>Ga0222664_1000787_pt1 | contig 14715 bp, 11 predicted proteins | sample AntAcemetagen604_FD_181147 | JGI IMG/M metagenome (GOLD analysis project Ga0222664, IMG submission 181147) | Saline water microbial communities from Ace Lake, Antarctica - #604 | ecosystem: Environmental > Aquatic > Non-marine Saline and Alkaline > Saline | place: Antarctica: Ace Lake...
CAATAGGACAAACACGACCGTAGTGAGTTGGGTGTACGTCTCGAACCTCGAAACCTGCACGTTCACGGGTCAAACCGCCTGGTCCCAAAGCCGATACACGTCGCTTGTGGGTAACTTCTGACAGCGGGTTGTTCTGGTCCATAAACTGAGACAGCTGGGCTGACCCAAAATATTCTTTTACTGCTGCGGCGACGGGCTTGGCGTTAATCAGATCCTGAGGCATCAGGCCTTCAGACTCCGCTAGGCTCAAACGTTCCTTCACAGCGCGTTCGACTCGGATCAAACCAAGACGGAATGCATTTTCTGCCATCTCACCAACGGAACGGATACGACGGTTACCAAGGTGATCGATATCGTCAACAACGTCTTTACCGTTACGAATATTGATCAGGCATTTCACGACATCAATAATGTCGTTATTAGACAAGGTACCTGAACCCACTTCTTCTTCACGACCAAGACGACGGTTGAACTTCATTCGGCCAACTGCGGTCAGGTCGTAACGCTCTGGCGCAAAGAACAGGTTGTTGAACAGATTTTCAGCTGCTTCTTTCGTGGGCGGCTCACCAGGACGCATCATTCGGTATATTTCTACCAGAGCTTCCAGGCGGTTAGTAGACGAATCGGCGTTTAATGTATCGGAGATAAACGGGCCACAATCCAAATCGTTGGTGTAGATAGTATTGAAGCTATCAAGACCAATCTCAGCAAACTTGGCGAGTACCTCTTCTGTGACAACAGTATTACAAGCAACGACGATCTCGCCGGTTTCTGGATCGACAATGTCATTCGCTAATACGTGACCACAAACATATTCAAGAGGTACTTCTAGCTGCTCGAGTCCAGCGGTTTCCATTGTGCGAATATGGCGAGCAGTAATACGAGCGCCTTCTTCCACAATTAACTCACCATCAGCACCGGTGATCTCGAAACGGGCCGTATCGCCACGGAGGCGACTGGCGATCAGGTTCAGACTGTAATTTTCCTCGTCGACAAAAAAAGTGTCTGTATCGAAGAACATGTCGAGGATTTCTTCCGAGCTGTAACCAAGCGCGCGCAGCAACACCGAGGCGGGCAATTTACGGCGACGGTCGATTCGAACATAGACGGCATCCTTGGGATCGAACTCGAAGTCGAGCCAAGATCCGCGCATCGGGATAACCCGAGCAGAATAGAGCAACTTACCAGAACTGTGAGTCTTACCTTTGTCGTGATCAAAGAACACACCAGGTGAACGGTGCAACTGGGACACAACAACACGCTCGATACCGTTGATGACGAAGGTACCGTTCTCAGTCATGAGCGGAATCTCGCCCATGTACACTTCTTGCTCTTTAATATCTTTAATAGCCTTGTTAGACGAATCCTTATCGTAAATGATCAGCCTAACTTTTACTCGCAGCGGCACAGCATAGGTGACGCTCTGCAGCTGGCACTCACGCACGTTAAATGGCGGCTTGCCAAGACGATAGCTGACGTACTCTAGCGCTGCACTTCCGGAATAGCTGACGATAGGAAACACGGATTTAAACGCAGCGTGCAAACCCTTACCAAAACGCTCTTCTGGCGTAATGTGGTCTTGCAGAAACTCCTGATAGGATTCGACCTGTATTGCAAGCAGGTATGGAATATCCATAACCGTTCGGAGTTTACCGAAATCCTTACGAATACGTTTTTTCTCTGTGTATGAATAGGCCATCAATGCCTCCAGGCTAGATCTTTAATTCGCGTGGGCTGACGAGCGTTCGCTCGCAGCACGAAATTTCAAGCGCAAAAAGGCTGGACGACAATATGCCGCCAGCCTTTGAGCTTTTGAACCCAATGTAATCTAGGATTACTTGAGCTCCACAGAAGCACCAGCTTCTTCAAGCTGTTTCTTAAGTTCTTCTGCTTCAACCTTAGTTGCGCCTTCCTTAACGACAGAAGGTGCTTCGTCGACCATTGCCTTAGCTTCTTTCAAGCCAAGACCGGTGATCGCTCGAACTACCTTAATGGCGTTTACTTTCTTCTCACCGGCAGAAGTGATGATGACATCAAACTCATCCTTCTCTTCTTCGGCAGCACCACCAGCGTCACCGCCAGCAGGAGCAGCAGCAACAGCAGCTGCAGCAGAAACACCAAACTTTTCTTCCATTGCTTCAACAAGTTCAACGACGTCCATGACGCTCATTTCAGCAATTGCATTCAAAATGTCATCTTTTGATAAAGACATAAGTCCTATCTCCAATATTTAAGTTACTTAAGAGGCTTCTTGTTGCTTCTGGTCTCTGACCGCCGCAACTACACGCGTTACCTTCGTGGGGACTTCGTTCAATGTACGAGTCAGCTTGGTGACTGGCGCCAGCATGACTGACATTAACATTGACAAGGCCTGATCCCGCGTTGGCAGCTTGGCTAAGGCATCGATTTGATCGGCTGGCAATAACTTGCCACCGACGCTCAATGCTTTAATTTCAAATTTCTCGTTCGCCTTGGCAAAATCCTTGAAGATGCGGGCACCCGCACCGGGATCTTCCAAAGAGAAAGCGAGAATATTCGGACCCAGCAGGGCTTCGCTCAAACACTCGAACTCAGTCCCTTCAAACGCACGCTTGGCCAAAGTGTTACGAATCACCCGCACATACACATTCTGCTCACGAGCAGCTTTACGCAGCTCGGTCATACCATCTACCGTGACACCACGATAGTCAGCCATAACGGCAGAAAGCGCATTGCTAGCGGTGTCGTTCACCTCTGCAACAATCGCCTGCTTCTCTTTAAGTCCAATTGGCACAAGTAATACTCCTGTGTCGACTTCTTTACGCTCAATACATCGCGATGACTGCTTGAGCTCCTATTAACGGCGACAGGATTCAAATATTTCGAATCGGGCGCACCGTCTGCGCAGGCTTCTTGGCCTTTTCAGGCCTACAAATTTGATCCGAAGACCAACCTTGACGAACTTAACCAACACCTATCTATTTGGTAGTTGGACCTGCGGTCTTTGACGAGCCCTGGCAAACTTTCCACCGGGGACCCCAAAGTTCTGTATGCGTAGAGCGCTTGCTCTACGCCTTTGCGCAAGGCTTACGCCTTGCACATCGAATTAAAATTCCAGTGACGACTGATCGATTGGAATACCAGCACCCATCGTGGTCGAAAGAACTACTTTCTTCACATAGGTACCTTTAGCCGAAGAAGGCTTACCTTTTTTCAGGTCGATCAGTAACGCTTCAATATTCTCTTTAATCGCCTTGGATTCGAAGCCAACCTGACCAACACCACCATGGACGATGCCATTCTTGTCAGTTCGGTACCGAACCTGGCCAGCTTTTGCGTTTTTAACCGCTTCAGCGACGTCAGGCGTTACTGTACCAAGCCGCGGGTTTGGCATAAGACCACGGGGACCGAGCACTTGACCCAGCTGACCGACAACTCGCATCGCGTCCGGAGAGGCAATAACGACGTCGTAGTTAAGATCACCGGCTTTCATTGACGCGGCTAGCTCGTCCATACCCACGACATCAGCACCAGCTGCAGTGGCTTCTTCCGCCTTGTCACCCTGGGTAAAAACAGCAACTCGAACGGTCTTACCAGTACCATTTGGCAGCACAGTGGCACCCCGAACAACCTGGTCAGATTTTCGAGGATCAACACCAAGGTTGATCGATACGTCGACCGACTCTTTAAACTTGGTTGAAGCAAACTCACCCAGCAAACCAAGGGCTTCGTCGATTGCGTAAAGTTTACCGACTTCGATTTTTTCAGCGAATAGCTTTTTTCTCTTCGTGAGCTTAGCCATTACTTAACTCCCTCTGTCTCAATACCTGCGGCACGAGCACTACCGGCAATTGTTCGGACCGCTGCATCCATATCTTTGGCTGTCAGATCAGACATTTTCAGGGTCGCAATTTCTTCGAGCTGCGCACGCGTCACCTTACCAACCTTGTCGGTATGCGGCGTCGGGCTACCTTTGGCAACACCCGCTGCTTTCTTAAGCAATACAGATGCAGGAGGTGTTTTCTTGATGAAAGTGAAGCTTTTGTCGGCATATACCGTGATCACAACAGGGATCGGCATGCCAGCTTCCATGGACTGAGTTTCTGCATTAAATGCTTTGCAGAACTCCATAATATTTACACCGTGCTGACCCAACGCGGGACCAACGGGAGGGCTTGGATTTGCAGCGCCAGCCGGCACCTGCAGTTTAATATAGGCAGCAATCTTTTTTGCCATGATCGTTCTCCTTGTTTGGGTACAAGCGCGGTTCTCGCTCCCCGTTTACGCTGTTACCAGCGCATACCTTACCTCTCGCTTTTCAACAGAGGCGTTAAAATGGGGTCAGAGTAAAAACTTTACTCTGACCCCAAAATTCTTCAAAAACTAGCCCTTCTCTACCTGCCCGAAATCGAGCTCTACCGGCGTAGAACGACCAAAAATCGTGACCGCAACGTGCAGACGATTCTTCTCATAATTCACTTCTTCGACCACACCGTTAAAGTCATTAAACGGTCCATCGGTAACTCGGACTAGTTCGCCAGGCTCAAACACAGTCTTCGGCGTAATGTTTTCGCTACCAGCCTGTACTCGCTGCAGAATAGCCTGAGCCTCGCTGTCAGAAATCGGCGCCGGCTGATCAGCCTTGCCACCAATAAATCCCATCACGCGAGGTGTTTCTTTAACCAGGTGCCAGGTGTCGTCGCCTAACTCCATTTCTATCAATACATAACCGGGGAAAAACTTACGCTCGCTGCGTCGTTTCTTACCGGCTTTCATTTCAACAACTTCTTCGGAAGGCACTATCACTTCACCGAATTTTTCAGCGAAGTCACACAACTCAATTCGCTCTTGAAGTGCGCGCATGACCTGCTTCTCGTAGCCAGAGTAGGCATGAATCACAAACCAACGCTTAGACACTACACTCTCCTGTTGCATACGCCATCAACCAATCACCGACTGGATGCCCCAGCTCAAAGCTGAGTCGAGGCCCCATAAAAACAAACCCACGACGATGACAACGACGACCACGATCAAAGTTGTCTGCGTTGTCTCCTCGCGAGTTGGCCAGATGACCTTGCGAACTTCTACTCTTGCTTCTTTAGCTAATTCCCACCCTGCTCGACCTCGGTAGGTCTGCAACGCAATCGCGATAGCCACGGCTGCAAGACCTAAACCGGCCACAGCACGAACAAGAACATTTACCCCAACAAAGGTTGTGTTTGCGTAAACACCACCAATCACAATCGCAACCACCACTAACCAAAGTAGCGGATCCATACGATTCGTTGCTGCTGTTTCTTCCTTGCCACTCATTGAGTGCTACTCATTAAATTCCATCATTCAATTGTGTGCCCGGGCAATACTGGCAGGCCAGGAGGGAATCGAACCCCCAACCTACGGTTTTGGAGACCGTCGCTCTGCCAATTGAGCTACTGGCCTAGGCATTGAAAACTTTCAAAAAGAAAGGGGCTGACATTACCGCCAGCCCTTTCGAGGTCTATCTATTCTTTAAATCAGGCGTTGATCTTAGTCACAACACCAGCACCAACCGTTCGACCACCCTCGCGGATCGCAAAACGCTGACCTTCTTCCATCGCAATCGGTGCGATCAGCTCAACATCCAGGTTCACGTTATCACCAGGCATCACCATTTCAGTGCCGTCTGGTAACTCACAAGAACCGGTAACGTCAGTCGTTTCAAAGAAGAACTGTGGCTTGTAGCCCTTGAAGAATGGTGTGTGACGACCGCCTTCATCTTTCGACAAAACGTAAACTTCACCCATAAACTTCGTATGAGGCGTAATAGAGCCTGGCTTCGCCAGTACCTGTCCGCGTTCAACATCGTCACGCTTAGTACCACGCAGTAGAACACCAACGTTCTCGCCTGCACGACCTTCGTCAAGCAGCTTGCGGAACATCTCAACGCCCGTACAAGTCGTCTTCATGGTGTCTTTGATGCCGACGATTTCTAAATCATCACCCACCTTCACGATGCCACGGTCAATTCGACCGGTAACAACCGTACCCCGACCAGAGATCGAGAACACATCTTCGATTGGCATCAGGAATGGCTGATCAATCGCACGCTCGGGCTCAGGAATGTAAGAGTCCAAGGTCTCAACCAACTTCACAATAGACGGCGCGCCAATGTCAGACTGATCGCCTTCCAGTGCCTTCAATGCACTACCGATGATGATCGGTGTGTCGTCACCAGGAAAATCGTACTGGTCAAGAAGTTCGCGAACTTCCATCTCAACGAGCTCAACCAGCTCCTCGTCATCAACCATGTCAGCCTTGTTCAGAAACACAACGATGTAAGGTACGCCAACCTGCTTTGACAGCAGAATGTGCTCGCGCGTCTGTGGCATGGGGCCATCAGCGGCAGAACAAACCAAAATAGCGCCGTCCATCTGGGCAGCACCAGTAATCATGTTCTTCACATAGTCCGCGTGTCCCGGGCAATCAACGTGCGCGTAGTGACGGTTAGGTGAATCGTATTCAACGTGTGAAGTCGAAATCGTGATACCACGTTCTCGCTCTTCTGGCGCATTATCAATCGCTGCAAAATCGGAGAACGTACCACCCCAGGTTTCTGCACAGACTTTCGTGATCGCCGCTGTTAGCGTTGTCTTACCATGGTCAACGTGACCGATGGTGCCTACGTTTAAGTGCGGCTTCGTCCGCTCAAACTTCTCTTTGGACACTTCTCACCTCATCGATAAGTTAATGGGTTCCGAGTTTATTCTCTTCGCCCTTTTTGGTTGTGGGATCTTACCCGGTAGATAGGGGTCAGAGTAAAGCGCCAGCGCGGCCGTCTAGCCGACAAACTGACACTGGCACTTTACTCTGACCCCAAATTTCTTTTCTGTTAGGACCTATTAATAATAGCTTCTGCAACGTTCGGTGGAACTTCTTTGTATTGCGCGAATTCCATCGAAAAGGTCGCGCGACCTTGTGTGGCTGAACGCATATCCGTTGCATAGCCAAACATTTCTGACATAGGCACTTCAGCACGGACAGCCTTACCTGCGGCGACATCTTCCATACCTGACACAATCCCGCGACGGCGATTCAAGTCACCAATAATGTCGCCGTAATGTTCTTCGGGAGTGACTACTTCTACATTCATAACAGGCTCGAGCAACACTGGATCGGCGTCAAGAACACCGGCCCGCAATGCCATGGAGCCAGCAACTTTAAACGCGACCTCACTAGAATCAACATCGTGGTAGGACCCGTCGTACAGAGTTGCTCTAACACCCTGTAGCGGATACCCGGCCACCACGCCGTTCGACAATTGCTCCTGGATGCCTTTTTCGACGGCGCTTATGTATTCTCGAGGTACCACGCCACCAACAATTTCATCTACAAATTCAAAACCATCACCTTCTAGAGGTTCGATTTTAAGCCACACATGGCCGTACTGGCCACGGCCGCCAGTCTGACGAATAAACTTACCTTCGGCCTGTACACTCTTACGAATGGTTTCTCTGTACGAAACCTGAGGCTTACCAATATTGGCTTCCACGCCGAATTCGCGCTTCATCCGGTCGACGATGATATCGAGATGTAACTCGCCCATCCCACCTATAATGCATTGGCCTGTCTCTTCATCCGTGCGAACACTAAAAGATGGATCTTCGGCGGCCAGTTTACCCAGCGCGGCAGACATTTTGTCCTGGTCAGCTTGAGAGCGGGGTTCTACCGCGACATGGATAACCGGTTCTGGGAACTCCATTTTTTCAAGCGTAATGACGCTCTTGAGGTCGCATAGCGTGTCGCCTGTCGTTGCGAACTTCAGCCCGATGGCAGCCGCAATGTCCCCTGCCTGCACTTCTTTAATTTCGTTACGATCGTTGGAGTGCATCTGCACCATTCGACCAACTCGCTCCTTTTTATCTTTGATCGGGTTGTACACCTGATCGCCGGTTTTCAGTACGCCGGAATAGACTCGAAAGAACGTTAATGCACCGACAAATGGATCGGTTGCTATCTTAAACGCCAGTGCCGCGAAAGGTTCGCTATCGTCTGCATGTCGATAGGCGTCAGATTCATCATCGAGAAAACCATGAATGGCTTTCACTTCATCCGGTGCCGGTAAAAACTCAACGACAGCGTCGAGCATAGTTTGCACGCCCTTGTTCTTAAACGCAGAGCCGCATAGTGCCGGTACAATCTCATTTGCTATCGTTCGCTTGCGAATACCATATTTAATTTGTTCAACGGTTAACTCGACGCCCTCAAGATAGGCCTCCATCAACTCGTCGTCAGCCTCTGCCGCCGCTTCGATTAAGTTATCACGGTATTTTTGAGCCTGATCTCTTAGCTCATCGGGAATCTCTTCTTCGCGGAAGGTCAGCCCCAGGTCTTCGTCGGTCCAATAGATGGCCTTCATCTTGATCAGGTCGATAACACCTTCAAAATTCTCTTCTGCACCAATGGCTAGCTGCAGCGGTACAGGTGTCGCACCAAGACGCTTTTCAATTTGCTCGATCACGCGCAAGAAATTGGCACCGGCACGATCCATCTTATTGACAAAGACGAGCCTGGGCACTTCGTACTTGTTGGCTTGCCGCCAGACCGTTTCTGATTGTGGTTCTACGCCTGAGGTACCGCAAAAGACGACGACCGCGCCGTCCAGCACGCGCAGTGACCGCTCAACCTCGATGGTGAAGTCAACGTGACCCGGCGTATCAATGATGTTGATTCGATGCTGCTCGAACTGTTGTGCAGAACCCTGCCAGAATGTCGTGGTAGCAGCAGAAGTAATCGTTATACCGCGTTCCTGCTCTTGTTCCATCCAATCCATGGTAGCAGCGCCATCATGAACCTCACCGATCTTGTGAGACAGACCGGTATAGAACAGTACTCGCTCCGTGGTTGTGGTCTTACCCGCATCCACGTGAGCGACGATACCGATATTTCGATACCGTTTGATTGGCGTTTGCCTGGGCATAACTTTACTGCCGGTTTAGAAGCGCTTGTCTTTAAAAACGATAGTGAGAGAACGCCTGGTTAGCTTGAGCCATGCGATGAGTGTCTTCACGCTTGCGGACTGCAGAACCACGGCCTTCGGCGGCGTCTAAAATTTCGCCTGCCAGTCGCTGTGCCATAGACTTCTCGCCACGACTACGCGCTGAATCAACCAACCAACGCATTGCAAGAGCACCGCGCCGTGATGGACGAACTTCAACAGGTACCTGATAGGTAGCGCCACCGACTCGACGAGATTTAACTTCGACTGAAGGTGCAATGGCTTCAAGCGCTGCATCAAATACTTCAATTGGGTCATTACCGCTTCGCTCTTTAACTCTATCTAGCGCACCGTATACGATTTTTTCCGCAACCGCTTTCTTGCCACTAACCATGACATGGTTCATGAACTTGGCAAGCGTCTGGTTATGGTACTTAGGATCGGGCAGTATTTCCCGTTTCTCGGGGACTCTACGTCTTGGCATGATTTTTCCTATCTAACTTCAGGTTAATCCGGGATTACGTCCGCTTAATAACTAAGAAGAAGGCCCGGCCTTACTCTGGAACTGTGTCTAGGGCTATTTCTAGCGCTACTTTGTCCAGCATTAAAACGTCCAGCATTAAAACGTCCAGCACTACATTACGAACACTAAAGCTTATGCTCTAGCGCTTAGGTCGTTTGGTACCGTACTTTGAGCGTCCCTGCATTCTGTCTTGAACACCGGTGGTGTCCAGGGTGCCACGTACCGTGTGGTATCGCACACCTGGCAAGTCTTTAACACGACCGCCACGAATCAAAACGACAGAGTGTTCCTGCAAGTTGTGCCCTTCACCACCAATGTATGAAGTGACTTCATAACCATTAGTGAGACGAACACGACAAACTTTACGAAGGGCCGAGTTAGGCTTCTTCGGTGTCGTCGTGTAAACACGAGTACACACACCACGACGTTGCGGGCATGCTTGCAATGCAGGTACATCGCTCTTTTCGACCTTTCGCTTTCTAGGCTTTCGAACCAATTGACTGATTCTTGCCATAAATTAAAACTCCAGCGTTAATAAATTACAGGGCCACAAGACAAATTGTCCTTCTCGTAACCCCGTCAAATTCGAGGGGCGCATTCTAATGATGCTGCCCCTTCCCGTCAACAGCCGCTCTTCCCTTCAGATCAAGAATTGCCTGAATCTGTCGAGCTAAGCGCTTCACTTAGTGCTGCTTCTACTTCTGAAGCGCTAACTTTACGCTCCTGATTACGACTTTCACGTCGCTTGCGTCGGTCTTCGTGGTATTTAAGACCTGTACCAGCTGGTATCAAACGACCCACGATGACGTTTTCCTTCAAACCACGCAGATTGTCGCGCTTGCCTGTCACGGCAGCCTCGGTCAGTACCCGTGTTGTTTCCTGGAAGGAAGCAGCCGAGATAAATGACTCAGTAGCCAGTGCCGCCTTCGTAATACCGAGTAACACGCGCTGGTATTTCGCAGGCTGTAAGCCCTCTGCTCGAAGTCGGTCGTTCTCGTCCAACAAGCGGACGTGTTCAACTTGCTCGCCTTTGATCATTGCTGACTCACCGGCACCAGAAATATCTGCTTTACGCAACATCTGACAAACGATGACTTCAATGTGCTTGTCGTTGATCGTCACACCCTGAAGACGATAAACGTCCTGAATTTCCTTCACGACGTATTGAGTCAAAGCTTCCACACCCTTCAGGCGCAGAATATCATGTGGGTTTTCAGGACCATCGGATACAACTTCACCCTTTTCAACGTTTTCACCTTCAAACACTGTCATGTGGCGCCACTTGGGAATCAGCACCTCATAGTGGTCATCACCTTCTGGCAATTCACTGGTGTCTTTCGGCGTAATGACCAAACGGCGCTTACCTTTGGTTTCCTTACCGAAACTAACGGTACCGGAAATTTCGGCAAGTACTGCGGAGTCTTTAGGCTTACGTGCTTCAAACAAATCAGCGACACGCGGCAAACCACCGGTAATATCACGAGTCTTCGAGCTTTCCTGAGGAATCCGGGCAATGACATCACCAATCTGAATGTCAGCGCCGTCTTCCAGACTCAAAATAGCGTTGGCTTCCAAGAAGTAGTGAGCCGGCACATCGGTACCTGCCAGCAATAACGGATTACCTTCACCGTCGACAAGAGTAACCGCAGCACGCACGTCTTTGCCTGCGCTCGGGCGATCTTTAGGGTCGATGATCGAGATGCTAGAAAGACCTGTTAGTTCGTCAGTCTGACGACGAATCGTCACACCTTCGATCATGCTCTCAAACACAACCTTACCCGCAACCTCAGTTACGATTGGGTGAGTGTGCGGATCCCAGTTAGCAACGATTTCGCCTGCTTCGACCTTAGCGCCATTGCCTTTCTTTAGAACGGCGCCGTATGGAATCTTATAACGCTCACGCTCACGACCAGTTTCGTCTTCGGCCACAGCCACTTCACCAGAACGCGATACGGCAACAAGATCGCCATTAATTTTTTCGATCGTCTTGAGGTTATGCAGCCGGATGGTACCGACGTGCTTCACCTGGATATTGTCGATTGCAGTCGCCCGCGATGCCGCTCCACCAATGTGGAAGGTACGCATAGTTAACTGAGTACCCGGCTCACCAATAGACTGGGCAGCAATAACACCGATCGCTTCACCTATGTTCACAAGATGTCCACGCCCAAGGTCACGTCCGTAACACTTGCTGCACACACCGTATCGAGTGTCACAGGTAATTGCGCTTCTGACGGTCATTTCATCAACACTCAAATCTTCGAGCATTGTGACCCACTTTTCGTCGATCATTGTGCCGGCAGGAATAACAACTTCATCGCCCGCGACGTTGAAGACATCTTGAGCAACCGTACGACCGAGTACGCGACCACCGATGGGCATGACAACATCACCGCCGTCGATAACGGCTGTCATGATCAGACCATCGTCCGTACCGCAATCGTGTTCTGTGACCACGAGATCCTGGGCCACATCGACGAGTCGACGGGTCAAGTATCCAGAGTTAGCCGTCTTAAGTGCCGTATCAGCCAGACCTTTACGTGCACCGTGAGTCGAGATGAAATACTGCATCACGTTCAGGCCTTCACGGAAATTCGCAGTAATAGGAGTTTCAATGATCGAGCCGTCTGGCTTGGTCATCAATCCACGCATACCGGAAAGCTGACGAATCTGCGCGGGCGAACCACGAGCACCAGAGTCAGCGTACATCCAGACACTATTAAAAGAGTTTTGCTCTTCCTTCTCACCGTCACGGTTGGTGACAGTTTCTTTTGCAAGATTATCCATCATCGCCACACCCACCTGATCATTAGCACGGGTCCAGATGTCGATCACCTTGTTGTACTTTTCACCCTGAGTCACTAGGCCTGAAGCATACTGGGATTCAATTTCGCGAATCTCACTTTCGGCACTTTGGATGATACTGGCTTTTTCTGTTGGAATAACAAAGTCTTCAACACCGATAGAAGCACCGGAAGCCGTTGAGTATTCGTAACCCAGATACATCAGTTGGTCAGCAAAGATTACAGTGTCTTTCAAACCAACAGATCGATAACAAACGTTCATCAAACGAGAGATATCTTTGTTGCCGAGCGTGCGATTCACATGCTCGTATGCCAGTCCTTTAGGAACAATCTCGAACAACAAAGCGCGACCTACAGTCGTATCTTTGATGCTGCTCGTCGTCACCATATCGCCATTATCGTCGGGAGATGTTTCGGTAATACGAACTTTGACGCGCGCTTGCAAACCCACTTTTTCGGTGCGGTATGCACGAGAGACTTCGTGAATGTCAGCGAAGACCATGCCTTCACCTTTGTCATTAATCCGCTCTCGAGTCATGTAGTAAACACCCAGAACGACATCCTGAGATGGCACAATAACCGGCTCGCCATCGGCGGGCAGAAGTACGTTGTTGGTAGACATCATCAATGCACGCGCTTCCAACTGCGCCTCGATCGTCAGTGGTACGTGCACGGCCATCTGGTCGCCGTCAAAGTCAGCGTTGTAGGCCGTACATACCAGCGGATGCAACTGAATCGCTTTACCCTCAATCAGCACAGGCTCAAATGCCTGGATACCTAGACGGTGAAGTGTCGGTGCACGGTTAAGCAGGACCGGATGCTCGCGAATAACGTCAGCAAGAATATCCCAGACTTCAGCAGTCTCACGCTCGACCATCTTCTTGGCGGCTTTAATTGTCGTAGCAAGACCACGTGCTTCGAGTTTGCCGAAAATGAACGGCTTGAATAGCTCAAGCGCCATCTTCTTAGGCAGACCACATTGATGCAGTCGCAGCGTTGGACCAACCACGATGACTGATCGCCCAGAATAGTCGACTCGCTTACCCAGCAAGTTCTGACGGAATCGACCCTGCTTACCTTTAATCATATCTGCCAGAGACTTCAGCGGACGCTTGTTGGTGCCGGTAATGGCACGGCCACGTCGACCATTGTCGAGCAATGCATCCACAGCTTCCTGCAACATACGCTTTTCGTTGCGGACAATAATGTCCGGCGCAGACAAGTCGAGCAGTCGCTTCAAACGGTTGTTACGGTTGATTACGCGTCTATACAAGTCATTCAAATCTGAAGTCGCGAAGCGGCCACCCTCAAGTGGTACCAGAGGACGAAGATCCGGCGGCAGAACTGGCAGCACAGTAAAGATCATCCACTCTGGCTTATTGCCTGACTTATCAAACGCTTCCATCAACTTCAGTCGTTTGGTGAGCTTTTTGATCTTGGTTTCCGAATTTGTTTGCGGCAGCTCTTCACGAACGGTCGCAATTTCTTCTCTGATATCCATGTCCTTCATCAGGTCCTGGATAGCTTCGGCACCCATTTTTGCTTCAAACTCGTCGCCAAATTCTTCTAGCGATTCATAGTACTGCTCGTCAGTGAGTAACTGGCGCTTTTCCAGCGTTGTCAGACCAGGATCGGTCACAACGAAGGATTCAAAATATAAGACCCGCTCGATATCACGCAGAGTCATATCCATGAGCAAGCCAATTCGAGAAGGCAATGACTTCAGAAACCAGATGTGCGCAACTGGGCTAGCCAGTTCAATGTGACCCATCCGTTCGCGCCGTACTTTTGCCAACGCCACTTCCACGCCACACTTTTCACAGATTACGCCACGATGCTTAAGGCGCTTGTACTTTCCACAGAGACATTCGTAGTCTTTGTTTGGGCCAAAAATTTTGGCACAGAACAAACCGTCACGTTCCGGCTTAAAGGTTCGATAGTTAATCGTTTCAGGCTTTTTGACTTCGCCGTAAGACCAGGATCGAATCAATTCTGGCGACGCCAGGCCGATCCGAAGTGAGTCAAACTCATCGGACTGTCCTTGCGCTTTCAGTATATTAAGAAGATCTTTCAAGGCTTTCCTCCACCGGGCTTATCGCCCGCCTATATGAATACTGCATTCCAAATTTTGTTTGGTTGCTGTTCGTTCGCTGATTAATCGTTCTCGAGTTCAATATCGATACCCAGCGAGCGAATCTCCTTGACCAATACGTTGAAAGACTCGGGCATTCCCGGCTCCATACGATGATCGCCATCAACAATATTCTTGTACATTCTGGTTCGACCATGGACATCGTCAGACTTCACCGTCAGCATTTCCTGAAGGGTATAAGCCGCGCCATATGCTTCCAGCGCCCACACTTCCATCTCACCGAATCGCTGACCACCAAACTGAGCTTTACCGCCCAATGGTTGCTGGGTTACGAGACTGTAAG
>Ga0222664_1000788_pt1 | contig 14714 bp, 14 predicted proteins | sample AntAcemetagen604_FD_181147 | JGI IMG/M metagenome (GOLD analysis project Ga0222664, IMG submission 181147) | Saline water microbial communities from Ace Lake, Antarctica - #604 | ecosystem: Environmental > Aquatic > Non-marine Saline and Alkaline > Saline | place: Antarctica: Ace Lake...
CCAAGGCAAAAGCGGCTTCAATCGAACCCATTGGTCTTCCGTTAACTCTTGATAATCTGGCATCACCGTAACTCCATAATTAAACATCAAACCAATTATGAAAGCCTATTCGTTAATTGTTCGCTACGGCCTAGTTATACTGTTCAAACAGGGAGATTGTTCCCCCTTTATGTTGTTGTTGTCGGACACACTGGCCCAATTTTTCGGGGAGTCCAAGAAATTCAGGGCAACGTTACACCTCAATTGTCGCGGATCTCCGCTGGGTGGGGGGATTGATTTCACGTCATTGGATGCACGTCTCCGCGATCTGCGGGTTCAGGTTGTATTCGCCCATCACAACTGCGGGAACATTCCGGCATAAACGTGACAGGCTCGGCACTGACATTCCGCTCCAGACCTCAGGGTGAAACAACCGCATCCTCGCCACTGGCCTCCATCTCGGCCATATCTTGATAACGATCCCCAATACGGGGATGCGCACGACCGCCGGTCGAAACGCCAAAGGCGATAACAATTTCATCGGCAAAGGGGGCGTCGGGAATACGCGCATCGATTGTTAGATAGTGCGAGCGCATGCCCGCATCGTGCTTATGCATCAACGGAATTTGTAGCGGAGCACCGGCCCCGCCGCGGGTGTTCGCAAAGCTGAGAAATGATTTTGCCTCAACCGCCGTTCGTAGATAATTGCCAAACCGCAGTGTATGAATCAGGGCCGATGCGTGTTCGATTTCGCCATTCACGCCAACAATTGCCGATTTGCCATAGGCCTCAATGGCATCCCCCGATCCCGCCAACATCAGAACCCGGCGCGTGAGTTCTTCGCCGAGCGGTGGGGCACAGTCTAAAATTTCAGGCCGTAAGTTTTCAACAAAACCGCGCCCAGCCCATGGGTTTTTAATGACCGCTGCTGCCGCAATCATGAGAATGGGCTTTTGCGCAGCCTTTCCACCCTCAATATGGATTTCTTCAACGTAGTGCACAAATTTGCGAATTTCTGCGGGCAAAGTGGTGTCCCCCTCAAGCAGTTTTCCTTGGCGCTGATGCTAAAAATTCGTGCCGCAGGCAATTTCGTTGAGGCCAAACCCGGTGAGAGTTTCGCCATCTCGCGTTACCGTCATGTGGCAATAGGCCTGGCTGATCTTCATGTCTGTCTTATCGGTCTTCATGACTTTTTCGATCCGGCCAATGTCTTCAATCTCAACGCAGTGGGCTTGCCCATCGACCACGCCAATGGCCAATCGGTCGCGGTGATACGTCCCTGGCTGGTCCGCTGTTTTGATATCACCCGCAGCATCCATAATCTTAAAGTAATCGTATTTCTTTAGCTCAAAGGCCGCTTCGGCTGTCCACACCCACGGTCCGGTCTGATCGCGCCACGCGCCAAAGGGTCCGGTGATAAACCGCCAGTACATATAACCATTATCACCAGCAAAAGCATATCGTTTGGCATACCCGCGCCCCACAAGCGTTTCGCCGCTGCGCCGCATTGAAACCCGCAAGCCAGGCTGGTGGATGACAACATCATCCGGGGGAAACCGCCACTGGCTTGTGATTTTTTCTTCGATATCAAACGCCCATTCACCACCGGCCTCAGGCCGGATTAAAATTTGGCCGCCGCCGTGCTGCATGGCATAAGAGATGTGATCATTTCCTGCATATAGGCCTTCGCGGCTGCGGGTCTCGAAAGGCTGGTATGATGTTAGCAAATCAACAATGCCATTGTCCCACATCCAGGCCGAAGAGAACGTCGCCGTTGGCGTTTTAATAATGCGGATCGACACAAATATCTGATCGAAAAACAGTTCATACTGCAGGCTATCACTGGCTGTCGTGCCAAAAGGTGGCTGCCCTGTATAGACCTCATCGGTCGAGACACCATAGATTGACCCTGCTGGCTTTGTCGGTGATGGCAGGGGCGATTCAATTGTCATAAAAATGGCCTTATAACTCCGAGCATTTGCATGATAAATGGCAATACCATATTACGGTTTACGCAACAACTGATGCCGCGCTGTTATTGTTGAAGAAACAAAAATGCCTGGGGCCTCGGCGTTTTATGAAGCTATGGACCGTTCTAAACGACCATCACCTCGACCTCTGCCTCGGCGAGGCGGCGGGCAGCTTCTTTTGGCGGATGCTGTGACGTAATAAGAACATCAACGCTGCTAAAATCGCAAACCTGCACCAGCCCGCGTCGTTCAAACTTTGAATGATCTGCAACAATCATGACCTTTGAGGCTTGGCGGATCATGACTTGCGAGAGATCAGCCTCCCATAACTCGTTATCCATAAATCCCCCGTTGGCTGAAATGGCCGCAATGGACAGAAAAACGATATCGACCTGAAAGCGCGCTGCAAAGGCGATTGTCGTCTCACCGAATGCCGCGCCATCGTCCGCACGAATTTCACCACCGGCCATATAGACGCGGTTGTTGTTTTGATTGGCGAGCGAGCGGGCAACCTCGACAGAGTTGGTAACCGCAAGCAGGTTCCGATGCCCCGATAAACTGTGGGCGACATAGGTTGTTGTGCTGCCGGTATCGAGCATGATCGACTGACCATGGCTGACCAAATTAGCGGCGCGAACGGCAATCCGTACCTTTTCTTCTCGGTTCTCTTGCAAACGAAGCTGGAACGGGTCTTCGCGTAAATGATCGAGTGCGACAATGGCCCCATGCACTTTCACAACCAGCCCATCGGAAACCAAAACACGCACGTCGCGACGAATCGTCTCATCAGAGACATTAAGGTCCGCTGCGAGCTCGCCAATAGTACAACTGCCGAACATCTGAACGGCTTTTAGAATTTCAGATTGCCGTCGCGTTGTATGCAGCACCTAGCCTTTATCCTTCAGTCAATTCCACAACACTTGATCTAAATCCACACATATCACGATGGAATCAACATTAGCGAACAATTTTTATGGTGTTTTGTTGACTTATCCCACGTATCGTCGCCATACTTTTTTTTCAGAAAGAATCACCGCCCAATGGTGACACGCGTCAATTTCATCATCGTTATGACATCTCAACGATTTATCAGGGAGTTTTGAGAATGCGCTTTACCCCTCGTTCCGTATTTGGCTGGATCGCCGCCGTTGGCATCATGGGTGCCACCGTTGCCCCCGCCACGGCAGAGGTCGAGTCAAAAGACCCGATCAAAATTACACTACACGATTGGACCGGTCAGTATTTATCGGCCAACATCATGGCCTCAATTTTGAAAGAAGCCGGATACAACGTTGAACTGGTCCAGGCCGATTATCTGGCGCAGTTTGCTGGCCTTGAATCAGGCGATCTACACGTCGCGCCAGAATTGTGGGAAACCACAGCCAAAGACGCCATGGAGGCCTCTTTTGCGACTGGTAAAACCGTCGATTTGGGGTCATCAGGCATGTCCGCCAAAGAAGAATGGTGGTACCCCATGTACATGAAAGAGCTTTGCCCCGGCCTGCCGGACTGGAAAGCCTTGAACGACTGCGCAGAAGCGTTCTCCGTTCCTGAAACCGCGCCAAAAGGCCGGTATCTCGGTGGTCCCGTAACGTGGGGCGGCTATGATGACGAGCGGGTTGAAGCCTTAGCACTGGACTACGAAGTGGTTCACGCCGGAACAGACGCCGCCTTGTTCGCCGAATTGGAATCTGCCGTTCAGCGTAAAGCACCGATCTTGCTGTGGATCTACTCGCCACACTGGGCACCCGCCAAATTCAAAGGTGAGTGGGTCGAATTCCCAGAATACGCCGACGAATGCTACAGCGACCCGTCTTGGGGTATGAACAAAGACATGGCCTATGATTGCGGCAAGCCTTTCGGCATCATTAAAAAGGCCGGTTGGGCCGGTGGTGATAAAAAATGGCCGGGCGCGTTCAAAGCCATCCGTCAGATCACCATGACCGACGACGAAATGAACGCCATGGTTGGCGAGGTCGATCTTGATGGTCGTTCGATTGACGACGTGGTCGCCGAATGGATGACCAATAACAAAGACCGTTGGTCAAAGTGGATCAACTAATTAGGGTCTAACGAATAAGAGGGGCGACTCTGTCATCTGGGTCGCCCTTTCTTTTTTTTCACTCACCTACGTCCTTCTGCCTCAATTAGGCCACCCGATCTATGAACACCCCGGTAAAGCTTTCATGCCGCAATGTTTGGAAAGTTTTCGGCAGTAACGCCGAAGACCTCTTCAATAACGCATCGACCCCGACCGATGACGACCTCACCGCAGGGGGGTTTATTGGCGCTGTGCGCGATGCCAACCTGGATGTTCATCAAGGCGAAATCTTCATTATCATGGGCCTATCTGGCTCAGGTAAGTCGACCCTGGTTCGCTGTCTAACCCGATTGATCGAACCAACGTTCGGCGAGGTCTTGTTTGATGCAAAAGATTTAATGAAAGCCAGCGCCACGGAACTGACAGAGATGCGCCGCCATAAGATGGGCATGGTCTTTCAGCACTTTGCCCTGCTGCCGCACCGCACCGTTCTTGGCAACGTTGCCTTCCCCTTAGAAGTGCAAGGGGCATCAAAGCCTGAGCGCGAAGAACGCGCCATGAAAGTCATTGACTTGGTCGGCCTGACAGGGCGCGAAGGGTATTATCCACGCGAGTTATCCGGTGGCCAACAACAGCGCGTCGGCATTGCCCGATCATTGGCCGTCGAGCCAGACGTTTGGTTCCTTGATGAGCCGTTTTCGGCGCTTGATCCCCTGATCCGCCGGGAAATGCAGGACGAATTCTTGCGTCTACAAAGCGTGCTGCATAAAACCATTGTGTTCATCACCCACGATTTTGACGAAGCGATTCGTCTGGCTGATCGCATCGCCATTATGAAGGACGGCAAAATCATTCAAATCGGCACAGCCGAGGAATTGGTGCTGTCCCCGGCCACGGATTACGTCAGCGAATTTACCCGCGGCATTCCGCGCGCCAAAGTCTTAAGCGTCCGCGCCCTCATGACGGCGGCAAGCACCACCGGCTATTCAGAAACCGTCGACGCGCATGAAAAAATTGAAACGCTGATTGGCCGCGCCGCCGACATGCCGAAAGGGTCAGCCTTTGGCGTGACCAGCGAGTCGGGCACCGTGATCGGCGAGCTTCGCCGCGAGACTATTTTTGATGTTGTAACCGGCGCGGAGACGCGCACGGAGTCGGGCACGGAGAATAGTGCGTGACCACAGCAACCCTCGCCACGCACCGCACATCGTTTAAGATCAATCCCTGGCTGCTCGCGTGGGCTGCCGTGATTGCGGTTGTCGTTGCGCTGTATTTTGCCAAAGACCTGTTCCCGTGGGCCTTCAAATATCCCCGCGACATGACCTTCCCTCTGCGCTTCTGGCTGAGTGACTTTACCAAGTGGCTGTTGAACACCGCAGATTTTGGATTGTTCACGTTCCAGGAACTCACACGATTTATGGCGTGGGTGGTCGAACAACCCTACGAAATTGCCAAAAGCCTGTTGTCGACCGGTTTTCTAGAAGGCCAAGGCAGCTACGCCATCGAAATATTCCCAAGGCTATCTTGGGTCGCCGTCATCATCGCCGCTATTCTGATCGGGCGGTACGCCCATGACTGGAAGTTAGGCGCGCTCGCCGGTATTTGTTTTCTGTATCTAGCCCTGTTCGATCAATGGGACAGCGCCATGGTCACGCTGTCTTCGATTGTTATAGCCGTTCCTTTTGGCGCGGCTGGCGGTTTGATCCTAGGCATCATCGGCCATCGGTCGCAACGGGTCCAAATGGTTCTGACACCGATTTTGGATTTGATGCAGACCGTACCGGTCTTTGCCTACTTGGTGCCGGTTCTGATTCTGTTTGGCTTCGGTCCCGTTGCCGCCATGATCGCAACCATCATTTACGCCATGCCGCCCATGGTACGTGTCACCATGTTGGCGTTGCAGCAAGTGCCAGACGACATCAATGAAGCCGGGCGGATGGCGGGATGCACCCCGCTGCAATTGCTGTGGAAAGTGCAGTTGCCGTCCGCCATGAGCACCCTGATGGTCGGCGTGAACCAGGTTATCATGCTGTCGTTCAACGTCGTCATCATCGCGTCGATGATTGGCGCGGGTGGTTTGGGTTTTGACGTTCTGAACGCGTTGAAGCGATTGCGCATTGGCGAAGGTATTGAAGCAGGCTTGGCCATTACATTGCTCGCGATTGTTATGGATAGGGTCAGCCAAGCGATGTCTCGTCGGCCCGAACCCGTGCACGGTGCGGCCGCTGGAAATTGGATTCAACGCCATCCTTATTCGGTTGCTGTGCTCGTCACCGTGATCGTGACGTGGTTGATCGGTGTCTACGTGCCCGCGATGGATACGATTCCCGAAAGCATAAAAATCAGCACTGGGACGTTTTGGGGTGATGTCGTCAAATACATCAACATCAATTATTTCGAACAGTTGGACGCTGTAAAAAATTTCCTGCTGTTGAACATCATGATCCCAGTGAAGCGCGCGCTTCTCTCGCTGCCGTGGATTGGTGTTGTTGCCATCATGGCGCTGGCTGGTCTGCAACTCGGCGGCTGGCGCTTGGCGCTCCTCACCGGTGGCCTGACGTTGTTCATTGCGACCGTTGGCCTGTGGCCAAAGGCGATGGTGACGGTTTATCTGTGTGGCGTCTCTGTGGTGCTGGCCAGCATGATGGGAATTCCCATCGGCATTGCCGCCGCGCACAATGAACGCCTCAACCGTGTTGTCAGTGCGGTCATCGACACCCTGCAAACCCTGCCAAGTTTTGTCTATTTGATGCCCGTGGTGATGTTGTTCCGTGTGGGTGATTTTGCCGCCATGCTGGCCGTGATTGCCTACGCCATTGTGCCGACCATTCGCTATACCAACCACGGTATCCGCAACGTGCCGCCGCACTTGATTGAAGCGGCGACCCAGGCCGGCTGTACCCGCAGCCAACTGCTGTGGAAAGTGAAAATGCCACTGGCGTTGCCAGAGATCATGCTCGGCATCAACCAAACCATCATGATGGCCCTATCGATGCTGGTCATCACCGCCTTGGTTGGCACCCGTGAACTTGGCCAAGAGGTTTATATCGCCCTGACCAAAGCCGATTCGGGCCGCGGCCTGGTGGCCGGTCTGTGCATCGCCCTGATCGCCATCATCGCTGACCGCCTGATTGGGGCCTGGGCCAAGCGGCGCAAACAAGAACTTGGACTGGAATAAGCAAAAACCATGAGTGACGCATCCCCATTTCCAACCCAAGCCCGCGTTGTTATTATTGGCGGCGGTATCATTGGGTGCTCAACCGCCTATCATCTGGGCCAGATGGGCTGGACCGATGTGGTTTTGCTAGAACGCGCCAAGCTAACCAGCGGCTCCACGTTCCATGCGGCGGGCCTTGTCGGGCAATTACGATCCAACGCCAACGTCACGCAATTGCTGAAGTACAGCGTTGAACTTTACGACACATTGGAAGCTGCGACCGGTCAAGCAACGGGTTGGAGCATGAGCGGTTGTTTGCGCCTTGCGACCAATGACCAACGGATGATCGATTACAAACGCCAAGCCACCACCTCGCACAGCTTTGGCCTGGCTATGGATATTCTAACGCCACAAGAATGCATTGACCTATGGCCCGTCATGGATGGCAGCGATCTGGTCGGGGGGTGTTATACGCCATCGGACGGTCAAGCCAATCCGTCTGACATTACTCAGGCTCTGGCCAAGGGTGCGCGCAAGGCTGGCGTGCGTATCATTGAAGACTGTGCCGTTTCTGCCGTGCACGTGAAGGATGGCCGGGCGACGGGCGTTACCACGGATCAAGGTGACATCACTTGTGAGATTGTCGTCAACTGCGGTGGCCAGTGGGCCCGCGAGGTGGGTCAACTTGCGGGGGTTAACGTGCCGTTGGTTTCCGTGCAGCATCAGTATCTAATTACTGAACCCATCGAAGGTCTACCACGTGACATGCCGACCATTCGTGACCCGGACCGCCGGATCTATTTCAAAGAAGAAGTCGGCGGCGTGGTGGCTGGTGTGTATGAACCCAATCCAATTCCCTGGGCCGTTGATGGTATCCCTAAGGGCTTCCATTTCTCGTTGTTGGAATCGAATTGGGATCATTTCGAACCGGCGATGGAACAATGCATAGAACGGCTGCCCGCCTTGCAAACAGCAGGGGTCAAAGAACTGATCAACGGACCGGAATCGTTCACACCCGACGGCAACTTTATTTTGGGCGAAGCACCAGAGATTGAAAACTTTTACGTCGGTGCAGGCTTCAACGCGTTTGGTATTGCGTCGGGCGGGGGCGCTGGAAAGGCCTTGGCCGAATGGGTTGTTGCTGGCGAGCCGCCGATGGATTTGGCCACCGTCGACATTAAACGCTTTGGCCCGCATCACGGCGATATTGATTGGGTGCGCAACCGCACGCTGGAACTGTATGGCAAGCATTATACCCTACCCTGGCCGTTTGAAGAACATGCCTCGGGCCGCCCTTATCGCACATCACAATTGTATGATCGTCTGAAAGACCAAGGCGCGTGCTTTGGTGAAAAGATGGGATGGGAGCGCCCAAATTGGTACGCGCCCGAGGGTGTTGAGCCTACCGATGTTTATGCCTTTGGGCGGCAAAACTGGTTTGAGCATGTCGGCAATGAACACACAGCCGTTCGCGAGCGGGTCGGCCTGTTCGATCAATCGTCGTTCGCCAAGTTCGAAGTGCGTGGCCCCGATGCGGAAAAAGCGTTGTCTTGGATTTGTGCCAATCGGGTTGATAAGCCATCCGGCCGTGTAACCTATACCCAGATGCTGAACCAAAAGGGCGGCATTGAATGCGACCTGACCGTCGCCCGCTTTGCCGATGATCTGTTCTATATCGTCACCGGCACCGGCTTCCGCACCCATGATTTCACCTGGATCAAACGTAATATTCCGGCAGATTGCGATGCCGAAATTGTCGACATCACCGATGACGGATTCACCCTATCACTGATGGGTCCAAAGTCGCGTGATGTGCTTTCTGCCGTCGTCCCTGAAGACGTATCAAACGACGCCTTCCCGTTCGGCCATTGCAAAGAACTGACCATTGCTGGTGCCTCCGTGCGCGCCCTGCGTATTACCTATGCCGGTGAATTGGGCTGGGAGTTACACGGCCGCAAGCAAGACGCCCTTACCGTCTATGATGCGCTGATGGCGGCTGGTAAGGCCCACGGCATTGCCAATGCAGGCTATCGGGCTATTGAATCGTTGCGCCTTGAAAAGGGCTATCGCGCCTGGGGATCAGACATCGGGCCAGACTATTCACCACTGGAAGCCGGACTGGGCTGGGCTGTGAAGTTGAAAAGCAACGCGGCTTTCTTGGGCCGTGACGCTTTGGTCGCCCGCAATCAGAAAACCCAAACCAAGAAACTCGCGTGCTTCACCGTGGATGGCGTCGATACCGTTTTACTGGGCCGGGAAACCATCTATCGCGATGGCGAGCGGGCCGGGTGGCTTTCCAGCGCTGGGTGGGGCTACACGGTCGGCAAAAATATCGGTTATGGATATGTGCGAAACCTAAATGGCGTTGACAATGACTACCTTACGTCGGGTAGCTATGAGCTAGAGGTCGCCACCGTGCGCGTTCCCTGCACGCTTCATTTGAAACCGCTGTATGACCCGACAAGTGCGCGGGTGAAAACCTAGTACGACCTATGGAGTTTCGGCATCCAGAAAGCGCGCGATCTCGGGCGTTCGATAGCCGTTTTGGGTCCACAGAATGGGAAAATAATTTTCGTCCATTGTGTTGTCACTAAGCCGTTTGTAACGGCTGTAAATTGAGCCTGTGCCCTGCGTTAGGTGTTCGGGGACATATTCGGTATCACTGCGCATGGCGTGTAGCACAAGCGACCGTCGGGGAATCGTTGCGGTGTTGTTGCCAGACCCATGCCATGTCCAACCATGATGGAACGACCCACCACCCTTTGGCACTTCAACATAAACGATATCTGGGGTGACGCCTTCTTTTGCGGCCGCTTGTTCCATGTATTTTCGATAATCGGCAGGACCATGAAAGTCACCCTCGGGCATGGAATGTTGCCAACGATGCGATCCGCGCACGAACTCAATTGTGCCCGCTTCAGCAGACGTATCGTCAAGAGCGATCCAGCAACTTAACAACTCAGACGGTGTGAACCACTGCAAATACGCATTGTCTTGGTGGTGGGCCAACGGGCGAGTTCCCGGCGGTTTCCAAATCACATTATCAATCATAACACGGGTGCCCGGCCACATGCCCAATTGGGCGATGGCTTGCCCCAAATCGGGACGCAACACGACGTGGGCAACGGCGCGGTCAGCCTTCCAGCCATTGCAGATTTGACGGGTCAGGGTTGGGTCGCCCGTGCCTTCTTGCCAGTTCACCTCATCGGGGGTTACGCCGGTTTCAAACTCGCCACGGAAGAGGCGATCATAGCGATCTCGCAACAGATCAACCGTCGCCTCATCGATCAAATTCTCAACAATTAGAAAACCATCATTATTAAACGTATCAATGTCACTTTGGTTTAGCGCAAACACGGCAATCTCCCACACGTTCTTCGCCACAGGCTACCACTTTGGCACGCCAGACGGCTAGATCGTTCAGCGATCATTTGGTCAATCGGGCTATTTCATCCGCGTAATGCCGTAGCGCCGCTTCACCGTGCTCTGTCAGTTGATAAACCCCACGGAGTGTACGCTTAAACCAACCATAATGATTTTTCTGAAGGATGGATCCCGCCCGGGTTATGCCAGTTAACGTTTTTAGCTCGACAACCCGAGCAACCTTGCCACCAGCCAAGGTATTGGCCAAACGCAACGCGTCTTGGCGGTAGGCCGTGATGATTTTGCGCTTGGACATGCCGGCTGTGTTGGGATCGCCAGCGCGCGCCAAAAATTCTTTCTTTAATTGGGTCCGTTTTCGTGAATTTTTGCGCGGCTGATAGGGTGCAGGGTCTAGCAGAACATCGACCTGACAGGAGTCGGCACGATCCAGGTCAACGACCAATAGGCCCAGCCCAAGGCGTTGGCACAGACCTTTCAGGGCACGGTGTCGTTTGCGCCAGTTCTGGCGCTTGGCCGGTGAGTCTGGTTTTGGCACGGCCAAATAAACATCATCCGATAATTTCTGGCGTTCAATACCTTGAAGAACCAGTTCCAACGAAAAGGTGACCTTGAGTTCGATAATAACCGTCGGTACATCGGGCTTACAGGCCACAACATCGCAATCCGTGACTTCGGATTTAATCTCATACCCTTCATTTTCAAAAAATCGTTTCACGGCAGGGTAGAGGTCTGTTTCGCGGATCATAGGCAAACTGTGCTTGGCGATAAACGCATTGTCCAGACAGTTGGTAAAGCCAACGGCAAGACAGTCAAACTGCCCCTACGTAATCACTTCGATGAAATGTCTTCACAGGCGTGGCGCACCAGCGCATGAAAAAGTCGAGAGTGGGGGCGACGCCAAAACAGAAATTCTGGATGCCATTGCACACCGTAAAGGAAACGGCGATTCGGCGCTTCAATGGCCTGAACAATACCGTAATCATCATGGCCAACTGCCAACAATTCGCTCGCGACTTTGTTAATGGACTGATGGTGCAGACTGTTCACACGGATACGGGTCTGTCCCAACAGTCGGGCGAGGCAAGAGCCTTCTTCCAGTGAGACGCGCTTGCGTGGTAGCGTGGTGCGTCGATACCGTTTCAGGCCATAGGCCTGAGTTACTTCTTGGTGCAGTGTGCCACCAAAGAACACGTTAATCATTTGCGAGCCTCGGCATACACCCAGCACAGGAATGTTACGCCGCGCTGCGATTTTTAGCGCGTCTTGCTCAAGAGCATCTCTTTCAGGATCAATCCTTACGTCAAGGCTGACATCGCCCTCATAAAGGTTCGCGCCAATATCATCGCCGCCGCCAATCAATAATCCGTCGACGGTCTCAAAAACATCCCGCCCCGAAACGTTCGTGATCCGAAGGGGACGCCCCCCAGCCAGCCAAATTGATAGGGCGTTTAACCACCACATAATACGCCCCCCCCGGGCCGAGGACGTTACACCAATAATAGGTCTATCCGGTTTCATGACTCTATCCAACGCCGAGAGACATTCGCCCAATCCTTGCGTTTACCCTGCGCAAATTGATCTGTAAAAGCCTGAGCCATGGCGTGCAATCTTTCTGAATCTTCAGCCAAACGCTCGATGGCCGCCCATCGATTCCATTCGCGAACGATGCTCCAGTTGGGATCACTAAGCCGCGCGTCTGGCAGGCGGTAATGGAATGTTGGCCGCGATTTGACCCGAGGATCATCAACGACGGCGCGGACCCTATCCTCGTCGAGCCAAGTAAACAACGGGAGCATATCAAGTTCTCGATTACGGGTTGGGTTTTCTTCTAAGTAATCTTGAATAAATTTCCGTCGGTCTGGCCAGTAATCTGGATCACAGACCTGCGCCACATAGTTCTCTGGAAAAGGGTTAGCATAAGCCAAGATTCGCCGAAGCGGATCAACCTGAATTTCTGCTCGTAGCCAGTCCGAACACAACAGATAGGCCCGCAACATGGCGACGAGATACCCGGCGTCAATCGACGCAACTTCCGGGTTCAATTGCATGCCAAAAGCATATAAGGGATTATCATCGGTGCCTTCGGCTCCACTAAGCCGCAATGCTTCTGCAATCCGGTCCATGCTTGGTAAATCAAAAAGATCAATGGGCGGGCCGACGATTTCACTGGGAACAATAACACCGCTAAGGTGTCCTATCCACTCTCGAACAGCCGCCTCAAAACGTTCAATCGTTTCACGTCCATCAGAATCAGATGCATCTTTTTTGTGGGCATATTGCGTATCAAGCTCACACTCAAAATCACCGAACTCGGTGTCTCGAATCAGGAATCGATGAGCGTCAAGCTGTTCAATGGTTCCGCCGTATACTTTCTTTACAAGTTCTGCGGCGGCGTCTGCTGCCAACGCAGCAAACTCGATCTCGACGCCAATACGCCGCACTTTTCCATCATGGGACTTTGTTCGACCGGGAGGATCCATCGGGATATTTTTATCAGACATTACGAAATTTTCGTTTTCAGACAAAAGTTAGGCACTTAAATGGTTACGTTGATTGATTGTAATTGGATAGCACGATCTCTCGACATCGCTCCAGGGCCACCACACGGCAAAGCATATGTTGCCGTTTCTGGCGGAGAGACAGGGAGATAGTTCGAACTTTTCTGGCGATTCACTGGCTGATCTCTCTAGTATGGTTTTCAATACTTTATCAGATTGGGAAGAGCAACTTAAGCATCTGGATATCGATTTTAATGCGTCTGAGGATAACTCCGGCGATGCGGTTTCTGCTGATCTGGAAAGGCCGCAGCCATGAGCCTCTCTAATCGCAAGTCTTGCCATGGCGAATTTAACAGTTCTGCAAAGAAGACAGAACGGGAGTATCTGAGGCGAGAAGCCGGAAATCTCTCGCTGACGGCCTATATCAAGAAAAAGCTATTTGGCTTCAAAGATGGCCTGAAGAAGCCTAGTCGCAATCGCCCGCAACCGACAACCGACGCCAACAACATCGCCGTTCCACCGAATTCGGCAGCGATCCTTCGAGACATTTTTGGGTGTCCCAACCTTACAAGTATGTCTTGGCTAGGCTGTAGTTCTTGTACTTTGATAATTTTCTTACCGGCTTTTTCAATGCATCGCGCCTAAATGGCTCGACAAGTTCACGGGTTGTTGGAATTTCAATGACGGTGGCGCGGTTGGCATTCACGGACTCCCCTAACGCGTCACCAATCTCGTCAATAGAACTAATGCGAATGGCTGATGCCCCCATGGCTCGTGCAATTTCTGCAAAGCTTGGGTTTTCCAGGATTGTTCCCACATAACGTTCGGCATAAAAATCCATTTGATTTCTCTTTTCGGCACCCCACTGCTGATTGTTAAAAACAATCGCTATAACCGGTATGTCCTCACGTATGCAGGTTAGCACTTCGTGCATGGACATACCCCACGCACCATCACCTACAATGGCGATTGCCGGTCTATCGGGCTTCGCAATCTTGGCCCCGATTGCCGTCGGAAATGCATAACCACAGTTACCCCAACTCATTGCGGCAAGAAAACTACGAGGTTGCGAAAATTCCAGATATGCGGATGCTGTTGATGCGATGTTCCCGACATCCGTTGTGACAACGGCGTCTGTGGGCAGGACTTTTTGTATCTCGCGCAATGCACGCCTCGGACTGATTTCGTTGGGTGATCCTGCTGTCGTCCACGAATTAAGAAGCTTTGACCATTCCTTCTTCCGTTTCATCACCTCGTTTATTCGTTCGCGTCTGTTTCCATGCGCCACAATTTCCCCGTCATTTTCTTCCAATTTCTTGTGGAGTGCTATCGTGCAACTTCGGGCACCACCCCACACAGGAACGTCCACCTTTTGCGTCAACCCGAGGACGCGATGATTGATATCAATCTGAATGAACTTCGCCGTTTTTGGCCAATAATCCACATCATATTGCATGACCTTACCGAATGGTCCCAATCGCGTTCCGATTGCCAACACGACATCTGCCTGACTCAGCACCGTCATTGCAGCTTTCGATCCCTGATATCCTATTGGTCCACACATGAGAGGGTGGCTCCCAGGGAATGCGTCATTGTGCTGGTATTGAGTAACCACAGGGATATCCAGAAATTCAGCCAGGGACACCACTTCTTTCACCGCCTCGCCGGAAATGACACCGCCCCCC
>Ga0222664_1000790_pt1 | contig 14692 bp, 13 predicted proteins | sample AntAcemetagen604_FD_181147 | JGI IMG/M metagenome (GOLD analysis project Ga0222664, IMG submission 181147) | Saline water microbial communities from Ace Lake, Antarctica - #604 | ecosystem: Environmental > Aquatic > Non-marine Saline and Alkaline > Saline | place: Antarctica: Ace Lake...
CCAAAACGGTAATAGAAAAAGCAATAGAACTTTCTCCTAAAAAACAACTATTACGCTATATTCACATCGAGATTCTGTTGCGACTAGGAGATACAGAGCGTGCATTTACTGCAGTTAAAGAAAACTATGATTTAAATCCTGATAATACTGATGCGTGGGCACAATATGTACGATTACTTACACGTTTGGGAAATGAAGAAGAGGCTAATGCACTTATCGAGGCTTCGTATAAAGAAGATGAAGGGAGAAATATTATTTCATTATTAAACTTAGAAATTCGAAGAAGTCCAAATAATCCACAGGCGTATGCTTCGCTGGGTACAGCGTACGTGCGTGTAGGAAGAATTGATGATGCAATTGCAATATTTAAAACTTTGGCTGAAACTATCCCTGAAGCAAAAGAGCAGGCGGAGGCAACAGTGCTACAACTTGAAACAACAGGAACTTTGGAATAAGTAAAAACTTGCATTATCTGTATAATATGCTATTATACTTTCGTGAGTGCAGGTTTGTACTTGCACCAAAACGAACGAATATCTGCAAAAATACCTCTTTCGAGAGGTATTTTTGTTTATTGAGAAAACATAAAGTATTCTTCAAATTTCAAATAATAATGATTGCCACAAATTTTTCTTTTGCTATACTCAATCTAGTTCGTGATTCGTCACAGCTAGCAACTACACTCACATTAGATATTCGTTTTGGAGCTCGTACTTGCTAGCGTTGTCGGACTGGGAGCTCAATATAATGAAGTAGCCTCGTCAATATAAGTCGAGGTTTTTTTATGTTATAGTTGCCCTCTATGGGATTCCTCGAAAAAATTTTTGGAAAAAAAGAAAACGAAAAAGCACTAAAACGTTACGAACATGTTGTAGACGAAGTTAATGCATTTGCAGAGCCTTTTGCAAAACTTTCTGATGATGCGTTGCGAGCTAAAACTGCTGAATTTAAAAAAGCATTAGCTGCAAAAGAAAAAACATTAAACGATATAATGCCAGAAGCATTTGCTGTGGTTCGAGAGGCTGCGCAACGAGTTTCAGGAAAACGTCATTATGATGTGCAAATAATAGGAGGTGCAATTTTACATGATGGTAATTTGGCAGAGATGAGAACAGGAGAAGGGAAGACGTTGGTTGCAACACTTCCTTCATATTTAAATGCATTAGCAGAAAAAGGTGTGCATGTTGTTACGGTTAACGATTACTTGTCGCAACGAGATGCTGTTTGGATGGGACAAATTCATCATTTTCTTGGTTTAACCGTTGGTGCGATTGCACAACGTGCTTCATATATTTATGATCCTGCACATATTAGTGAATCAGTAGAGGATGCTGATGAAACACGCGACGAAGAAGGTGCATATAAAGTAGTGCACGAATTTTTACGACCAGTAACACGTCGAGAGGCATACGAAGCAGATATTACCTATGGAACAAACAGCGAGTTTGGTTTCGATTATCTGCGCGACAATATTGAATATGAAGAACGTAATTTACGTCAGCGTGGATATAGTTTTGCAATTATTGATGAGGTCGATTCAATTTTAATTGATGAAGCACGAACACCACTTATTATTTCTGCACCGGCTGCAGAGTCGGAAAATCTCTATGAGACATTCGCAAAAATTGCAACAGTAATGGAAAAAGAAAAAGATTTTACTGTAGATGAAAAATTAAAAGCAGTTCAAATGACTGATACTGGAATTGATAAGGCAGAGCAAGCGCTTGGTATCGATAATATTTATACAGAAAAAGGAATTAAATATGTGCATCATTTAGAAAATGCTGTTCGAGCAAAAGCATTATATAAAAGAGATACACAGTACGTTGTTCGCGACGGTGAAGTAGTAATTGTCGATGAATTTACTGGAAGAATGCAGCCAGGACGAAGATGGTCGGAGGGAATGCATCAGGCAATCGAGGCAAAAGAAGGTGTTAAGGTGCAACAAGAATCTCGAACATTTGCATCTATCACCTACCAAAACTTCTTCCGAATGTACGACAAGCTCGCTGGTATGACAGGTACTGCAGAAACCAACGCTGAAGAATTTTTCAAAGTGTATGGCTTGGAAGTTGTTACTGTTCCAACAAACACAACAATTGAACGAATCGATAAGAACGATTTAATTTTCCAAAGCGAGCAAGGTAAATTTAAAGCAATTGCTCGAAAGGTAAAAGAGTTGCACGAAAAAGGACAACCAGTTCTTATTGGTACTGTTGCAATCGAAACTAATGAATTGCTTTCAGATTACTTAAAGCAAGAAGGGATTCCTCATAATGTACTTAATGCAAAACAACACGAGCAAGAAGGAAATATTGTTGCGCAAGCTGGTACATATGGTGCGGTTACTATTGCTACAAACATGGCAGGACGAGGAGTTGATATTGCACTTGGTGGAGCTCCGTTGGAAGAAGAAAAATACAATGCAGTTAAGGCAGTTGGAGGATTGTTTGTTTTGGGAACAGAACGACATAACGCTCGACGAATCGATAATCAGCTGCGAGGTCGCTCAGGTCGACAAGGCGACCCTGGAGAAACACAATTCTTCGTTTCATTAGAAGATTCATTAATGCGAATATTTGCATCAGACACGGTTAAGAATTTAATGGGACGTCTTGGAATTGCTGAAGATGAGCCAATCGAAAATAAAATAATTACTCGTTCACTTGAAAGTGCTCAAACAAAAATTGAGGGAATTAACTTTGATGGACGTAAGCATGTGCTTGAATACGATAATGTTTTGAACACACAGCGAACTGCAATATACAAACGACGCCGAGCTGTTTTATTGGGAACAACCGATGCTATTACTAAAGAGCTAGATAAACTAGTGTCGTTATATCCAAAACTTTCTGATGTGATTGCAGAAAAAAGAAAGCAAATGGAACCAAGTGAATTTAATGATGTGGTTCGTCGGTTAGTGCTTCAGGCTATTGATACGCTCTGGGTGGAGCATCTTGAAACGATGGGTCATCTTCGTTCAAGTGTAGGGCTTCGAGCCTACGGACAACGTGATCCTTTAATTGAGTACAAAAAAGAAGGTCTACATTTGTTTAACATTATGGTTAAAGATGTTGACGCACAAATTGCAAAAATGATTCCAGAAATTGGCGCAGGTGCTTTTGAGCAAGAAGAAGCTCGACTTAAGAAAATTGTGAAAGATGCGAAATTACTTTCAAGTGATGGTGCGCAAAGTAATAAAGAATCAAATACTACTGTTGGAGGGGAAAAGGTAGGAAGAAATGAAATTGTAGTTATTGAAAAAGATGGAGAACAAAAAGAAATGAAATTTAAAAAGGCAGAACCGCTTATTGAAAATGATGGATGGGTTTTGAAGCAGAACTCGTAATGTATTCTAGGGTTTTTAAGTTGGCCATGTTAGGCTAGTCGCATGAAACAAACAATCTACTTTTTGGGGTTTTTAATGCTGTTTTTAACACTATTTTCACAGCATGTTGATGCGGCAAAAGTTGATATTGCAACCCAATTGCAACATACCGACAGTACAACATATAGTCAAAATACCTATGCAGTAGGGATTTCTGTTGCTACCGATGCTACATACGAAAAAGACTTATTTTTGGCGGGGCTTGGTACAACTATTTTTTCTGGAAAAACAGAAGAAGATTTAATTATTATTGGTGGTGATGTGCAGATTTCAGGAGTTGTTGAAGAAGATGTTCGTGCATTTGGTGGTGCTGTTAGAATATCTGGAGCAGTGTCGGGTGATGTGGTAATGATTGGAGGAACTTTATTTATTGATGAAGGTGCAGTTATTGAAGGTGATGTTGTTTTGGTGGGTGGTGCTATCGAAATTAACGCACCGCTAGAAAGTAAAACAAATATAATTTCAGGAACAGTTGTATTTAATAACACAATTAGCTCTAATGATGTTGTAGTGACAACCTACCGTTTAGTGCTCGATAGTAATACTAAGTTAATCGGAGAAATGACATATTTCTCTCCGCGACAAGTTTCTGTTAATGAAAATGCAGAAGTAACTGGTCCACTTACCTATAATCGAATTAATCCATTGCAAGACGACGGATTGATCGATCAGGCAATTGTTAGTTTTCTTAACTTCTGGGTTGTATTACGTTTTGTTACAACGCTCGTTCTAGCATTCTTACTGGTATTCGTATTTAAAGTATTTACACAGCGAACCGTTGATGTTGCGCAGTCGTTTCTTGGAAAAAGCTTCTTAGTTGGGCTTTCATCACTCATTGTAATTCCATTCTTGTTTGCACTGCTACTTGCAAGCTTAATTCTCTTTCCTGTAGCAATTTTGTTATTACTTGCCGCAATGTTTTTCTGGATTATTGCTGGTGCAGTCGCGGGTATTGTGGTGGGTGTTCTGGTAAGAAAATACTACACCATTATTCGTACTGAAACCGATGATGAAGAAGAGGAAAAGAAGTTACACCAACAAACGTACGATATTTCATTTAATTCTGCGGTAATTGGAGTTGTACTGCTTACGCTTATAGAATTTGTTCCCTATGTTGGAGATGTTATTAGGCTTGTGTTTGTGCTTATTGCATTTGGTGCACTTTGGTTAACTTTTTATAAATATGTACGATGGGGAAGTTTATTCACTTCATTTACTAAACGTAGAAAATAAATATGAAAAAAACGGTTGTTACACATAGTTCTCGATTTCATGCTGATGATGTTTGTGCAGTGGCAGTATTGCAGTTAGTTTACGGTGAAAATGAACTTGAGATAATACGAACAAGAGATACTGCAGTTATTGAAAAAGCAGATATTGTTGTTGATGTTGGAGGGATATACGATGTGCAAAAAAAACGCTTTGATCATCATCAAATTACTTTTAATGAAAAAAGAGAGAATGGCATTCCGTATGCAAGTTTTGGGTTAGTTTGGAAAACATTTGGAGAGCAACTTTGTGGTTCAAAAACCGCAGCGACTATTTTAGACACAAAGCTTGTGCAAGCAATTGACGCTGGAGATAATGGTGTTCAAATTTATGATACAAGATTTGATGGAGTTCATCCGTATTTGGTACATTCTATGTTGTATTCATTAATGCCAAGTTGGAAAGAAGAAATTGATTTAGATGAAGCGTTTCAAAAAGCTGTTAGTGTAATGAAACAAATTATGGAAAGAGAAATAATTCGTATACAAGATTCTCTTGAGGCACAAAAAATAGTTGATAAAAAGTATGGTGCTGCTGTTCGTAAAGATATACTAGTTTTTGAAAAAGAAGATACGTTTGGCGACGAAGATGTGCAATTTGCACTCACAAAGCATGAAGAACCGTTGGTTTTTATCCGCTACCGACAATCAGATGACAGTTGGAGTGCAAAAGCAGTTTGGAGTGGTGAAGGTGTTTTTTCAAATAGGCTAGACTTTCCAGAAGCATGGGCAGCACTTGAAAACGAAGCTTTGCAAAAAGTTACTGGTGTTCAAGATGCAATCTTCTGTCATCGAGGAAGATTTTTGTGTGTTGCTAAAAGTTTGGAAGGAGTAGTTGCTTTAGCAGAAAAAGCAGTACAAATGCATGTGGATAAGAAGTAGGGGGTCTATGTACCTTAAACGTTATAATTAAACTTGTAGATTTTATTCCGACAAAGAAAAGATAGAGCATGTCGGCCTATGATCTATGCCGTGTACACGGTACGATTTTACGTCGTCTTTAAAAATTAATTAATTGAAATACTTTATGACATCAAAACGAGGTTTCACACTAATCGAACTTCTCGTAGTGATTGCAATTATCGGTATTCTTTCATCAGTTGTTTTAGCTTCGCTAAACACAGCTCGATCAAAAGGATCTGATTCTGCTATCAAAGCAAACTTGTCAAACGCTCGAGCGCAAGCTGAGTTGTACTATGACGACAATGGTAATAGTTACCTTAATGTATGTTCTACAGCTTCAGGAACTGCTGCTGCTATGGCCGCTGCAACTTCAACATCAAAAACTCCTGCAGAAGGTGGGTGTAATGATGTAGCAACTGCATGGGCTGGATTTGCAATCCTGTCAGACGATGACTTCTTCTGTGTTGATTCAACAGGAGCTGCTGTTGTAACAACTGACCCTGGTTCAGCTACTGTTTGTCCATAGATATATTTCTATTGATAAATTAGTAAATAAAAAAACTTCACATTTGTGAAGTTTTTTTATTTTCATGTACAATTGTTAGTAATGATATCTTTTGCCCCTGTAGCACTCCTTTTTGGAATTATTGTTGGTAGTTTTCTTAATGTTGTTATTTTGCGTTATAACACAGGAAAAGGTTTGAACGGTCGCTCTGAATGCTTATCATGTAAGAAAAAACTATCATGGAAAGAATTGTTTCCGATACTATCTTTTTTTATTCAAAAAAAACGTTGCGTAGGCTGTGATAGTAAGCTCCGTTGGCAATATCCATTGGTAGAAATTGCTACAGGAATATTATTTTTTCTAGCATATGTACATGTAGAACCATTGTTGTATGAAAATTTCTCATTATTTATAACAACACTTTTGCTTACTGTAATTATTTTTAGCGTTTTAGTTGTAATTTTTGTGTACGATTTGTATCACACGATTATTCCAAATGTATTTGTATATATATTTATTTTTTGCGCTGCACTACTAAACTTTATTCAATTTTTTACAGCATGGCAAAATAACACTACTGTAGAAATAATTTCAGTACTCAATCTTGTTTCAGGTGCACTATTTTTGATACCATTTTTTGTTTTATGGGATATTTCAGAAGGAGCGTGGATAGGTTTGGGTGACGGAAAGCTTGCTATGGGTATCGGGCTATTACTCGGATTTATTAATGGCATATCTGCGCTTGTATTGGCATTTTGGGTCGGAGCAGTACTTTCAGTTGGGTATTTGTTATACATGACAATCATTAAAAAACAGAAACGCTCTGAAATTACAAGAGAAATACCATTTGCACCATTCATGATTATCGCAACATTGATTGTTTATTTTTTCCCCATAGATATTTTAAATATCGGATTATTTTTATAAATACATAATTGATTAATGTATACTATAACTATACAAACTTCTTTTCATGTATCGTCGTTTTTCAAAAAGAAATAACAGTACCCGTAAAGGATTTACTATTGCTGAAATGGCCATTGTTTCAATTATTTTTACTATTTTAACGGCTGTAATTATTTTCAGATATGGTGATTTTAATTCTTCACTTTTAGTTTCAAACATGGCATATGAAGTTGCGATTACAACACGACAAGCCCAAGTTTTTGGATTGGGTGCCAGGGGGTATCAAGGTGCTGATGGAGCAAATTTTACATACCCGTATGGCTTGTTTATCAACATGAATGATAATGAAGGAACGACACTGGGAAGAACAAAAAAATTTAATCTGTTTATTGATAGGGAAAACTTCTCTGAAAGTGACGAAGGGATATGTAACTTAAAAGACGGAGGTGGAGTTTGTGTTTGTTTGCCAGGTGATGAATGTCAGGAGCAATACACCATGCAACGTAATATCGCTATTTCTGGTATTAGAGTGCGAGCTGGAAACTTAGATTTATGTGAGGCAGATAAAGTAGATAAGCTTGCTATAACGTTTAAGCGCCCTAATCCAGAAGCATTAATTACATGGCAAACATATGGAAGTACCTTCGATTTTGCCCAAATTGAGGTTTCAGACGATAAAGAAGAATACAAAACGTATGTATTAATTCGTTCAACAGGGCAAATTTCAGTTTCAAAGGAAGATATTTGTAGTAATTTTTATGACGATATTGATGGAGGAGATTCTAATTAGTATATATGGCTACTTTTACTCTAAAAAAACAAAAAAGAATTACGGTAAGCGGCTTTACTTTAATTGAGCTGATGGTTGCTGTTTCGATTTTTGCAGTGGTGTTGCTTATTGCTATGGGTTCTATTCTTACAATTGTTGATTCAAATAGAAAAGCAAGAACATTAACAGAAGTAATGAATAACGTTAATTTCACATTAGAAAGTGTCACTCGTTCAATTAAAACTGGTGTTGATCCTCAGTACGATACAGGTGAAGGAATACTTTCTGTAGTTGGTATTAATTTATCTGAAGATTCATTTGCGCGACAACGAATTTATTATCGAAGAAATGTAGTTGATGGTAATGGATATATAGAAAAACGTAATGGAACAGGGGCATGGGTACCAATCACTTCAGATCAAATAAATATAAAACGCATGGAAGTAACTGTTGCTGGCGTTCTTGATTTTAATCAACCAAGAACACAGCTTACAATTGAAGGTGAGGTAAGTGTAAGTGAAAAGATTGCATCTTCATTTGTGATTCAAACAACAATTTCACAGCGTAAACTGAACTTAGCAGGAAGTGAAGAATAATACTATGAAACAACCAAACTTTTTAAAAAAATATATAGAAAAGAGAAACCAAGCAGGTTTTACTATACTTGAAACAATGGTCGCAGTTTTTATTCTTGTTTTGTCGGTAACTGGGCCAATGGTATTTGCATCTTCAAGTCTTCGTTCTGCTTTTCTTGCTCGCGACCAGATTACAGCTTTCTATCTTGCACAAGACGTAATCGAAACAATTAAAAACATCCGTGATGAGAACGGTATTAATGAAAGAGATTGGTTAACTAATATTGATGTCTGTGCAGGAACTGCTGGGGCTGCTTGTACTTTAAAAGTTGATACTACAGAAGATAACCCTGTAGCTGAAGAATGTGATGGAGACATATGTGAGCCATTGTCGCGTGATGCAAATGGTCGGTTTGATTATGGAAGTGCTGAAGATTCTCGTTTTACCAGAACTACATATGTACAAGAAATTGTTGAAAATCAAGAGGCTCGAGTGATTGTTGAAGTGAAGTGGCAATCAAACGTTCGTATTGGAACAACAAGAATTTTAGTGCAAGAAAATATTATGAATTGGATTCCTGTAAGTACTTCACCAGATGATGAGGATGAATAACATGAAAATAATTATGAAATCAACAATATACAACATCAAAAACAAAAAAGGATTCACATTGTTATTTGCTGTTCTTGTTTCAGTTTTGGTTTTAGCAATTGGAACATCAATGATTAATATTGCGTTAAAACAAATAATTTTATCTGGATCTGGTAGAGAATCACAGTTTGCTTTTTATGCTGCCAATACTGGAGTTGAATGTGCGTTATATTGGGATATTAATGGTCCAGAAATTTTAGATGGAGAAATTAAGTATGTATTTCCACCACCAAATGCAACCAGACTAGATTCTGCTGATTTAGCAGACATTACTTGTGGAGACATTACTATTGCTACTGGTGCTATGGGTGGTTCAGTTGCTGATCCAGAGGGAACACTTGCAGACTATCTTGGTGTATGGAACATTTCAGATCCACTAATAACAACCTTCAGAATTGCAATTACAAATAACACAAACGATACAACAAGCTCATTACAGTACTGTGCAGAAGTTACAATTGAAAAAGAAGCAGTTGGTGACGATGTAATTACTACTATTACTTCACAAGGATTAAATACCTGTGACCCACAAAATGATGCTCGTGCGGTACAACGTGGACTGGTTTTGCAATATGAGTCATAGTAGTAGTCATATTGTATGACAAAAAAAGAGGTACAGAAAAAAATAGTAGCACTACGAAAAATCATTTCTCATCATCGTGCGTTATATTACGAGCAGGATAATCCAGAAATAGCTGATGAAGCATTTGATGCATTAGAACGTGAATTGCAAAAGCTCGAAACAGATTTTCCAGAATTTAAAATGGTTAATTCTCCTTTAGAAAAAGTTGGAGGAAAACCAACAAAGGGTTTTTCAAAAGTGACACATTCTATTTCACAATGGTCTTTCAATGATGTTTTTAATGAAAATGAGTTTTTAAAATTTGATGAGCGAATAAAAAAAGAAGTTGCAAAAAACTTTGGTGCAGAAAAAAAATATACCTATACGTGCGAGCTAAAAATCGACGGATTAAAAATTGTACTCACATACAAAGAAGGTTCTCTTATTACTGCTGCAACTCGTGGAGATGGAAAGGTTGGGGAAGATGTAATAAATAATGTAAAAACTATTTCTGCAATTCCTCATACTATTCTTCAAAAAGGTGAAGTGATTGTTGAAGGTGAAATTTATTTACCTGAAAAAGAATTTTCTAAAATTAATACTAGTTTAGAGAAAAAAGGCGAGAAGGTGTATGCAAATCCTCGTAATTTGGCAGCTGGTACAATGCGTCAGCTCGACCCTGAAATTGTCCGCGAAAGGAAGCTAGCTGCATTTATGTACGACATCGCACGTGCTCCCAAAGAACCAGCTACTCAAAAAGAAGAATTGGAATGGTTAAAAAAACAAGGCTTTATTGTTGAGCCTTGTTTTATTTTAGCTAAAAATGCTCAAGCAGTAGTATCGTATTGGAAAGCGTGGACAAAAAAGAAAGAAAAACAACCATTTCTTATAGATGGTGTTGTTGTGAAGGTTAATGAAAAAGATATACAAGACGCACTTGGTTATACTGGCAAAGCGCCACGATTTGCAATCGCATTTAAGTTTCCTGCAGAACAAACTACAACAGTTATAAACGCAATCACATTTCAAGTTGGAAGAACAGGAAGGGTAACTCCTGTTGCTGAACTTACTCCTGTGCTTGTTGCTGGAACAACGGTGTCGCGAGCTACTTTACATAATGAAGACGAAATTGCTCGGCTTGGTGTTCGGGTTGGTGATACTGTCATAATCCAAAAAGCAGGAGACATTATTCCTCAAGTAGTTTCTGTTGTAAAAGAATTACGTCCAAGTGCAAGTAAGCCTTTTATGTTTCCTAAAAAAATAACTGCATGTGGAGGAGATGGAAGTATCGAACGGATTCCTGGTGAAGCTGCACATAGATGCGTCGATAAGAATTCATATGAAATGCAAAAAAGAAAATTATATTATTTTGTTTCAAAGCATGCATTTGATATTGATGGCTTGGGGCCAAAACAAATCGATCAATTATACGACGAAGGGCTTATTCAAAAATCGGCAGATATTTTTAGTTTACAAGAAGGAGACTTGCTTGGTTTAGAGCGTTTTGGTGAACTTTCTGTTAGTAATTTACTTGAAGCAATTACACTACGAAAAGCAATATCATTAAGTCGTTTTATTATTGGGCTTTCTGTAGATGGTGTAGGTGAAGAGACTGCAGAACTACTTGCTGAAACATTTCAGACATTGGAAAAAATTAGAAAAGCAAAAATAGAAGATTTAGAAAAAATTGAAGGAATTGGGCCTGTTCTCGCGGAAAATATTGTAAACTGGTTTGCAAATAAACAAAACATAGAAAATGTTATTGCTTTGTTGCAACACGTAATAATTGAAAAAAGCATAAGCAAAACAAGCAATCCTTTATTTACTGGAAAAACATTTGTATTAACAGGCTCATTACAAAATATAACCCGTGACGAAGCAAAAGCTTTAATTAAAGGTAATGGAGGAAGTGTTTCTTCTTCAGTTTCAAAAAATACGAATTATGTTGTTGCGGGTGATAGTGCAGGCTCTAAATTAGCAAAAGCAGAAGCGCTGGGAGTTGAAGTTTTAAGTGAAGAGGAGTTTTCAAAAAAGCTTAAATAAGCTACTATCATCTCCATGACAAACGTAGACATCAAACACCTCGCAAACCTTGCTCGGCTTGAACTAACAGAAGACGAAGTTACTGCATATGAATCAGATTTTGAATCTATTTTAGAATATATCGATCAGCTTAAAGATGTAGATATTTCTGACGATACGCCAATCGAAGGTGCAGGTATGAGAAATGTATTTCGAGAAGATAAAGATGAGGTTGCATCTGGTGTAAACAAAGAGGCACTACTTGCTGAAGCTCCAAAAACTCGAAATGGTTATATTGAAGTACAGAAAATTTTAAATACAAATTCCGACTAATTTCTATGGAAATCACAAAACAAACAATAGAAGAGCTTCATAAAAAAATAACTGCAAAAGAACTTTCAGTTCGTGAATTAGTTGATGCATACATAAAAAACATTTCTGAAAATAATGAAGAACTTAATGTGTATCTAACTGTTTTTGATGAGGCTTACATTAATGAGCAGGTACTTATGGCTCAAAAAAAGTTTGATGATGGTGAAGCAACATTGCTTACAGGAATCCCGCTTTCAATGAAAGATGTTATTTGTATGAAAGGATTGCGAGCAACAGGTGGTTCAAAAATTCTTGAAAACTATAAGGCAACCTACGATGCAACAGTAATTTCAAAACTAACAGAACATACTCCAGTTTTTGTTGGAAAAACCAATACTGATGAATTTGCACAAGGAGCTTCAACAGAAAACAGTGCATATGGTGTTACAAAAAATCCTCACGATACAGAGCGAGTTGCGGGTGGAAGTTCTGGTGGAGCAACTGCCTCTGTTGCAGCAGAAATGGCGGTAGCGGGACTTGGTTCCGATACTGGAGGATCTATTCGAGAACCAGCAAGCTTTTGCGGAGTGGTTGGTTTTAAGCCTACGTACGGTGCGGTTTCACGATATGGATTGATGGCAATGGCGAGTTCGTTTGATGTTATTTCTCCAACAGCAAAAACAGTTCGTGATGCTGAAATTTTATTTAACGCAATAAAAGGGAAAGATGATTTTGATGCAACATCGCTTGATGTTACAAAAGAAATAAAACCAGTTAAAAAAATTGGAGTGCCTTATTCATTTTTAAAGGAGGGGATTGATGAAGATGTAAAAACTGTTTTTGATACAAATATAGAGACCCTTAAAAAAGCAGGATACGAGATTGTAGATATTTCGATTCCAATGATTGAAAAAGCTTTGGCAGTATATTACGTTCTTGTTCCCGCTGAAGTTTCATCAAATATGTCTCGGTATGACGGAGTAAAGTATGGAGAAAAAATTGAAGGCAAAGATTTAGAAGATACCTACAAGAAAACAAGAGGGCAATTACTTGGTAAAGAAGTAAAACGGCGAATCATGTTGGGAACATATGTTTTGTCCGCAGGATATGCCGACCAGTTTTATCGAAACGCCTGGAAAGTTCGAACAAAAATTCGTGAAAATCTTGCAACTGTTTTTACTGAAGTCGACATGATAGCCATGCCAGTTGCTCCAACGCCTGCATTTAAGATTGGTGAAAAAGCTAACGACCCGATGCAAATGTACTTGAATGATATTTTTACTGTTGTGGCAAATGTTGCAGGAATTCCAGCCATGTCTATTCCTGCAGGATCAGTAAGTCGAGATGAAAAATCACTACCAATTGGGTTACAACTTATAGGTGCTCATGGAGAAGATATGACATTATTTGAAGTTGGTAAGAAATTCGAATCAGCACTGTAAGCTGTATTTTTCTGTAATCTGAAATTTCTTTCCTGTATACTAGTTGGTATATGGCAGATGTTGAAGAACCAAACGACAGTTTACTATGGAGCGTAATTGGCTTCGTATTTATAATGATGGTTATTGGTACATACGTAGGAAAGTACAACAATGGCGCACTAACAGGTAATGGAGCGCCAACTGGAACTGAATCTGGTGTATCTCAAAATGGTGATGTGGGAGGCGTAAGCTTATTAGGTGGCTTTTTGTCATCAGAACCTATTATAGAAGGGGGAAAAGTTATCAACGCTGGTGCAACAAAAGTACGTCAAACAGTTGGTGGAGCAATTATTGGCGAGCAAGAAAAACGAGCGACAGCTGAAGTTGTTGAAGGGCCAGTTACTGCTTTTGGCGAACGTTGGTATCGATTAAATTATAAAAATGCACCCGATGGTTGGGTTTCTGGTACAGATATTACTGCAAATATTGGAACATTTCGTGCACTCAATATCGTTCCTATTTTCTTTAGTGTGTTACAGCCCATCGGACTTTTCCTAACAATTATCTTTTTAGTTATTTTAGTAATGATTATTATGCGACAACGAAAAACTGTGGCGTTAATTAAAAAACGTAAATTACTTGAAAGGGAGGTGTCTGCAACAAATGCATTTGGAAAACGAGTGTCCCAAGCTACTACAAACGAGATTCGTGTTGAAAGTGATTCAAGTAAAACAGAGACTAATATATTTCAAGCATCAGCTCCTCCAAGTGTTCACACAGTTTCTAAAATTGGAGAAGTTCCATCAAGTGCTTCAAAAGAAACTGCACCAAGTAATCTTCCTACAGGGGATATTTCTGGATTATTATTTAAAAAATCTGGTGACAAAATTGATGAAGCAACGGGTGGTGTAAAAAATGAAAAATGGGAACGTGTGCAACGACTACTTAATTCGTACAACACTAACGATTGGAAGCAGTCTATTATGGAGGCAGATATTATGCTCGAAGAAATGCTCAATAAGATGGGGTATAAAGGTAATGGTATCGGAGAGATGCTTAAACAGATTGAAGAAAGTGATTTTGTAACTTTAAATAAAGCATGGGAGGCACATAAAGTGAGAAACACTATTGCACACAGAGGGGGAGATCAAGTGTTATCTAAAGACGAAGCAGAACGAGTTATTGGATTATATAAAAAAGTTTTTGAGGAATTTTATTATATATAGTTTCAGTTGAAAACTATATATTTTTTTTTAACTAAAAGGTATAATAAAAGGTAGTTATGAAAATAAATAAATTGAATACATATATTGTAGTTTTATTAATGGGTATTTTTATTAGTTCTACCGCTGTGTTTGCTCAAGAGGGTGGAGAGGATTCATTAGCAAGTCAATTTGATTTGATACGAC
>Ga0222664_1000793_pt1 | contig 14684 bp, 9 predicted proteins | sample AntAcemetagen604_FD_181147 | JGI IMG/M metagenome (GOLD analysis project Ga0222664, IMG submission 181147) | Saline water microbial communities from Ace Lake, Antarctica - #604 | ecosystem: Environmental > Aquatic > Non-marine Saline and Alkaline > Saline | place: Antarctica: Ace Lake | collected...
GAATCAAAAGCTACACCTGCCTCAGACCACCAAACTGGATTTCCAGAAGGGATCGTGATTGTTGGTGTTTCTAATCTTCCAATTATTGTTGCTCCTTGAGGAGACGAAGCATCAACCCAAGCCCATGAACCATTATTGCCGGTATGTTCAGAAATTCCGGTTCCTAAAATTTCAGGACGTAAACCTGATAAAACAAATCTCCAAGCATCATTACCAGTATCAGTCCAGCCTGAAGGAATTGTTGTATTATCAAATGTTTCAGAAAGTAATATTGCTCCTGTTGCAGCATTAACAATCTCTACATCGTCAATAATGATATCATCATAAAATGTGTTACTTGTATTTGCAACGTTAAATCTAACCTTTACAGAGCCTGATGTAGTATAAGGAGTAATATCTACAGAAAAGAATTCCCAAGGATTACCATTACCAACAGTGTTTCTTTCAAAACTAAAGATTTCAGTATTCCAATTTGTTCCGTCAAAAACATCTAAGAACAATTTATTATTGGCAAAACCTCCTGCAAAACTAGCAGCCCAAAAATTAACCGATACTTGTGTACCAAAAGGAGTTGTAGCAGAAAGGTTGGCTAATGAAATTCCATCTGTAATATTAATTACTGTATCTGGTGAAACATTTACTGGCGCAACCTCATTATAAGTTGCTCCAAAAAGTGAATCATTTTCGTTAACAATATCCCATGATGAAGTTAAATATGCATCGATGTTATAAGCACCAGACACATTTAAAACAATTGGTGTAGCTGTTAATACAATTGAGTCACCTGGATTTACAACACCTGAATTTACAGAGATTGTTGCAGTTGAAGCTGCAGCACCGGTAACATTAACATTTAAACTAAAGTTATCAACTGAAAAATCAATTGCAGTTTGAGCTTGATTAACTACATAAAAAGTAATCGAATCAGAACCATTTTTACAAGTATTGAAACTCACATCAGATAATAATTCTAAATCACTTGTAATAGGCGTATATTCATCAGCACCCATATCAGGAGCTAAGAAATACCTTCCTTCACCATCAATATCTTTAATAATACCTACAGGTGTACCTGCTGAATCAGCTAATATACCAAAGGTGATGTGTAAATCAGTTGATGAGTTAAATAAAGGATCACCTTCAACTGAATTTGCATTATAAGTAGGATAAGCATTTTGCCATGCTAACAAGCTACCATAAGCCGTATTTCCCATTTCTAAAGCTGGAGAAGCTTGAGAGAAATACAAGTTATAATCTAAGTTTGAGAAACTTGCTGAATCAGCAGAATTTGTTTCAAAAGCTAAATCATTATCTGAGGCAAAAATATTGTTTTGAATATTTAAACCTGTTGAAGATGAAGATGAAATTTCTAATCCTGGCTGACCTAAAACAGAGTTGTGTAAGATTGTAGCATTAGAATTTGCATTCAAGTAAATACCTCTATCAGAACCTGCAGATATCATATTGTTTACATATCTATGTCCATTTACACTAAAAGTAAATATTCCATTATCAGTAGATGTGATTGTATTTGATTCCATCACTGCACCATCATTGTAATAGGTATATACAGAATAGTGTGTTGTAGGATTACTATGACTATTAATAACATTACCTTTTAAATTTAGTGTATCTACATAATAGGTATAAACACCATAGTAATAAGCTTCGATATCATTATTTTCCATTACCACATCAACTAACCTTGATGTGGTGCTAGTACCTCTCATAGATAAACCATAATAACCACCGCGCATTACGTTATTTCTAATGGTAAGGTGATTTGCATTGTTGCCTTGAGAAAGTGTCGTGTTTGCAGCATAAAATCTATTTGCAGAAACGTTAATTGAAGCCCTGTCAGAAATAGTAGAGGTAGGCATAGTTAATTCACAATCTTCAATGGTGTTCCAATCTGCTTGGTTGGTTAAGAAAACACACCAGTTGTCAGATGATGTCCAAGCCGCTTCAATTGTAAGGTTTTTAATAGTTACATAATCAGCACCATTTAATTCTACTGTGGGAACATCAACATTGCTATTCCAAGTAATTGTTGTGGTAGCAGCAGAACCACCATCAAAAGTAATTGTGTTGGTTGCAGATGCACCAACTACTTCAGGTATAGAAATTGCTTCGTTGTAAGTACCTGGGTTTATGTTAAAAACAATAGGGCCATTAATACCACAATCTAATGCAGCAACAGCGTCATTTAAAGTTGCAAAAGTAGCACCTGCGCCACCTACAGTAAATGTACCTGAAATAGGGCCACAAAATCTAGCTGAAACAGTATCATTATTTTGATTACCATCTGCAGCTCCGTTTACATTAGAAATGTAAGCAGTAAGATCTGTTGGAGTAGTAGGGAAGTTAGTACCACCAATTGTTAAAGTAGTATCTGCTCCTGGAGCAAGTCCTGGAGACAAAGTAATTGTGGTTGGTGCTTGGTTAACACCATTTTTGGTATAACCAAAACTTAAAGAAGTTATTGGACTACCACCCAAATTATCTACATCAACCTCTACACTAGCAAAACCGGCACTAACTGGGTTAATAGGGTTTGTAATAGCAGTTATTGCAGCTTCATCTGGTAAAACATTTATAGCAATATCAAAGGGAGTAAATTGAGGTGCAGGATTAGTTGAAACTGTAATGTAATACGTTTTTCCTGCCTCGAATAATACTGATGATATGGTAGGGTTACCTCCTGTTGAAGTTGCTTGCGCAACACAAGTTGCATTAGGATCACTAGGACAAGCATCAGTAACAAATACACCTACCCATGTTCCGGTATTGGTTAATATTATTTCGGCGATATTACTTTGAGCTGCAGTGTAAGAAAATACATAATCATCACCATTCATATAAAAATTGTTACATGCATCAGTATTATCAAAATCATCACCGTAACCATCAGTAGTTAAACTGTCTTGAAAATATGGTAATCCAGAAATTAAATTAGGTACACTACAATCTTTTCCTAACAATGTACTAAAAGAATAAGGTCCATCTAAAATAGCACTATCAGTTGAAGAACAAATTGTTTGAACATATACATCATAAACATTATCAGGCTGAATATTAGAGAGAGCATGAGTTCCAACTCCACTTGCTAAAAGGGTTGACCCTGTGCCAAGAACGAAACCCGATGGACCATAAAGAATTCTGTATGTTGCACCGGTATTAGTTGTATCAGAAATTGTTACATCTGCAGTATTAGCAGTATTTGAAATTGAAACATCATCTGGAGCAAAACAAGAAGGTGATGGTGCTGAAGTTACTGAAATTGTCCATGTATTGTTATCTACTTTATTTACTAAATCATTACACCCTGGAGTTCCTTCCCATGTTCGGAAGGCATTCATTACAAAATCTAATTGACCCGTTGATGATACTCCATTGAATGCCGTTATTCCAGTTCTATTATAAGAATAGGTGCCACCTGTTCCAACACCAGTATAAAATGCTGGTTCTGTGTTTCCTGAATTAGCCTCAAAAACATATGATTGTTGTTCTGACATATAACCACCACCCGCAGCAGGGGCAGTCATGTCATAACTAATATTAACTCCGGTAATAAAATTACCTGTAGGAATAGTTATCGAAAGAGTATCAGAGCATGCTGAAAAAGAAGTTCCAAAAGTTGGGAAAGCAAATTCAGTTGAAATATCGCCTGATGAATAAGTTGCAGTATTTAAAGAAGCTCCTGCGCTTTGCGGAATAGAAACAACATAAGGACCAACCCAAGAGGCTTTTCCATTTCCGATACAAGAATCTTGCATGTAAAAATGATAATCAAAACCAGCATATAGACCTGTAAAATTATATGAGCCAACAGAATCAGGAATGTTGTTTACCATTAAACCACTCCCTAAAGAGAAACCTGCTTGGCCGTATTCAAAGTTTGCAAGTGTTCCTAGGTTGGTGCTAAAAAATAATTCAGCAGAACTCATTGTGATGTTAATCGCAGAGTCAATTCCACCTGTTAAGCAACTAGGACAAAAAGCACTATTATAATGTACCCCAATAAAAGGATTCTGTCCAGAGGAATAAACGATTGCTCCTGAAGTATCTTTTAGTACAAATGAAATTTCATTATCATAAATTCCACCTCCTAAAAAATTTAAGGTTAAAGCGTCATTTTGATTTCCCGTGAATTGTTGGGATGCAAATGTGCCTGTTGGTAAGGTAACATTTGTGGTTGTTGTACCAACGGTAACATCCATAGTACTAGTATTCCATCCATCTCCAAAAGTATCAGACATCTCTAAAGTGTAAGTACACTGGCTTTGGGCCGTAACTGAAGAGAGCATAAAAATTGAAGCAAATATTTTAAATGCTAGATTAAAATACTTGGCAAATCTTCCTTGGGTTAATTCTGAATCGGGCGATTCAAAGTTTAAACTCTGGGTAGAGTCATTTTCTTTAAGGTAGTTTCTTCTCATAATGTAGTTTTTGATTAACAATTTACTTTTCAACTAATCGCCAAATATCAAGAAATGGAATGTATTTTCCAAAAATATATTTACATAAATGTTAAAAAACTAACAATAGATTGTTAAAACAAAATTGCGTTTGGTTTGTATTAACGGGTTAGTTTATCTGAAAATCAATTAATTAATAAAAGTAGGGGATGGCGTAATTTTGTGAAAATTAGTTAATAAAAAAATAATTTGTTAATGCCTAAAGTTGGTTTATTGGACGAAAAAGGGCATAAAAAAAGCGATTATCTCATTGAAATAATCGCTAATTCTGCTTATTAAGCTGTATTTTAGATTAACTCATTGGCTGCTAAATATCTCTCAGCATCGAGCGCAGCCATACAACCCGTTCCGGCTGCAGTAACTGCTTGCCTGTAAATTTTATCACCGGCATCTCCACTAACAAAAACACCGTCCACATTAGTGTGCGAGGAGTTTGGTTTGTGTAGTAAATATCCAACTGAATCCATATCAATCCAACCCTTAAAAATATCGGTATTTGGTTTGTGGCCAATGGCAACAAAAAATCCAGTAACTGGAAGTGTTTTTTCTGCTCCTGTAACGTTGTTTTTTATTCTTAAACCCTCAACAACCTGATCGCCTAAAACTTCTTGAACTTCATTGTTGTAATGAAGTTCGATGTTTTTTGTGTTTAAAACCCTTTTTTGCATTGCTTTTGATGCTCTAAACTCATCTCGTCTCAAAATCATATGAACTTTGGTACAAAGTTTTGCTAGGTAGGTTGCTTCTTCTGCGGCAGTATCTCCGCCTCCAGTTATGGCAACTTCTTGGCCTTTGTAAAAAAAGCCATCGCAAACTGCACAAGCAGAAACGCCACCACCATTCATTCTTAATTTTTGTTCAGAAGGTAAGCCAAGCCATTTTGCAGATGCACCAGTAGAAATAATTATGGTGTCCGCATGAATTTCGGTTCCGTCTTCAACCCAAGCTTTATGAACTGGGCCAGAAAAATCAACTTTGGTTACAAAGCCGTTTCGAATATCTGTATTAAACCTTTTTGCTTGGTTCATGAAATCTTCCATCATTTCGGGACCTGTTTTTCCATCGGGGTAACCGGGGTAATTTTCAACTTCAGTAGTAGTTGTTAATTGACCTCCAGGTTCCATGCCTTGATACAATACAGGATTCAAATCTGCTCTTGCAGCATAAATTGCCGCAGTATAACCTGCAGGGCCAGAACCTATAATGAGACACTTTACGTGTTCGGGGGATTTATTTTCGCTCATAATTTGTTTTTTTTGGGAGTGCAAATTTATAGTTTAATTCAGTTGTTGAATTGTAACACAAATTACCAAAATCAAAATTTTAGTAAACTTATTTGCCAAGTGTAAAAACTCTAGAAATATTAAAGCCAAACTTATAACCTCCTTTTAACCAATCATCGGTTGTGGTAGTTAGAAAGTTGTTTTCAATAATACCCGATGCATTTGTAAAAGCAAGATTGAAAACATGGCCGCCTGTTTCTAGTTCTATGCCAACTCCAAGAGGGTTGTAATAATTTCTAGTAGGGTGATTTGTTCGGTAATCAGAAAAAGAGTAGAAGTAATCTGCCACAAGAGCAACTCTTTGCGATAATTTGATTCTACCTGCAAAACCTATAGAGAAAAAAGTGTTTTCATCTAATATTCCATCTGGGTCTAACTCAACTAAATTTCGATGTACTAATGTTGGAAGGATTTCAAAAGAAATTCTATCTGAAAACTTTCTTGCAACAATCAATTGATGAACATATGATAATCTTGAAATAGCATTTTGGTATCGGTTGTCTAAATCTCTTTGCGGGGTAAAAGCAAAATTTGAAAACCAAACAGCAGAAACTGGAATTGAATTGTCATCAGTTTGATGCAAGATTTTGGCCTTCACATTTCCATCAATATTTTCCATTCTCTTGCTTCTTGCAATGCCAACTTGAATGTGATCATTTATGCCATAATCAAAAGAGATTCTAATGTCTTCACTTTGGTCAAAACCATAAAGGGTATGAAAACCACCGCCACTAGCACCGCCTATATTACCAAACCTATGTGTTATTCTAAAATCTAAAGTTTTGGCTTTAACCAATTCAGTTGTGTGTGCGTTTATGATTTTTGCTCCTTTAAAAGTTGCAAATACTTTTGTGTTTGTGGGGATGTCTGCTTCGTCTTCAAGCATGCTCATTAGGTCATCTTGTGCAAAAACTGATGAACTGAAAAATAAAATAAAAACAAATAAATAATTTTTCATGAATTTACTTTTTTGGTTCAAAAATTAGCATACAATCTACTTCAATAGTTTCTGCTAAATTCTCAATTACCATTTTAGGAATTTCAATATCGTGGTCTTCTAATGCAACATTAAATTTTGTATTTAGTGTAATTGAACCATCCTTTATTTCTAGTTCTCCTGATATTTTTCGTTTTTGAGATACACCATGTATTTTTAATTCACCTTCAGCTGTGGCTTCATATTTCCCGGCTTTAGAAAAGTCTATTTCTGAAATTATTTTACCTTGAAAAGAGGCTGTTTTAAATTTTGAAGTTTCCATGTAATTTTCATTGAAATGTTCTTCCATTAATGGTTTTTCAAATTTAAATTCTATGATAGGAATAATGATGGCAACTTGTTTGGTTTCGGGTTTTATCAAACCCTGACATTTTGAATTGTCAGCCTCAATATTTTCTAACGGTGCCTCACTAAAAAAGTGGACATTTGATTCGGTTATTTTGTAAATATCTTGTCCGTTAATAACGGTTAAAAAAAGAATATTTGCTAAAATTGATAATACAGTTTTCATAATTTTTGGTTTAGTTTTTAGGGTATCCATTTTCGAGCCAACATTTTAATTGGTCAATAGTTTCTTGAGGAAGAGGCCCCGAAGCCGGCATGTTTTTTTGTATGATTACTCTTTGTTCAAAACTGCCATTATCAAGTTTTACTTTTAGGCCTTCGTAAGAGGTAAAATTACCGCTAGCTGAATTTGCATCATGGCAACCAATTGAAGCGCAGTTTTGATCGATAATTAATTTAAAATCTGCTTGGTATGTAAAATTTAAAGAGTCGCAAGGATTAATACCTACAGGAATTTGTGGCGTTTCGAATACTTCATTTTGGCAAGAGAATATTAAAAATATGATTGGAGTTATAATTAAAAATAATTTTGATTTCATCATGTTAATTTTAAAAATAATAGAGTAGTGAGTGTTAATGGCGAGTGCTAAAATAACCTAATTATGCATATTATCCATTAGTGTCTAAATAAAAGGCTGTTATTTTAAATAACAGCCTTTTTAATTTTTGGTCGGGATGAGAGGATTCGAACCTCCGATCTCTGGTCCCCCAGACCAGCACTTTAACCGGACTAAGCTACATCCCGAAATTGGGAATGCAAATTTAGTATTTACTTATGATTTAAGTAAAGGTTAAAGCCAAATAAACATTTATTGTTTTAGAATTTTTGAATTGAAAATCTCATTATTTGTAGTTGTGATTTCCAAAATAAATAATCCTTTTGAAAGGTCACTTAAATCAATATTTGAGCTTCCAATTAAATTTGATTGTAACACCATTTTACCAGAAATATCAAATACTTTAACTGAATTTATTTTAGTGCTATTTGTGAAATTTAAAATGTTTGCAGTTGGGTTTGGATAAGCACTGAATGTATTTTCAGTAACTTCAATTTCAGGGGTTGAGGCTGCAGGTGCTATATCAAAAGACCACATATCTCCATTAATAAATTGTGAAATTCTATTTTGACCTCCTATAAAATACACCGTGTTATTTATTGTGAATGAACCTGGAGCCCATCTGCTAATTCCAGGATGAGAAGGTAATTGTTCCCAATCGTCATTAAAAGGATCGTATTTCCACATTTCACCTTCACCCATAAAGCTATGGTCATCTCCATCGCCACTTAATACAAATCCGTAACCTCCCATATCAAATTGGGTTCCTGCAACTCTAGCTTCGCCAGGAAAATCTTGCATTTGTGTCCAAGTATCAGTTGTGATATCAAATTCGTACCAATCTTTATAAATATTATTACCTCCATGTCCCATGCCTGCATAAACGTGGTCTCCAGCAGTAAACATAAAAGGATGATGCCTAACAGGACCAGGTAAACTTGGTTGTTGTGTCCACGAATCTGTATTCATGTCATAACTCCACCAATCGTTTAAGTTTCCGGCAGCACCGTCTCCCAAACCAACAAAAATTCTATCGTCTCTTATTATTAAAGCTGGATGTCTTCTTCCGGCACAAGGGCAAGAAGCTAATTGTGTCCAAGTTTCGGTTGCTGGATCAAATTCCCAAAGGTCATTTAGAAATGTAGTTAATGAAAGACCAAAACCCATATACGCTTTGCCATTGTATGGTGCGCCTATCGCAAAACTTCTTGCTTCACCAGCAAAATCATTTAGTTGCGTCCAAGAATCCGTAGCTGGGTCATATTTGTATAAGTCTTTTGTTACTTGGCTAGTAGCTGAGGTTCCTGTGGTTGCATAACCAAAATCTCCAATTCCAAAAGTAACTGGATGATGTCTTCCCTCATTATTAGGTAATTCTGCTTTTCCTTCCCAAGTTTGGCCGAAGCAAAGAGTAACGAATAATAAGTTAACAGCAATTAAGTAAATTTTCTTCATGTTTATTATTTAGTCGGTTAAAATACGGAAATTAAATTATTTGATATGATTTATACAATTAAACTAGCTAATTGTTTGGTAGGCGACAAAAGAAAGTAGGTATGCTAAGGCAGTCATAAATATTGCTTGCCCAGCAGGCCAAAGCCAACTTCTTGTTTCTCTTTTAACAATTGCTATTGTGCTCATGCATTGCATGGCAAAAGCATAGAAAATAAGTAATGAGATAGACGTAGCTATACCAAACCGTGGTTTTCCTGTAGTGGCATCAATATCTGTTTGCATTTTCTGTTTGATGGTGGTGGTTTCTTCGTCAGTTGCATCAATACTATAAATAGTAGCTATTGTTCCCACAAAAACTTCTCTCGCTGCAAATGAGGTTAACAAAGCAATACCAATTTTCCAATCGTACCCTAAAGGCCTAATGGCTGGCTCAATTGCTTTGCCCAAATAACCAATAAAAGAATGTTCTAACTTATAGCTTTCTATTCTGCTTTCAGGGGTTTGGGTGTTATCTACTTTTACTTCAGTTAGGTCGATGTATTTTTCTGGGTTATAAAATTTATCGTTTGGTCCAAAAGAAGAAAGTAGCCAAATAGCAATACTTATTGATAAGATAATTTTGCCTGCACCAAAAACAAATGATTTAGTTTTTTCATACATGGTGTACAACACATTTTTTATCCTTGGTATTTTATAGTTTGGAAGTTCCATAATTAAAAATGAATCTTCGGTTGATTTTATGGACTTGGTAATAATAAAACTCGCAAAAAGTGCTGTTAAAGCCGCTAAAACATACATAAATAGTAGTAACAATGCTTGTACACTTACAAAACCAAAAACATGTGCAGAAGCAGGAACAATTAAGGCTATTAATATGGTGTAAACAGGCAGCCTTGCAGAGCAGGTCATAAAAGGCACCACCAATAAGGTACTTAATCGCTCTCGCCAATTTTCTATTGACCTTGTTGCCATAATTGCAGGAATAGCACAGGCATAACCACTTATTAATGGTACAACACTTTTGCCACTCAAGCCAAATGGCCTTAAAAGCTTATCCATTAAGAAAACGATTCGCGCCATATACCCGGTTTCTTCAAAAAGAGCAATAAATAAAAAGAGTAAGGCTATTTGAGGAATGAAAATCAAAATACCAGAAATTCCCGGAATTAAGCCCTGAGTAAGTAGTTTGGCAAAAAAGGTATCAGGTAAAAAATCAGAAAGCCAACTTGCAGCAATTGCTAAACCAGAATCTAATAAATCCATAGGACCCGAAGCCCAAGAGAAAATAGCTTGAAACATTAATAAAAGAACCGTAATAAGGATTAAAAAACCCCAAGATTTGTGCAGCACCAAATGATCAATTTTATCGGTAATTACCGAAGCCTTAATTTTTTGATTTTCTTCTAAATTTTCATCAATAATGGCATCAATTTTATTGTATCTATTTATTATTTCTTGAGAAATAGACCTTTGTATATTGATGTTGAATTTTTTTTCTAAATCTTCTGCTTTTTGCTTAGCAGCTCCAGTTAGTTTTTTTCTTAAATGTGGCTGTGCTAGCCAATGCCATGCTAAATAAGGGTTTTCTAAACCCAAAACTTCTTTTAATTGTTTTTCCCAAACTGCATTGTAGTTAAAGGGTAATTTGGTTTCGTTTGAAATAAATTTTTTTCGGTCTATTTCAATAATTTTTCTCTTTAACTCTTCAATCCCAATTCCCTTTCTGGCATTGGTGGCAACGGCTTCAACTTTTAAGGCGTATTTAAGTCTATTTAAATCAAGGTTAATGTTGCTTTTTTCTAGTTCGTCAATCATGTTTACAATTAACATGGTTGGCAACCCTAAATCTTTAATTTGCTCAAAAACTAAAAGGTTTCTTCTTAAATTGGTTGCATCGGCAATAACTAAAATTAAATCAGGAAAATGTTCGTTTAACGGATTACTTAAAACCTCCATTACCAATTCCTCATCTTTTGATCTAGGATAGAGGCTGTATGTGCCTGGTAGGTCAATTAACTCAACTTTTGTGCTCTCGTTAATGTTAAAATACCCAATTTTTTTATCTACTGTAATTCCGGGGTAGTTACCTACCTTTTGGTTAAGCCCTGTAAGTTGATTAAATAGTGAGGATTTTCCTGTATTTGGATTTCCGATTAATGCTATTTTAATAACCCTTTCTTCCATTAACTTATAATTTTTATGAGTTCGGCTTCTTTTTTTCTAATGATGAGTTTATAGCCAGAAAGTTCAACAATAATTGGGTCTCCAAAAGGTGCAACTTGAATAAGCTTAATCGATTTGCCTTTTCTAAATCCCATTTCCAAAAGTTTAGTTTTCAAGGGATGTTCTAATACCTCTTCAATTAGGTGGATTTCGTTTGGTAATATTTGGGCTAAATTTTTCATTCAATAATTAAATTAACCACACCAACAAAAACAAATATGGATGAGATGATAATTTTTTCGTGTTTCAATAAAAAGTTTTGATTAAGTTTATCAGAGATTTTTAATCCAAAATATGCCATAAACATAATGCCCATCAAACTAAAAAGGGTGTAAATTAAACTTACAATAAAAAAGGCGTTCCAGCCATATTCGCCAAGACCAAAATAAAAAGGTACTATTTCAATGCAAGGGGAAAAAAACATTGACAGAATTAAGTATCCTAAGGTGATATTTTTCCTGTTTACTTTCTGTTTGTGATTGCTAGGAATAAGAAAATAAATTACACCAAATAATATAAAACCTATTCCGCTAAGATGCTCAATTTCTAAATGGTTATTAGATAATTGGTTGCCTAAATAGAAAAGCAAAAAGCCTAGTAAAAGAGTGGAGAAAATGTGGATTGCGCCTAAATAGGCAGTTACCTTTAAAGCTTTTGTATTTGACCAGTTTGAAACCTTACCAATTGCAATTACAGGAAGCCAATGATTTGGAAACAAACCATGAAAAAAACTAATTAAAATACTCCAACCTAATAACTGAAACATGCTTGTAAAAAAGGGTGGCGAAGGTAGCTTATTTTTAAGCTAACTATTTACGTGTTCTAATGTTTTCTGAGTGAAAATCATTATCATCCTCTTCCAATACTATTCCAGGAGGTAAATCCAATTCAGGTCCTCCATAACCACTAATTTTATTAGACTTAGATTTTTGCTTTAGATTCTTTTTTTCGGGGCGGTAATATTTTGCCATTAAAAATATTCCAACGACCCCTAAAGTAACCCAAAGCAAAAGATAATACATAAAGCTCATTTCTACCATCAAATATATTAATTGGTTTTAGTGATTTTTAAAACTTTGTTTCCTTCTGTTGAACTTACCATTAAAAAGTAAACGCCAGAGGGTAAGCTCTTAATATTCCAGTTAATGAGCTGCTCATTAGAAACTCTTTCTTCAATAACCTTGCTTGTGATATCTCTTAATGACAAAATCAATTGTTTGTTGCTTGAATTAATCAAGGTAAAATCGTTTTTAACAGGATTAGGATAAAAAGATATTTTATCAAAGTCATCAAGTTCGTCAACACCTATATTAATTGCCTTTACAATTTGTATGGTAGTATCACTTCCACAAACATTTTCAACCACTTGCATTACTGCGTATTCTATTGGTTTGTTAAAGGTTACAAAAGCACTATCTGCGCCATTAATCAAACTATCGTTTACAAACCAAGAAATGTTGTTGTAATTGCTAGCAGTGCTCCAAAATGCAAAACTCATTCCCGTGCTGTCTGAGCCATTTCCAAAACCAGAAGATGGGCCTGAAGCCAAAGAAACTGTCTTTGAAATAGAATCTGTACCTAATGGGTTTTGAACTGTTAAATTAATGTTGTGTGGACCTTGATTTGAGAAAATAATTGAGTGTGGACCTACACCATTTGCAGTTGCTGGATTTGCGCTTGAACCAAAATCCCAAGTTAAGTTTTTCTGGTAACCAAAAGAGTTGTCAAAAAACATTACAGGCTTAAGTTCACATAGTTCATTTCCATAAATAAAATCAGCTTTAGGCGGGCTAAAGTCGAAGATATTGATGTTATCTAAATGAAGTCCATTTCCATTGCCATTTATGTTTACGATTTTAATAATTATTGAACCACCCAAATAAGGTGTCAAATCAACAGTATCTGTTCTCCAATCGCTTGCAGATGTTGGAATCCATAAGGAGCTGCTTGGTGCAGCAGTGGCTAAATTTGAACCCATTTTTAAATAACCTGAAGGAACAAATGAATTCCCACAATCTGAAGAAATATCAACTCTAAGTCCATCTTCAAAACCACCTGGTCTTGTTACATAACCTACATCAAAAGTTAAAAAGGAGTTTATGGAATTGGTCAAATCCAATTGCTCTAAAACCAATCCATCTTCACCGCCACCATCAAGTGCATTAAAGTTGTTTACAAAAACGGCTGTGTTTGATGTACCATCTTTTCCAATAACTCCAAATCTAAATTGCCAAGTAAAGTTTCCTGTTGGATTTTCGATTAACCATCCTGCAGGAGGCAATGACGTAGAATTAAAATCTTGTGCAACAGGAGGGAAAGCACCTGCATCTGAAAACAAATAACTGTTCTTAAAAATAGTATCGGTTCCATTTTGATTTGAAACAACTAATTCAACATCATAATAGCCTGAATTTAAGAGTAGAATTTCTGGGTTTTGGCTGTTTTGATTTGTTCCATTAATAAATTGTATTGTACTTGGAGAGATGCTCCAATTCCACGATGAAGGAGCATTTACAGAGCCATCAAAAAGTTTGATAGTGCCACCCGGACAAATTTCTATGTCTGAAGCATTAAAGTCTGCAGTTGGAGGTGTATTAACTTGATAAATAGAAATGTCATCAAGCGCTATATCTCCAGCAAAATCATTTCCTGTAATTCCTCTAAAAACCAAAACAATGGTTTTACCAGCAAAAGCACTTAGGTTTACTTTTTGCTCAAACCAATTTGTGCCTTTATTTCCTGCTAATGGAATAATAAAATCTTCTAAATAATCTCCGTTTACCATCACATCTAAATGAAATTCACCAATATTGGCGCCATTCATATTTAGCCAAAAACTCAATTCTGTAGATTGGTTTGCTGGAATATCTAAACAAGGGCTCAATAATTTTGCTTCTTCAAATAAACAAGTACCAGAAGCTTCTAAATACAGATATTTTCCTGAGGAGTTGCCTGGTTTGTGGTCTGCGGATGGGCCAGTACCATTTGAAGCAGTTGGGCCTGAGAAGGTTCTCCAATCAATTCCATCTTCCGAGCCATTGGTAAGATTTATCCATCCATTACTTAAGTCACAAGTAGTTCCTCCACAATTTGTAGTGTTTAAACATAAATTAAAGGATTCAAAATCTTCTTGAAACGCAACTTGATTTGTTTGACCTGTATAAACCTCTAGGTTTTGAATTATTGAATCGTTAAAGCTATTTGCATCTGTTGATAAACTATTCCAAACAATTAAATTGTTATTTCCGGATAAAGCGGTAAAATCTTCAGCTTGAGAAAAAGTATAAATAATTGAATCGCCTGAATTTAATGTTCCTGAATAAGTTTCTGTTACAACAGCATTGTT
>Ga0222664_1000801_pt1 | contig 14538 bp, 16 predicted proteins | sample AntAcemetagen604_FD_181147 | JGI IMG/M metagenome (GOLD analysis project Ga0222664, IMG submission 181147) | Saline water microbial communities from Ace Lake, Antarctica - #604 | ecosystem: Environmental > Aquatic > Non-marine Saline and Alkaline > Saline | place: Antarctica: Ace Lake...
CTTTATATCAATTAAGTATAGCAATGCCGTGCCAACGTTGTCGAAAAAAATGCGGCGTTCCAATTGATTGTAAATATTGCGAGGGTAGTTTCTGTCCGAGTTGTATTCACCTACCTAAACATGACTGTCAAGGGGCGGACATCAAGAAATTGAAGCAACGCAAAGAGTTGGAAGAAAAAACTGCATTTGAACCACCTCCAAAGTGTATAAAAATATGATATTTGAATAGTTTAAAAAGATATGTAGAAGATCAATAAATGGAATTTATTTATGAATGTCATAATTTTCTTCCTATTAGTCTATGTTCAGAACTGATTCAATTATTCGAAAATAATAAAGACTATCACATAGTTGGTCAAACTACACTGGGTTTAAATGAAAACGTTAAAAAATCAACAGATCTCGTACTTAGTTGGCTACCAGGTAATTCCAACCTTGTGAAAACAGTTATAAAAAAATGTTCAGAAATAGTTCCCAATTATTCCACTCATCTGGAAAATGCAAATTTAGATCGATGTGAAAAATTGAAAAAACTATTTAGTGATTGTTATGTAGGGCATCCACAAATACAGAAAACTAAACCAGGTGGATTTTATAGGTGGCATACTGACTGCTTGATTAAAAAATGTAGTAGATTACTTACATTTATCATATATCTAAATGACGTAAAAGAGGGATCCGGTGGAACAACTGATTTCGTATGCGGTAAAAATATAAAACCTGAAATGGGAAAATTGCTCGTGTTTCCCGGAACATTGACATATGTACATAGAGGTAAGAAGGTTGAAAATGGTGAAAAATATATTCTGACATCTTTCGTATGGTGTGAAATACCAAAAGAGGGTATTGCTTAAAAATATAGTGAATAGTGTTTATATGGAGTTTATATATGAACTTGACAATGTTGTACCAAATGAGTATTGTGAAGAAGTCATAAAAAGCTACAATCGAAATGATAAAGAGGAACTAGATAAAATTATAAATTTTGTGATCATCACACTAGAATCTTATTTAAATCATTTGAAAATTAATGACATGGATAAAAGCAATGTATTTACACAAATTATCAATAGGGTTATGATAGGAGCACCTAATATGTACAAAACTACTGTAGGTGGTTTTGATAGATGGCATTACGATTCATCAATAATTAAGAATAGTCGATTATTTACTTATATTATTTATCTCAATGACATGGAAGAAGGATCTGGTGGTACAACTGATTTTTCATGTGGTAAAATTAGCACACCAAAAGCTGGAAAAGTGTTATTGTTTCCCACCGATTGGACATACTTGAACAGGTGTAAAAAGGTTGAAAAGGGTGAAAGATATATACTGAAGGGATTTGTTATGAGTCATGTACCTGAAAGTACTTAAAGATTTAATGTGTGAATAGAGTAGCGTGGGGGGTGACCCGCACTCATAGCTCAGTGGTAGAGCGCAAGCTTAGTAAGCTTGAGGTCAGGGGTTCGAAACCCTTTGAGTGCATTTTTAAATATGAGATCCATATTTAAAAATGTATATACAGTATGGTATTGATTGTATTACTTTTATTTTTTATGTTTTCATCATTTGTTTCTTCTGCTGCAGCGGTGGGACTTTATAACACCGAATATAAGTTTAAATCATGGGTTGATATTACATTTTTTGGATCAAAAGGTGTTTGGGAACCTCCTACGGAGAAACAACAAAAAGAGATAGAAGCTCTCCAAGTAATTAACATGCAAGTGTGTGATGATAAATACGGAAAAGAGTATGACTATTCAAAAATGGGGGACATCGGTGGGGATACACCAGAAGAAGCACGAGAGAATGGAATGAAACGAGTGTGTTCGGCTGCGTCGAAATCATCGTACGTTGATTTAAATCGAGACGTCTGTAGGGATCGCGCGCATGAGAATATGTTATTTGATTGGCAGGGTCGCGTGGATACTATCGAACCATATGTCGATGCTATGAAAGAAACATGTAAATCGGTTCTTCCCATCGATATTTATGCGTAAGAATTATAATATACTATCTTATGAAGTGGTCGTATATGGCAATTTACGGAATTCCATATTTATGTTTGAAATTGATGTACATGGAACGAGCTAGAAAGGGGATATCTCCTAGATTTAGTCAACCATCAACTTAAGGATTTGAGTCATGATACAGGTAGATGTCCCTCGGGGTCAAGAAGCTCTGTTACGATGCTATTGTGCCTACTCGTGGGTCTGATGGTGCTGTGGGATATGATTTATATAGCTCTGAGGATGCCATTGTTCCATGCCAGGCGGGGAGAGCTCTAGTAGGAACTGGGATTACAATTGTTCTTCCATCGAGTGTATACGGTCGTGTAGCTCCCCGGTCCGGTCTAGCTGTAAAGCATTGTATCAATGTTGGTGCGGGTGTCATTGACCCAGATTATACCGGTGAAATCAAAGTTGTCTTGTTCAACCATGGAGAGAAAGACTTTGAAATCAAGAAGGGTGATCGAATCGCACAACTTATTCTGGAGCGTTATGAGACACCTCCAATTGAGGAGATTAATATTGTCGAGGATACTGATAGGGGTTCGGGTGGATTTGGATCTACCGGCAATTAGAAAACCATAAGTCTTCGGGTTGAGGCATGAATAGGATACCCTTGTTCATTGTCATGAACAATTTAGCCTTATCGACATCTGGATATGACCAAAGTAACCATCGTTCCCAATATTCAGCCCTAAAAAAGTCCTCCCAATCCTCCTTGGTACTCTCATCGACTGAGAGCATACCTCTGTGAATAGTCATCTGATTCGTTTCGATTCGCAACTCCTTAGGCATGATTGCCCCTTTCCTAAGAAGATGCGCACGCATGAGACGTGGGTTATTATGGTCCGTATAATGCTGATATCCCTTCTGCCCAAAATCGACTGCTCGCTTACTGGGTAGAATGACACGGTATTTATGTGTGATAGACGGACTGGGTGTTAGAACGACGTGCATGTAATTAAAGCTAATATAATATATTATACTAATGGAATTCGTTCGTGAAATAAAAAATTGCATACCTGATGAATATTGTGATCGTTTAATTGAACGTTTTACACTAGATGCTCGTAGGAAACCCGGTGAGACGGTAGGTGGTGTTAATCCTAACTGGAAAAAAAGTTTAGATTTAAGAGTGGGAAATTTGTCTGACTGGGCAGACGTTAATCAGACACTAACTCAGAAAGTTCGAGACGGATTATCAGAATATGTAAAATATTGCGATGATAACGATATGTCTAGAATGAATTTAATTAAACATATGTTGCACGACGATGTGGTAATACATGCTCCCGTGATTCAGCAAACTGAAGAAGGTGGATTTTATAGATGGCATCACGATTCTATATTCACGGCACATGTTCGCATTTTAACGTATATATTCTATTTGAATGATGTACCAGTTGAACATGGTGGATGTACTGAATTTTTAATGGGTAAAAAGATTCAACCAAAAAAGGGTACTTTAATACTTTTTCCGGCTACATGGACCTATATACATCGTGGCAAAAAGCTTGAAAAGGGTAATAAATATATAGCAACTGGATTTGTATATGGAGATTAAACTATTTAAAACTAATTAGTTACTTTCATATAAATGGATCATGATGGTATATATACTATACCAAATAATCTTCCCGAAAGTTTATGTAAAGCTTTAATCCAGAAGTTTGAAAATGAACCACAACATCACAAAGATGGTAAATTAATGACTGGACACAACACTACAAAAGTTGATAAATATATCAAAGATAGTACAGAGATTGACATTTTTCAAACCCCTGGCTGGAAAAAGGCTGGTGATAAGTTAGTACATTTTTTAGAAAAGGGATTGGATGAGTATATGGAAAAATATAGAGAAATGTTACGTTCAAAAATAGGAGAAGATATGGATTTTGTATTTAAATGTAGTTTCATACCATGTGATGTTAGAAGTCCATCTATTCAGAGAATTAATAAAGGAAAATGTTATAGATGGCATCATGATGGGGATATGAGGGATACAAAAGTTTTGACATATATGTGGTATTTAAACACACTTAAACCAGGAGAAGGTGGTGAAACTGAATTTATTTGTGGTAAGAAGGTAGAACCAGAAGTAGGTAAATTATTATTTTTTCCAGCTACGTGGATGAATTTACACACCGGGAGACTCGTAAAAGGTGACACCAAATATATATGTGTTGGTAGTATTTACCGTGATATACCCTAATATTTTAACTGAATTAAAGAATCTGTGTGTAGTGCTAGTATGGACTCACATTTTGTATATGAAATCAAAGATAACCTACCCAAAAATATTTGTGATGCAATTATTAAAAAATTTGAGAGTGACAAAGATAATCACGTTATCGGTAAATTAAGTGGTGGTACTGTAACTGATAATTATGTAAATGTAAGTTGGAAAGACAGTACAGAAATAAATTTAAAAATGCCACATTGGGGGAAGGCTTTAGGAAAATTGGAATTTTTCCTGAAAAGGGGTATCGATGAATATATGAAAGAAGCGTATAAGTATATTGGGAAACAATGTGGAGCTAAAGATAATGACTTTGCTATGCACTTTTCACTCGGTACCAATTATATTACAGACATATTGTCGATACAAAGAATAAAAAGGGATCGTCATTACAGATGGCACCACGATTTTTTGCCTGACGAAGCTACACGTACATTGACTTTTATGTGGTACTTGAATACACTAGAACCCGATGAAGGTGGTAATACTGGGTTTATAAATGGAAGACGTGTGAGGCCTGAAGCGGGGAAGTTGGTAATATTTCCATCTACATGGACATGTCTTCACACGGGTGAATTAATCAAAGCTGACGCTAAATATTTAATAGTCGGAGGAATTCATCGACAAGCCGACTCGTATAAAGGAGAGTGATGTATATATTAATATGCTTGAATACACATCTCTCGATGGTATCAAAATCCAAGTTGGACAAAATGCAAAAGAAAATGACGAACTCACACTCTTGAGTAGTCCGCATTACTGGTGGATGCATGTAGCGGGGTGTTCGGGGGCACACGTTGTTGTATGTCATGAGGGTGACCAACTCACCAAAGAGACAAAGAAGGATGCGATGGTCCTAGCAGTGCATCATAGTCAGGCATCAGATACGAAGATGTCATGTGTTGATATCACTAGGGTTGAACATGTCATGTGGTTGCGACAAGCGGGGAAAGTGAAACTCACTGGGGAAGTCATGGAACTCACAATTTTTATGAGACGAGAGAAAGAACGACTAGAAAGACTGATTTCATCTAAAGTAAGCTTGTGTAAAGTCCAGCGATGTAGTACACATCCTTGAACCCGAGACCTTCTAATTTCTCTGCTGCAAATCTGGCCCTCTGCCCAGTGTTGCAGTAGACGAGTATTCCCCGTTTGGGGAGTTCCGTTGTTGTTTTTTCATTCATCTTATCAACGGGGATGTGAAGTGCTCTAGGGTAATGCCCCGTGCGGTATTCCATGGTGGTACGAACATCGACGACTACTTTGATCTTACCATCCTTAATGAGTCTCTTGGCTTCTTCGGCGGATACGAGATTCTGACCATAATATGTATAAGCTGTGAGAGCGGCGAGACCACCTATAAATACAAATGGAAACATTTAGTATTAGTGGAGATTTTATCCATATCAAAGTAACCGTAGTTCTTTGACATGTATAGATTGCTATGAAGAATTCGATCATTTCTTCGTCTTTGACTTGGGGTCTCTCACGCGTTCGTGATTCAGATTGGGGCAACACTGAGCATTTCCATCATACGTCTTGTTACACGCTCGACAATGGACCATTGTCCTATTGTTGTTGTTGTTACTGTTACTGTTACTATTACTGTTGTTAAGATCGAGGAACTTGCTCTTGGGACGGATATATTTGGGAACAGTTTTGACATTTTTATTGTTGATGTTCATTCTGGTACCAGTAACCGAAACTGGTTTTACAAAAGCCGCAACTGGGTGATAATTTCTGAGACCGTTAGAATTCTCCGTGAAAAGAGCACCTCTACCCGTCATTTTGATACGACGACCCTTGGTATCGAGGTATAATGTAGGTCCTGCTGACATTTTATTGAATGCATTTCTCGCTGATTTAGCCGACATGTATGTTTATATAGAGTAACATTTAATTACCGAAAGCGACACCAGCCATACCATTCTTGATACGAAGAATGTTATAATTGACCGCATATACACGGTGAAGTTGGTTACCACCAGTGGGTTGATTGAGGACCAACTTGGCGTTATCGATACGAGAAAAGTTTAGAGAGCCTGTGGGTTGCATCTTGCTCATGGTGAGACAGAAGGGCCATGAGAAGGTGGGAAGATTATCGAGAACATTGTCGGGGAGATCGGTACAGTGCATCTCAGGAACGACATCGTGGTGGTACACGTTGGATGTGTTCTCGAACAGTGCCAAACCATTAATATAGAGTGAGGAAGTGGCAAAGTTGAATTCATTAGACCAGTCCTCACCCGTCGCTCGACCTGAAACGAGGTGGAGAGACTTCACGGGGTGGTTGAAGTAGCTGAGGTCAATATCGACATCTGTATTCGAGGTGAGTTGATTTTGGGTTTGTGTGATGAGAAGCTCATGCTCGGTATCGGTGAAGTATTTGCGTTCCTCAGTGTCTAAGTAGATGTAATTACCATACACCTTGGGTGTATCGGTGGGGACGTAACCATCGCGACACTTGACACGAATCTCGACATCATGGTACTGGAGGGCTACTAGGGGGAGTGCCTTGGTCCAATCTTCCCCGAAGAAGAAGGGGATCATGTAATGGTTACCACTATGGTTTTCCTTGCGGGAATTGGTGGTAACAGCGAAAGACGCCTTGGCGGTCGTGTCACGCATCAAGGGGTTGTGGACGCCTTGGATATAAAGGGAATCCAATTGTGAGACCTTCTGGCCACCAATCCAAAGAGAGAACTCGGTGGGACTAGCGGCATTGTTAGAGAATAGACCTGTGGCGTTTTGTTGTACCCCAGCAATACCATTGGACTCGATCCAGATGTAGCTCATAAGATCCCCCTTGGAGCGAATGGGGATGGCAACCTCATTGTTCGCACCGAAGGTGCCGATATAATCCATGCGCTCGGGCTTCATGGCGAAGTTAGTGTAACGCTTGTAGTTCTGACGGAAGAAGCTGACCTGAGGGTCACCAGTGATGTACACATCCTGGGCACCCACCGACACGAGCTCAATTAAAGCAGCAGACATTTATTAATAAATGATATTAAAATTTTGGATCATTATAAACATATGGTGGTATTCCAAGCTTTGACTTGGGAGGCGAGGGATGTGGATGAGGAACATTTGATCAGTATATTGGGAAAGACTGAAACGGGTAAATCTGTCTGTGTGACGACTTCTTTTGAGCCGTATTTCTTTGTAAAGCTCCCTAGGGGGACAACTGAACAAGATGTCCGAGTGTTGTATAATGACCTGAATAAACTTCGTCCAGATCACGTCACAAGTTATAGTCTCACTGAGAAGAAGGATGTTTGGGGTTTTCAAAACAATGAAAAGTTTGCATACATGCGTTTAAATTTTAAGACCCTCGCGGACCGGAGAAAGGTCAATTCCGTTTTCGGTTACAATAGGGAATATATGAAGTATCATGTGTATGAGTCAAATCTGGATCCTGTCCTGAGGTTGATGCATCGTACAGGTATTCAATCTACGGGTTGGCTTGACACTGGGGGTGACTGTGTTCGGTCACATCTTGCAAAGGTTGATATCGATCTCTGGTGTAACAACTGGCAATCACTGAAACCTGTAGAACGTGATGATATTGCACCATTTGTAGTTGCCTCGGTAGATATCGAATGTAATAGTTCAACTGGGAAGTTTCCAAATGCAGATGTTCCCGGTGATGCCTGTTTTCAGATTGCAATCTCACTATGCAAATTTGGAAACGATGAACCCTATGAGAAGACATGTCTATGCTACAAGAAAACAGATGGTCCTTATGTCATGAGTTTCGATACCGAACGTGAAATGTTGGAAGCGTTTCAAAAATATATTCAGGAAAAAGATGTTGATATCATCACAGGTTGGAATATATTTGGGTTCGATCTTGAGTATATCTATAAACGAGCTCTTCTGACAGATTGTAATGAAGAATTTTTCAATTTGGGAAAACTCCATGATCCACCTAGTCAGCTCTTACTAAAAAAGTTGAGTTCGAGTGCGTTGGGTGACAATTTCCTTAAACTTCTTCCTATGACTGGGCGATTCATCTTCGATATGTTTCATGAAGTGAAGAAGGGTTATAAACTTGACTCGTATAAACTAAACGAAGTTTCAAAGTTGTACCTGGGTGACCAAAAGATTGACATGTCCCCAAAGGAGATGTTCGCCCGTTACAAGGAAGGTGATCCTAAAAAATTGGCTGAAGTTGCTGAGTATTGTATCAAGGATACCCTCCTCCCCCACAAACTTTTGAAAAAGTTATGTACACTTCTAAACCTATTGGAGATGGCGAAAGCAACATGGGTTCCCCTTTGCTTCTTGGTTGAGCGTGGTCAGCAGATCAAGGTGTTCAGTCAGCTGACAAAGAAGGCTCGAGAGTTGGGATACATGGTACCGACGATCAAATACGGATCTCTCCCCGAAGAACCCTATGAGGGTGCCACGGTCCTAGAAGCACAGAAAGGAGCTTATTACACACCAATCACGGCCCTGGATTTTGAAGCCCTGTATCCATCGATCATGATGGCGCACAATTTATGCTATTCGACGCTCGTGATGGATGAACGACGCTACGGGAATATACCTGGTATCGTGTATGAAACATTCAAGATCGGTGAGAAAGTGTATAAATTCGCACAAGGTGTCCCGAGTCTTCTACCGGCTATCTTAATGGAGCTTAAACAGTTTCGTAAGAAGGCGAAGAGGGATATGGCGGCCGCGACGGGTTCGATGAAAGAAGTCTATAACGGTAAGCAATTGGCGTACAAAATATCGATGAACTCAGTGTATGGTTTTACTGGTGCTGGCAAGGGTATTCTTCCATGTGTTCCAATCGCATCCACGACAACATGTAGAGGTCGCGGTATGATCGAGGAGACGAAAAACTATGTGGAGGAAAACTTCCCAGGTGCGAAAGTGAGATACGGTGACACCGATTCAGTGATGATTGAGTTCGACGTGGGTGACCGAACGGGTGAAGAAGCCGTCAAGTACAGCTGGGAGATTGGTGAGAGAGCAGCTGAAGAATGTAGCGCACTCTTCAAGAAACCGAATAACCTGGAACTCGAGAAAGTGTATTGGCCCTATTTCTTGTACTCGAAGAAGAGGTACGCCGCCAAACTCTGGACAAAGGGAAAGGATGGGAACATGCACATGGATTACATAGATATCAAGGGACTTCAGGTTGTTCGTCGAGACAATACACCTCACGTGAGAGAAGTGTGTAAAGAGCTCCTGGATGTTATCCTGACCTCGAGTGATCCAGGACCACCCAAAGAGTTGGCCAAAGAACGAGCGATAGAACTTCTTTCGGGTGACATACCCAACGAAAAGTTGATACTCAGTAAGTCACTCTCAGATAGTTATAAGGTCAATGGGGAACCAGTTTCAGTATCAGGTTCTCGAATTGGTGAGATTAACCAGGCTCATGTACAAGTTGTTCATAAAATGCGAGAACGAAAACCCGGTTCGGAACCACAATCTGGAGATCGCGTTCCATTTCTACTGACAAAAACAGAAGACCCAAAGGCAAAGGGATTCGAAAAGTCTGAAGATCCCAAATATGTGGAAGAGCACGACGTTCCAGTGGATTATCTCTACTATTTTGAAAATAAGTTCCTTAATCCCGTATGTGACCTACTCGAGCCGTTATTTGAAAATGTCAAACAGGACATTTTCGGTGAAATCTTGGAGCAACACAAGCCAAAGAAGATAAAATCCGGTCCCGCCCTCGGCACCATGAAAAAGGAGCAACTTATTGAAGAATGTAAAAAATTAGGACTTGACGATTCTGGAAAGGTTGCAGATTTACGAGAGAGGATTAAAGGTGCTCGATCTGAATCAATTGAAGACCTATTTAAAAAATACGAGCAAAATACTAATAAGGTATGAATCTCCACGAGAAGATCGCTGACATTGTAGACGAGGAATTGAATGAACGACTCGTTTCGATGATGAATGAATATATTGAGATAATTTCTAAAAAACACGGTATCTCGATGGATCTTCTTTTGAAGGATATCCCGGAAACATTCTCTGGAACGATATGTAAAGGGACGAAAAACGATGGACGGCGGTGTACGTTTAGGGGTATTCATAGTGGGTATTGTAGACACCACTCGGCACAGGGAAATCGTTTGAAATATAGGTCAATTCCCAGGACAAATAGTCATATACATGGACCCGATCAAATGTATGTTAAAGGTTGTCCGGGTTGTGAAATGTCTAACGAGCTTATAGATTTGGGTACCATCATTGGTAATGAGTAAAACTGACATCCTACTAACATCCATAAACAATTTTTACAACGAAGAAGGAAACAGAACTAAATTGGTAAATATTTTAGATAAGTCGAGTGGTATCTCATTACGAAATCTAGAATGGTTCATCACTAACTATGCTAAGAAGAATCACACATCTTTTAAGACCCATGATGGAAAACTATTCACCGTCCATTGTGCCTATAAATCAAGTCTCGATGGGTATAGTAAAAAGCTATTTGATCCATTTTGTCGGGCACAGAAGTTTGCGTATACGGTCCCGGGAACATCTCATGAAATTCATACAACGCTCGCACAGTTGAATTTCATCAAATGGTGTATCAAAAATAACATCATCGAGTATATTAGTACCAATAAATCTTCATTATTTAATAGGCAACCGACATAAATCCACGTTCAAATACGAAGGTTTGATATCCAGTGTAATACATATTTAGAGAGTACGTTTTTAAAGACACATCCACTTCCGTCGTATCTAGTTTCACTTCTATATTTGTTTTATCTGACTGTATCTGACTAAAATCCAAGTTCCCCGATGGTTCCACATTGATCGGATTCATCGAGAAACTATACGTGTATACATTTCGGATTGGCCTCGCAAGACGATTTCTAAATGGAATGAGATACTTGTAATAATTGTGAGTTGTCTTTGTCACATTTGGAAGACGGTTACCATTGATATAGAAACTCGCGGACTCCATTATAGGATCGAAAAATGTCGTTTGATCATCAAAGCTTACATTTGAAGAAAAATTAAAACGATTTTGAAATAACATCTGTTCATTTACACCAGATGCACCAATTGCATCACCCTCAACTTCAAAGTCTGTGTTTCTCAAAAACCAATGAAAACACTTCACTGGAATGTTTGGTACAAGATTATTCACGATTGTAGAAACACCAAGATCACTGACACTAGATGGATGTCTTCGCACAAGGTCTGTCACAAGAGTTTGTTTATCGGTTGCCAGGTAATTCCTTTCTTCGGGGCTGACACTGATCTCTTCAGTAACGAGATTGAAAGATTGGAGAGATAATATTCCATTAAAGTTTGTGAAAAATGTTTGTTCATGAAATTCCAATTCAAATTCAATATTTTGACGATGAATTGCACACACGGGAAAATATGGACGATTTGGTTTGTTCGAGGAATATTCATCACTTGCATACTTCCTCGAAAAGAAAAAATGGAGGGGAATGACTAGATCCGAACTCAAGCGTGCATATTGTTCATTTTTACTTGATTCATCATATCCTAAATTTCGATTGACAAGAAATCTATTCGCTACCTTTTCAGAAATTTCGAGGTACAATTCATCATAAATAATTCCCCAATCATCATGAATCTTTTCAACTTCGATATCATCGACAAACATCGTGATACTCTTAAGAATGTGACGTCCCAATTGATCCGCGTAGTTACCATTGGCTATACCCGGCATCGTGATACTCAGATACATGTTACTCAAGAGATCGCCCATATTTTGAGGATTGAATTGAACCTTTACAGTTTGGGCAAATGGCCACCCAGAAACGTTTCCATTATTAACAACATTGTGAACTCTATGATACTTCCTAAATTCGGAATGCCTCTCTGTTTTATAATTAAAGAATGATTCGTCTGGGTCTTTGGAAAGCAGGTATGTATCCTGCTTTCCAATAGCTTTGAGGGAAATCTTAGAAGCCTCACCCATATCTACTTACTACTCACATATTTTTAATATCATTCTTCCACATTGTAATATGACTGGTCTTCAACATCTTCTCGAGGTCTTCATTCGCCTGCTTTGCCTCCTCCATAAGTGCCTTGACACGCTCTTCCGTATACTCAACAGTCCTGATGTTGAGAAGGTAATCCAATGACCCATCAATCAATGGAAATGTTGAGGACATTTCCTCTTCGAGGTCCTGCTTCTTCCTCTTGAACACCACAAGTTTTCCCTCAATGACCATAGAAACAAACTTCGACTTGTGACTACACATCTCAGTCCTCTTCTGAAGCATATCGATGAGGTACGCCTTCCTCATCTTGTAGTGTTCTAAACGGAGTTCCACAAAGTCCTTAAGAATCTCTTCAGGAGTCGTATATTTGTGAATACCCTTCGTTGGGTGAAAGAGATGCATATTTGATACACGGAAGGTCTTTCTTAACTTTAGATCTTTGAGTAAATCTTTCCCAGCATACTCCATGATTTCAAAATGAACATCATCTGTGGTGGAGTTATTGATAAATCCTCCAATCAGTTTCTTCTCCACGAGACCGTCAAGGTACTCCTTATAGTCTTGGGTCCATCGACCTGGGGGGAGTTCAGTTACCACGATGTTATTTCCAGACCAGTTCCACACACCTTCCATCATCCAGGTGTCTTCCTCCTTGTGTACAACCCCCTTGAAACCCCTGAACCAAGGTCGCATAGCGACGATTTCATCACCACCCAAAATCCGTTTGATATTTGCCTTGATATCTTCGGGGTTGAAAGGAGGTACGTAGCAACTGAACCCTGTACCGATACCTTCAGTCCCATTAACCAAAACCATTGGTAAGGTGGGCATGTAAAAGTCAGGTTCGATTGAGCGGCCATCATCGTCCAAATAATTGAGGATCGCATCATCCTTGGGATCGAAGAGTTTCCTTGCATCCTTGGTAAGCTTCGTGAAGATGTATCTCGTTTGTGACGCATCCTTACCACCCATAAGCCTCGTACCAAATTGACCACATGGCTCCAACAGATTGATGTTGTTCGATCCCGTATAGTCATTCGCCAACTTTACGATCGTATCCGCTAGGGAAACTTCACCGTGGTGGTACGCACTTTTCTCAGCCACAAATGCCGCCAATTGTGCAACCTTCATCTCATCCTTGAGATTCTTCTTGAAGCAAGCAAACATAACCTTCCTTTGTGAGGGTTTGAGACCATCTGCCATATGTGCGATGGAACGCTTGAGATCGGCGAGACTGAAATTGACCAAGTCCTTATGCACAAAGTCTGTGATGTCCAACTGCTTCACATTCCCGTAGGGTACCTCAAGTTGGTCGGCATCTTTGGCTGTATTCTCGAGAAGCCATACTTTTCGAGCATCCGCCTTCTTCTTATCGAATGCGAGAATGATCGAGGCATCCGTCATCTTATCCATATCAAACCTCACCGTCAAGTCTTGAATCTTCTTGAAATACTCCCGAGCTTCAGCTGATGTAGAAGTACCGAGACCCTTATAGTACTTAATCTTCCACCCTTGTTTTCCATCACCATACCAGGTCCTGAACGCAGAGTCAGTGTAGAATGACTTGGTTTGTGAAGCCTTCGTAGCTTTGATGATCGGGGTCACCATGCTCACAACAAATCCAAGTTTCAAAAGACTGGGCCAGAAATAATGAATCATGTTGAGGATGAGACCCTTGATATGGGATCCATCATTATCAGCATCTGTCATGATCATTAAGCGTCCGTAGCGAAGATCGGCGACACTCTTATATTCCTTACCCTGTTGGAGTCCCAAAATCTTCTTGAGATCATTGAACTCCTGGTTCGTTGTGAGTTGGGCCACAGAGACATCTCGGACATTCTTACATTTGCCGCGGAGAGGGAAGACACCATAGTGGTCACGACCCACAACTGAGAGACCCGCGACCGCGAGAGTCTTTGCTGAGTCACCCTCTGTGACGATGAGGGTACAATCCTTCGAGTGTGCTGTACCAGCCTTGTTCGCGTCATCCAATTTGGGGATACCGGTAATCTTAGACTTGCGGGCCCCATCCGACTTTTGGAGTTCCTTCATCTCCTTAAACCTGGAGAGTGCCAAGAGTTCCTCTGCAATTCCAGTTTTGAGTGCGTTCTTGATAAAACTTTTGGGTGCTTCAAACTTACTCCCAAAACTTTGAGACTTGGAGGTGCATTCAGACTTCACCTGACTGGAGAATGTTGGGTTCTCGAGGGTTGCCTTGACAAAGATAGTAAAAGTGTTCTTGACCTGTTGAGGTTTCAACTTAATCTTCTTCGCCATTTCATCGATGATACCGTTCGCGATGAGGTTCGCGGCG
>Ga0222664_1000805_pt1 | contig 14522 bp, 14 predicted proteins | sample AntAcemetagen604_FD_181147 | JGI IMG/M metagenome (GOLD analysis project Ga0222664, IMG submission 181147) | Saline water microbial communities from Ace Lake, Antarctica - #604 | ecosystem: Environmental > Aquatic > Non-marine Saline and Alkaline > Saline | place: Antarctica: Ace Lake...
GTTGTTTCTTTCCAAGGCATAATAATTTGATTTTTATGTCAAATTTCAACCTAAAAAAGTGTAAAGGATGTCCCTTTAACTTTGTAAACTATGTCCCTTTATCGTACCAAATGCACTACAACGGTTAGTATATGAAAAGTAGGCGATTACGAAGCACGAAACTTTCGGTTAAGCACAAAGTTTGATACGAGCCACAAGCCTTGAATTTACTACTGTTTCGCCTATTTTTTATATACATTGTTAGCGGGTCGTTGTTTTAATTCTGCTCTTTCATTGCTGTCAATTTATTTTTTAATTCAACTGCGAGTAAATTATTGTTGGTCAACACGAAATTAGCTTCTTGACAATATGGTAATGATTGAAGACCGAGGTGCTGTTCGTATCCATCGGTTTTCATAGTAGCAAATTTATTCCATTCTTTTTCCTCTTCAGAGAGAAACTCGCCACATAAAATGAAAGTTGTATCGTTTTTTGAGGATAGCAAATACCCGATTTCTATTTTACGGAAATCAATAGCTGTCGGTGGATTATGACTGTGAAAATCTTTAACTGCTGATGCTATTAAAAACTGAATAATAGAGTCTGATACAGTTTCCTTTTCGGAAGATGTTGATACTCCAACTGAATTTTTACTATTATCCTTTTCATTGCCAAAGTTACAGCTCGTTATAAAAGTAAAAATTAATAAGAAAGCAAATAGCCTTATTGGGTTTAAAATATTATTCATTTTCATTTTGTACTTTTTTATTAGTAAGATATTAAGTTGCATTATTTTCAGTATGAGTTAAACTTATGTTATTTATTCTTAAATGTCGCTTGAAAAGTTCCATTGGGTTGCACCGAAGTAAATCCTTTTGGTTTATCTCCTTCCATTTCAAACGTAACTTTATAGCCTTGTTTTTCCTTAACAGTAAAAATATTTTCTGATTGAAATTCAAACTCATCATCTTCTTGCCCTGTGACTTTTGCAAAAAGTTTGTTATCTCGAATTTCTAATACAATTGAAATATTATAGGTTTCTAAAATATAAACACCTGCATATTTTTGTAAATCGACAGTTGCAGATTTTATTATTCCTTTGGAAGTCAAACCGACTAACTTGCTTCGGGTTTCTGTATTGTCCTTAATCTGTAATGCTTTTTGGTAATTTGTGACAGCGTTTGCGGTATCATTTTGTGCTAAATAATAATCCGCATACGAATCATAAACATTACTGCTTTGAGGATACCATTCAATGTTTAGTTCAAATAATGCTTTTGCTTTATTGTAATGTTGTTTACCCAATGCGTCATAAGCGAAATAGTTAATGAATGCTTCTGGTGCTGTATTCATATAACCCATTTGTTCGGTTACGTTTGCATAGTGGGTTTTTAATTTTGAAGCAATTGAGTCAGTTGAGTCCGTAAAGTCTTTTTCTGTTGCATCTAAAAGGTAAAAGTCAAAAATAAAACGCAGACCATCATATTCACTTATCAAGGGTACAGTATTATGAGTTTCGTTTTCATAATAGTTTGAGCCATAGATTAATCCATTAGTATTAGTTTTCAAAAACTCATCCAACTTAAAAATGGAACGAATATGTTGGGTTTCAAAGGACTTGTCATTTTTGAGTTGCGAAAGTTCCATTCCTTTGGGTAGGGTGTTAGCTGTTCCGATGAATAATCGCTTGCCATTCATATTTTGTTTTGGAAGTTTAGCGATAGTATTGGTTAAATTCTTTTCATTGTCGTACCACATACTTGGCTCAATAGCGATATGAGCATTAAATAGTTGAGGAAAATTAGTAAGAATGTCAATAACTGTAAGTCCGCCTAAAGAATGACCAACTAACATTTTATATGGTGCAGTTTTATAATTCTTGTCTATATGTGGGATTAATTCGGATGAAAGAAACTCAATAAAGGGATTTGGTTGGTCTAAATCATTAGATGGAACAAAATCTCTTATTCTATTTGTGTTTTCTATGGCAACTACAATCATTTCAGGCAATGTGCCATTTCCGTTGGCTTGACTATGTTGCTGAATAATTCCAACAGTCGAATAGAAATGTGCATCACCATCCAATAAATACAGAACAGGATATCTTTTATCAGGGTTTGGATTTTGAGAAGTAATGTTTGGCGTATATACCCAAAGGGTTCTATTTTCATTTAAGACTTTGGAAGTAATGACTTCTTTTTTACCTATGGTTATATTTTCGTCATTTTGTGCTTTTAAGCAAAACGACAGCAATAATAAAGCGAATGTTATAAATATTGTTTTCATAATTGTTTTAATTTTCGGGTTCTTCAACATATTCAAGAATGTCAGCAGGCTGGCAGTCTAAAACTTTACAAATGGCTTCCAAAGTGCTAAAACGAATGGCTTTTGCTTTTCCTGTTTTTAAAATGGAAAGGTTTGATAGGGTTAACCCTACTTTATCGGATAGCTCATTAAGCGACATTTTTCGCTTTGCCATCATCACATCAAGGTTTACAATGATTGGCATAGCTTATACGGTTAAGTCGTTTTCATTTTGTAATTCAATACCTTTCTTGAAAATGAAAGCAATCGCAAAAAGTATTGCTGTCATTAGCAAATAAGCTCCACCGTCATTCCAATATCTTTCAACAATTCCAACATTATACCCTTTATCAGATAATTGGCTGACAACTTCTATTGCTATGATGCTGATAATTCCTATTGAAAGCGTGTAATAAGTGATTTTTGTGATGATTCCACTTACATTCTCACTGAATGGCTTTATTATGTTTAGTGTTTTGAAAAGCTTTAGTACAACAAAAAAGAGGTACGCTTTTAATGCTGAAATCACTACAATTAGAGCAAATACCAACGTGTAGATTGACTTACTTTTTAAGTAGAGTTCCGAAAGGTCAAGCCCAAGATGAAGATTATGAGTTGCAATGGGTTTAAACAAACTGAAAACGTAGTTGAATATCAATGCACCTGTTTGGATGCAGTACCCGAAGAAAATCAGCCAACAAATGACCTGAATTCCTTTCCAAATGAAGTTGTTTCTTTTTGACATATCTATTAATGAGTTAAAATTGATGTCGCAAAGATAAAACTTATTTATTGAAAAACAATAAATATTTATTGAAGAGTAAAAAATATTTACCGAACTACAATAGTAAATTATTGTAATTAATTGATTGTCTGGTATTTATCCTTTGTTTGTAAGTCCGAAAATATTTCGTTTGGTACAGGTCTTTTTTTGTAGTAGTTGTGTTTCTTCAATGCCCGCTAACGGTTAGTATATGAAAAGTATGCGATTTCGAAGCACTAACTTTCATTTAAGCATAAAGTTTGATACGAGCTAAAAGCCTTTATTTCACTGATACTTCGCCTATTTTTTATATACATTGTTAGCGGGTCGTTGTTTTTCCGCATTTATATATTCAATAAATTTTGTTAATTCTTCTTCAATAAGGTTGTCATTAACAGTATGTAAATTGCCGACATATTTCATTCCAAGGTAATTTGAGGTTTTAACAAACGGTAACCAAAAATCATCTCCTAAATTATCACCAACCGATGAAGTTATCACAGCCATTTCCTTTTTTCTTAATTGCCGACCAAGTTCTTTTTTATTGACCAAAACGTCAGTAAACCTGTCAAAGAAAACCTTCATAATTCCGCTCATTGAATACCAATATACTGGTGTTGCAAAAATCAGCGTATCATATTTTTCAACTATTTGTTTCATTAAAGTGAGATAATCATCATTTCTATTTTTACTCTCATAATCGTAATAGCTAAAATTATAATCGTTTAAATTTATAAGCTCCCAATTTGTTTTCTTAACTATCTCATTGGCTAGCTTTAATGTATCTCCATCATTTCTTGAGCTTCCAACTATGATAACTTTTCTCATTTAGGATTCATGTAATTATTTTAGTTCTTTAATATAAGAGTGTAAATTTTTTCAGAAATAGCAAAAAGATTATTGTTTTTTTGGTTTGTTAGAATAATTATAGAAATGTCATTATTATTAAATCTTCTTGCAATGACTTGATAATTTCCATTTGAACCATCGTGAGTATGTTCAATAACATCAGGAAGCCCAAAAGTTTCTTTTTGACAAGTTATTACAATCCCCAATGGACTTTGCTTGAAGTCATCCGTCAATATGTTTGCGGTTTTCCCTAAAAAAAGTTTAGATTTTTCACTTATCATTTTGTTTGAATGGATTTTGTCGAACCAATCATGTAAACCCTTTGCATTACTGGTAAACAAAATAGGGAGTGTCATTTTATAAGAATCAATCGTATATATCGAATCAAACGGTCTAGCCATTAAACTATTCTCGGTATATGGATATCTGTCTTTCATTTCAATATCGTCAGAGTAAAATAAATTTTGCTTGGCGTAATCTGAAAAATCCTTCTGGGTTATATTTTCGATTATATTCATTAATAATAATGGGCAATAATTGGTATAGAGGTATCCCGTACCTGGTTTAAAATTGAGAGTTTTAGTATTTTTTAGATCTTCAAGAATATCTTTAAAAGTGATGTATTTATCTTGGTTAATATTGGTATATTTTTTTTGACTAATATATTTTTCCCATTGGACTTGTGGTAAACCACTCGAATATTGTAAAAGGTTTTTAATGGAAATATCTTTTGCCCACTCTGGTAAGTCCGTAATGTACATATTAACATCATTTTCCAAATCAATTAATCCTTTTTCGTATAACTGCATAATAGCAACTGCGACAAACTCCTTATAAATTGAGCCAATTTGAAATTTAAAATCTTTATTTAATTTTTCTTTTTGAATTGGATCGGCATAACCAAATGATTTTTCATATAAGGTTTTGTTTCCCTTTACTACTAATACATTTCCATTGAGTCTTTTGTCTTGATATTCTATTTGTAATAGCGAATCGATTTGATTATTGATATCTATCTTTTCTTGACTAAATCCATTAGCTGTGAAAAGAAGTGATAATAGTATTAATTTCAGTTTAATTATTGCTTCCATGATTTTGATTAACTTCAATTAATATGATGATTTGTTATACTTATTCTTCGGTTTTGAACTCCTTGATTTTCTCTAAAAGCTCCATTGATTTCATTAATGCTGTCCATTCTTTTCCACTAAAAATAAATTGAAACCATTTCTTATTTCTATTGTCATATTTAATGTTGAAGAATAGCCAAATTGCAATTACAGTAAATGAAAGTGTAAATGACAATGTCATTATCCATTGCAAAATACCCCAATCTGTTAGCATCGTTTCGTTCCACCAAAAAGTTGTCCAAACAGGAAGTTGAAGAAAGAGAATACGAGTTACCCAAAGCGTTGAAATTTTTAGGCTTGACAATTTCTCTTGTGTCCTTATAATCGGTTCTGTTATATCTATTTGGTAAATAGTGATAAGCTGATAAATATAAACATATAATGAAATGGCGGTAAGCCCTACTTGTATAGTAGCCGAAAAAAGAAAAAACTTATTCGCTTCTGAAAATGAGTTTAAATAAATTGAAATCAAAGCGATTCCCCCAATGCCAACACACAAAACACCAACCAATAGAGCGAATAATTTAATAGGTTTCATTGAGCCTAAAAGGCTATAAACCTTCATATGGGTTATCTCTTGGGTGTTTTTCTTGTCAATTACAAAGCTCTTTTCCAACTTATCGTTGGTATTTTTCCAAAGTTTTTTTATTTCTAGTTCGTTCATTGCTTTAAGATTTTAATTGTAAAAATCGTGTCTTTAATTTCTCTTTGATGCGACCTACTTTAGTTCCTACATTGCTGACTGACATTCCCAATATTTCAGCAATTTCAGTATGACTTTTGTCTTCCAAATACAATATCATCAATGCTTTGTTTATCTCTTTTAGTTCGCTGATAAATTGTTCCAACAAATTCAACTGTCGTTCACTTTCCGATTTGTCCTCGATTGGAATTCCTACCATTTGCTCATTTAGTACGGTATATTTCTTTGTTCTTGTTGAACTTTTGCGATAAAATGAGATAGCTACATTCAGTGAAATACGATATAACCAAGTTGAAATTTTATACTGGTCATTGTATTTGTGAATAGACTGCCAAATCTGAATCATCATTTCCTGTATTAGGTCTTTTTGGTCTTCTTCGTCTGTACAATATGTACGGGCAACCTTGAACAAAATACCTTTATGTTGTTCAATGATTTCCTGAAAAAATTGCTGTTCTTTTTTTCTGCTCATTACAATTTTGAAAACCAATCTTTGATAAAAATATAAGATTGTGCGTTATGTCTTACACCATTATGCGAAGCCTTGTCAATCATCTGAAACGCTCCTTTGCTGTTCCTTAAAATGGCTTCTTTTGTTGCTTCTGGCGAAAAAGCTTCGTCTTCGCTTCCCATTAATACAAGTAATGGTTTGTTTACCGCATTTAACCCTGCTACATAATCATCAGGAGTCATACTTTTATTGGCACGATGGCTATATTTTCTTAAAGGAACGGCTTCGGGTAAATTGAAAAATAATACAGGCAAGCTGTCATAATCGTGATTTTCAATTTCATTGAGCATAGTCAAACCTATAATCCGTTCAATGTGGATTTTCATAAATGGTTCTTTGGCTATGTTTTCGTTGGCTTGTGTTTGCGGAAAGGCAGGGGAGTTATGTCCGATTAGCGGTGCGAAAAGTAAAAAGCCATCAGGTTGTTCATATTGCTTTTCCATTGCATAACGCAATGCTACTCCGCCACCCATAGAATGCCCTGCAATGATAATTTTTCCGTTGGGTTTCTCTTTGCGGATTGTTCCTAAAATATCAGCTAAATCATCTACATACTGGTTAATGTAATCAACATCACCGCTGTTTCCTTCGGATTGTCCGTGTCCCCTTAAATCAATAGCGTAAACTTCCGTTTGGGTTGCTTCTTGTAGTAATCCTGCCGTTTTGTTGTACATATAAGCACTGCTACCAACACCGTGAATAAGAATTATCGTATTGTCAGATTGCTTGGCAAACTTATACGCAAATATTCTTTTATCGTCATGAACAGTGAAAAAACGGTTTTCCGATTTGTAAACCTGCTTAAATCCCATATCTGCTATTGTCGCAGAGTCTGGTTCAGTCATTTGGACCGCAGGATTAAATGTTGGTTCAGGTATGTGAATTAGTTTGGTAGCTTCATTTATTAAGCTGTCTTTGTTGCCGCCAAAATATAACTCCAACATACTTTGAGCGGAAACGGAAGTATTTCCTAAAAGAAGTAAGGTTAGAAAAGCATAAATTTTAAAATTCTTCATTTTGCGATTTTTTTAATGAAACTTGTTTATCCAATTATTCGCAAGTCCATTCAAAAAATCACAGTTTAAAGAAATCTTTTTTTAGTTTTTCAAATTGTCGGCTTAGATTGATTGAATTTTTGTTGGTTGATTGATTGTCTTTGGCTCAGGGGTCTTTTGCAATGCCCGCTAACGACTAAGCTATGAAACGTGTCCCGAAGGGCATGTTTTCTTAGGTTTTGTTGTACACCGTCTATTTTATTCAAATCTTGGTTTGGTAATTACTGGTGATTTTGATTTTTTCTCGTCAATGTTTATTTTTACTTGTTGTCTTCCGATTGGGTAAACTATGTGAAAATACATTCCAAAAATATTTCCTTTAGGTTGAGCCGTGACTGAAAAACTTTGCTCCGAAAATTCAGCACTTCCTAAATGGTTTAAGTTATATATATAAAATACGCCAAATTCATAGTCTATTTAAAACGATTATTTTTTATTCTAAACTGCTTTCGAATGCCTATTTCAGGACTGATAAAAAAGATTATAGGATTTGTTCCTTTTATTGTTGCAGTATAAGATTCAAATATTTCGGTAAATTCGCCTTTATATCCCAGTTGCATACCTGTTTTAAGTCGAACGAAATTCTCCATTTTCTTATTTGTGGTTTTTATGTACTGAATACTTGTTGCTAAATGTGGTGACGAAAAATTGAGAATATAATTATCAAAAGGTCCTTTGTTCACTAGTGCGTAGCCTGTTAGTCCAATTCCCAAATCTGATTGCCAATGTTGATTGATTCTATTTCGGAATGACAGAGTTAGTGCTCCTGTAGGGTAAAAACTTCCTTTCCATCTGTTTTGTTCTTTGTTAAATGAGGGCGAAGAATGACCTGCGTCAATTTCTATACCTATGGAATATTTATTTATTCTTCTTGTTTTTTGTGCATTAACATTTATAGAACAAAAAAGAAAGATGATAGCAATAAACAGTACTTTTTTCATAATATTTAAACGGTCAAAAGTTATCTTTATTTTGACAAATACCTATACAACATACAATAATGTTAAGTCATGTTCGCTAAGGGACATGCTTTACAAAAGTTAAAGATTAGACGTTACACTAAATTAGTTTCTAGCTTTATTGATTGTTCTTTTTTGTCAATAATCACTCATTATTAACAAAGTTTCGTGAAGGTAAATATCATTAATTAATTTACTTTTCCAATATTCTAGTTTTTCAGACCCATTTTCATCAGATAAAAAATCTGTATCAGTAAAGTTTCTAATCGTGCTTAGATTTAATTTTTCACTTCTTAATTTATTCCTTTCTGATTTGTATGTTTTGTAATTTAAACTAATTAAAGATTGACTTTGACTATTTTCTTTGAGTATTGCCTCATTATTCAGTTCAATAAAATAATCATTTTTTGATTGGCGAGTTTTACTTAATAATAGCAACTTACTTAAAGATTTCTCATAACTTATATTTGTATATACTTCTTTGGAATCAAGATTTTTAAATTTCAAACTATTTTTAATATTTCTTTCTCCTGTTTCTAGATACATATTTTCATTTGGTAAAATAATATCAGGAATAACCCCATTGTACTGTGTAGATCTTCCAAGTCCAGTATAAAATGAACCAATGGTAAGTTTAGTTTCTCCAACTTTTTTAGTTTCATCTTTATTCATTACATCAAAAAAACGTTGTATAGTTCCCTTTCCATAAGTTTGATTACCAACCACGATAGCACGCTTGTAATCTTGCATTGTACCTGCAAAAAGTTCTGAAGCAGAACTACTTCTTTCATTTACTAATACAATTAATTTTCCTGAGTATTGTGAGGTATCGTTTTCGTCTTTAAATATTCTATGATTCCCATCAGCATATTTGGCTTGCATCACAACTCCACCATTTAGAAAATAGCCCATAATTTTAATGGCTTGTCTAGCTGAGCCACCTTGATTATCTCTTAAGTCTAGAATCATTCTATCTATACTATTTTTATTTAGATATTCAATTTCTTTTAAAAGATCACTTGCACAACCTTCTTCTCCGCCATAAAATCTTGGTAATGATATATATCCAATCTGCTTATTATTCGTTTCTTCTTTAAGAATATATAACATTGTTTTGGGTAGTGAAACTTGACCTCTTTCAATTTCAATCTCTTCGATTTTATTTTCTGAATTTTTGATGATGATTTTAACAAAACTACCTTCTTTCCCTTTTAATAAATCTATAACTTTTATCAAGGGGAAGCCTGCTACATTTACAAACTCATTTTCATGAGTAGCAACTTTCATTAAAATATCTCCACTATAAATCTTCTTTGTTTTCCATGCAGGGCCTTCAAAAATGACACTAGAAATTTTAGGGTAATCTAATGTAGCTTCAAGAGACAAACCTACACCTACAAAAGATCGGTTAAATTTCTCATCCCATTCTAATTTACTTGTAGGAAATAAAAAATCTGATTGATAATCGTTATTAGATAAGTAAGAATTTATATACAATTCTAATAGTTGCTCATCAGTTCTATTCAATAACTGATAGAAATAGTCTTCAAAAAATGCTTTTGTTTTTCTTAAGGCGATTTCTTTTTGCTTAGTAAATGTTAAGTTTTGTTCTGTTATTTCAATAATATATAACTCTTCAATAAATCTTTTCTTAATAATTAATTCCCAACGTTTATTTAGGTATTTTTCATCTTCAACAAACTCAATTTTATCAATATTTGATTCATAATATTCATTACTTAATATATCTATTTTACTGTTTAAGATATGATTTGAATAATTATTTACCCGTTTAATTCCATTTTTAAAAATTAATATAGCTTCATCAAAAAAATGACTGTCGCCACTTATTAAAGCTTCATCTATTAATGTTTCCTCTACTCTTAATTGGTTAATTTCTTTTAAGGTAAATATTTCCTTTTCTGGATCAAGATTGGCGATAAAAGAATCGAATATTTTTTTTGATAATTCATCATTTATTGCTTTTGGTGCGAGGTGATTATTTTTGACTACATCAATAAGTTTAGGTAAAAAAAGAACATCATAGTGTTCTTTTTTTGTGCACATACACAACTATAAATAGTTAGTAAACAGAGGGGTATTATGTATTTATATGGCATATTTTTGGTAAAATGAAGATACTGTAGTTAGTTCTTCCGTGTTATGTAATATAAATTCCAACTTTCTGAGTTTGATTCAATAATATCGGGAAGTCCGTCATTATTTATATCTCCAATTTCAATGTTATAGGTGTCATCTTTTAAATCTTCTCGCAACCCAATTTCTTCAAAATCTCCTTTACCATTTCCTAAAAACACATAATTCCGTTCTTCTGAATTTCCTTCTACAATGTCCAATAGCCCATCTTGATTTAAGTCAGCTACTTTAATAGATGAAGTTTGACGTTCTATTTTGAAATCGAAAACTCGCTTAAAAGTCAAATTTTGGTTGCCAAAATAAATACTGTTTTTTGAACCTAAATTTCCTACTACAATGTCTAAAAATCCGTCTTTGTCAAAATCACCTATGTCAATTGAACGTGTTTCATCTTTCTCATTTCCAAATTCTATTTGAGAAAAATTCAGCTTTCCGTCATTAAGGTAGATTTTGTTTTTAGATTTTCTTTCTGCTGTAATTAAATCTAAAAAACCATCCTTGTTTATATCTACTATTTTAGTTTGAATTGTTTGGTCAATTTCATTCCCAAAAGTGATAATTTTTTCAAAATTACCTTTTCCATCATTTAGGCAAATTTCGTTTCTGGCTTTTCTATTTGAGATTATTAAGTCAAAATCCCCATCGTTATCAATATCCGAAATTTCAAGATTTCGTGAAGGAGATACAGAACCAAATGGAATTCCATTAATAAAATCGTTACTGGCAGATCCAAAATATATTTTGTTTTCAATATTATCATTTGCAACGACAATATCCATAAACCCATCATTATTCAAATCAGCACTTTTAACAGCATAAGAGGCATCAAGAAATTTCCCAATCGGTTGGGCTGTTTTAAAGCTTCCTTTTCCATTATTGTAGTAAATGTAATTTTGTTCTGCCCAATGCCTTCCATTAGCGACTAACGCATCTAAATCTCCATCTTTATCAAAATCTATCAAAGAAATTGATGCAGTTCTATTGGATTGTGTGCCGATTGAATTGAAACCATCATAATTTAAAAAAGATATATCTTGAGCAATTCCATTTTGAGAAATTGTCAAAAACAAGAACAATAATATTTGTATTAGATTTTTTTTCATAATTATTGCGAAGTTAATATTATGTGCTGCTTTTCGTTTTATCAATGTATTTGTTGTTAAATAAATGATTTGGTTTTAGGTAAATAACATTGTTTTGAAAATCTAAAAACAGATTGAACCGTTTCAAAATTTCATTGCCCAAAATATGGATATTCTTATCTTTTATAGGTTTGTTAGTCGTTAATTGTTGAACTGGAACATTTTTTAATTTATACTTTCCGATTTTCAAAAGTTTCAAATTTGAGGTAATTACTGGGATTTCATTCCCTTGTGCACCTTTCATAATTGCTTTTTTTAGTACTTTCATTTTTTCGGATGGAAATTTCCCTTCCATTAATAAATCGTTATCCAACATCGCTGTTCGTTGATAACCAGTGTCGAATAGAAAAAGGTCTTTATTGATTATACCATTTTGCTTAATTTCACTTTCAACTAAAAAAAGGTCTTTAAAAAACACCATTTTAAGTTTTGTGAATTTTTTGTTTCTCTCTAAGTTTTCGGGTAACACAGAATGAATAATCATTAAATTTAAGTCATAATTTAGTTCAACAATTTTGTCTTTAAATAAATCCCAGCCAAATCTTCCGTCTGTTCCATGCCCTGTTAATTCTGCATCATAAACTTTAGTCTTATAATTGATGTTACCAATTTTTAAATCATAATAAGTATTATAAAGTTCTGGAGCAGATTTTAGCTTATTATTTAGAACATTATTTGTTAAAATCAATTCAGTTGTTCCTGTATCAAAATTTAAATTTAGCGTATCAATTTCATTAAAAATTGCTTTTACAAAAATTGTATTTTGATCGTTAAGTGTTAAAGGAATACTATCATTCAGTTTTATGTTTTGGGTAAAAGAATTAAACGTTATAAGTATAAAAGCAATTAATATCCCGCTATTTTTTATCTGCATAGTTTTTGTCTTTATTCTTTTTCGATTGACTTCATTAAATCAAAACAGAGTTTATCAATCAAACCTTTTTTTGGATTATTAGTAGCTCCCACATTTGTTAATACAATCACACTTGTTTTATTATAAGGATTAATGCCCATAGATGATTTAAAACCACCTGTTCCGCCATTATGCCATAGAAACTCTTTTTTTGTTTTATTTTTTATGATGTGCCAACCAATAGAAACATCGGTATTGTCGGTAACTGAGAATGTTTTTTTTGTCATTGCAGATAGTTCTTTATTTAAGGCATTAAAATTCCATATGGCATATTTAGACAATTCGCTGACATTGGAAAGAATTGCACCAGCACCATTCATCTCTGCTAAATCCCAATAAGGTGTTGGTTTTCCTTTCCAATTAAATCCAGATACTAATTTTCCGTTTAACTTATTTCTTATTGATGTACTGTTGTCCATTCCTATGAGTTTAAAAATTTCACCTTGCAATAAGCTTTCGTAGTCTTTAGAAGTTATTTGACGTAAAGTATAGCCTAACAAAGCAACGCCTACATTTGAATATTGATATTTTTCTCCCGGTTTGCTCTCTAATTCAACTTTTTCTGATAGAAAGTTTACAAATTTTTCTTTGTTATAATTCTTGTATGGGTTACTTATGTCTGTGGAAAATATATTTACGTTCAAATCTCCAGGAAGCCCTGAAGTATGATTGGCCAATTGTAGGAAACTAATTTCAGGTTCTCCTTTTATTTTAAAGTCCAAATACGGATTTATTGGTTCATTTATGCTCTTTATTTGTCCATTGTTAATTAGATTGAGTAATAAATGTGCCGTAAAAACTTTGGTTAATGAACCTATTTCAAAAAAACTTTCAGCGTTTTCAGATTTTTGCAAAGTATCGTTCTCTCGCTTCAATCCGTAAAATTTCACTTTATCATTTTCGACTACCGCGATTGCAAACTCGGAATGATTGGGGAAATTATTGATTGTATTTGTAATTAATTCGCTTTGTATATTGGATAAAACATTAGTTTCTATATTATTACTTACATAAGCTGGGCTAATCTTTTTTATTGAAGAACAACTTAATGAGATTAACAATAATACAATCAAAATACTTTTCATTGATTTTTGTGATTTAATATTCGTTAAGTTATATGCTTGATTTTCTATTTCCTTGCTTCATTAGCAATGTCAAATAATTTAATTGTAATGTCTGATACTGTTTGAATTGCCCCTGATGTATTTGAAAGCACCACTATTACCGTTTGTTTTTCTGGTAATAACATCAAGAATGTTGATGCACCTGTTTGTGTGCCGTTATGACCTACAACGTTACCATAATTAGGGTTTATGCCATAGAGATACCAACCAAGACCATAACCATTTCCTTCGGTTTTTAGATTTGGGTTTTCGAGCATCATTTCAAATGTTGAGTTTTTAATAAAGGTGTTGTTTAGAACCGCATCCCCAAATTTTAACATATCTGTAACTGTGGAATAAATACCGCCTCCTGGTATCCTATCACTTAAATTGGTGCGTTTTACTTCTTTTAATTTCCCTCTTGAATTTTTAGAATAGATATTGGTCATATTGGTAACGGATTTACTTTGATATTCAATTCCTGTGTTGGTCATACCTGCTTTGACCCAAATATTGGCCTGCATATAATTTTCGTACGTCATGCCCGAAACTTTTTCTATGATAGCTCCCAAAAGCACGTAACCGTAGGTTGTGTAATTAAATTCTTCTCCGGGATTGGCAATTAAATCCCTGTCTTTAAATATAGAAATTGCATCGTCCAAAGTTGGATAGTTGGTAGTATTTTCCTGTTCTTTTGTATTCTTGTAACTCGATATTCCAGCAGAATGTTCTAAAAGTTGTTTAACCGTGATAATACCTTCCTTTTTTTGAGGAAAGGTTGGCAAATACGTTTGAATAGTATCGTTTAAACTCAACTTGCCTTGTTCATAGAGTTGCATAATTGCAATTGCTGTCATTGGTTTTGAAATGGAAGCTATACGTGTTTTAGTAGAAATTCCAAAAGGCTGTTTCTTATCTATATCACTCTTACCCGAAGCTCCTATCCATTTTATT
>Ga0222664_1000806_pt1 | contig 14446 bp, 18 predicted proteins | sample AntAcemetagen604_FD_181147 | JGI IMG/M metagenome (GOLD analysis project Ga0222664, IMG submission 181147) | Saline water microbial communities from Ace Lake, Antarctica - #604 | ecosystem: Environmental > Aquatic > Non-marine Saline and Alkaline > Saline | place: Antarctica: Ace Lake...
TGCCTTTGGTTGTATAGTTTCCGCCATCACCAAAGCCGCCGCCGGCAGTTGATTCGCTTTCGTTGATTGAATTTCTTATTTCTTCATAGGTTTTCATTTGAGTCTCCTAACTCTATTTAGCCTTTTTTCCAGCCACCGCCTTGTGATTTATACCATTTTGATGCCCACCCATTTGCATATGCACTTGGATATACTTCAAATTTGCTTTTTGCTTTAGATATGGCTTTAGACCATAATGCGGGATTGGTTGGTTTATTTTCTTCTGCCAATTCTTCACCCTGTGGTTCGAAGTGACTTTTGAGGGTAGTTCCGTTGGTTTTGGGGTTGTACTTATAATCAGAAGTCTTTTTTCCTGATTTCTTTGCAGCACGATCCTTTGCTCGACCGGATGCGCCCATTTTCTCTCTTTTTTTACCATGCTTGGTAAGTTCTCTGGTTCCAGATTTCATGGAACCATGCTTTTGTAATTGTGATGTTGCAGTTGCATATGCTTTATCTTCTGGCATACCCTTTGCTTTTAACTGAGATACAAGTCGATCAAAAAGTTTTCCTTCTTGAATATCCTCTGTTCTTACGCTGTACCTTTGATCATTTCTTACATAGATTTCATGAATATTATCGTATGAATCTGAAAAAGTTATAAGTTTTACATTTTCTGTCACATCCACAATAGACTCTACCCTTTCGGCATATCCATGAGACTTTACGACAATAGATCCTTCTTTGAGATCCCTTGCTTCAATTTCTTTATACTTTTTCATGACTTGCTCTTTCTATGGGTAACAATATGTGGAGTTTTGTCGGAATTGTCTGCTCTAGTCATTTCCACTCGTCTTTTGGCACTTGCTGCTTTTTTCTTCTCTGTTCTTGTCATTTCACCAGAAGTTTCGGGTGTTTTATTAGAAACTCTTTTAGAAGGCCGACACTTTGGATATCCTTTATTAAAATTACCTTTAGATCTTTTCTTTGCAGATGCACCACATTCTGGGTGTTTTCCGGATGAATCTTTTCTGGAAATATCAACCCATTTTTCTTTGAACCATCTTCTAAGATCTTCTTTTATTTCTTCTTTATTTAGCATCTCTCACCAGTGCTTGTCTTATCCATAACAGATCTGTTTTTATTTCAGCCAGATCCGTTGCTAGTGTTACACGGAATGATTCACTGGTATCAAGCCTAGCATCTAAACTAATTATGTCTTTTTCTATAAACTCTAATCGAGCAAGAGTAGTTGCATCGTGTGAACTAACATAGGCAATTGCAGAACCAAAAGTAATAACCCAACCCAAAACCGCAGTCAGCACAGAGATTTTTATTCCCTGTTTATTATTATCATCAGTCATTTTTTAGTACCTTTTCTTTTCTTGTTTTTAAACCCAATAATGGACATAAATGGGGTGTCTTTTATATACCTATGTAGTAATTCATCAGTTCCTATTTCACCTGCCCCGCCCTCTTCGGAGATAGTATGATGTTTTTCGCCTTTTTTGTGCTTATTATCTGCCCGATTGGATCTAATCGAACGGACTCTTAAATTACCATTCCCGTTATTTAATGCGTTGCCATCTTTGTGATCAATATCTTTTCCGTCACCTTTTTTAGCCTTACCCTTTTTGATCATTTTTCTACGAGCAAGAACTCTATTTGATCTCTTTTTTCTTTGTTTTGCTTTACCATGAAATATTTTGTATTCGTGCTTATAATCTCGCTTTGACGGATCATTCTGTTCAGACAGGAAAATTTCATTAACATCGATGTCATCAGTTATTTCATTACCAGTGACTGGAATCTTTCGTTCTTTTCCGTTTACGGTTATTGTGTTATATGATCCAGTGGTTTTTTTCTTCTCTTCCATATCACCACTGAGTGATGTTTCAATTCCATCCATTGAATCGGATGTTATAACATCTGGGTTCTGTGTATAAAACATCTGAAGTTTATCTGGTGTATAGATGTAATCGTTATTACCCTTCATATCGATTGCTTCGTTCACTCTTTCTATTTTGTTGCCTTTGAGTTCGAATCTGAAAGTGGGTTGGGTTATTCTTTTTCTGGACTTTGCCCGAATACCAATTACAGTTTTATCTTTCAGGCTGTCAACGAACGACTCATCCGCTCCACCAATTTCTGTGTAACCATTTGGATGAAGAAGATGGGTTGCTGCTGCCGCTTCATTGTCTGCAAATTTTATTTGTCCTGTCAATGCTTCGTGTATCAAAGATCGTTTAAAGTCTTCGTTGTCGTTCAGATACTTGATAAGATTTTTTTGTATTTTTGGGGTGACATTTTCACGGAGAATTGACCAGTTGTATTCATCTTTGACTTCTCCGTTCTCGTCCAGCATTTCCTCAAACCAAACTTTCCCAGAATGTCTTAATTTTGCTTCTTCTAGATTGTTTGGATCCAACATCTTTTGAGGCATTTTTTTCAAAGATGTTGTTATTTCTTTGAGTGCGTTTTCTGTGAATTTCCTATCTCTTGTAGTTAAACTAGAAGCAATCATAGACAGTGCCTGTGCTGCTTTCTTCGAACTCTCAGATGAGAGTTGAATTTGTCCATCCATTTTTACACTGATGCGATCATCGCCACTGACTATATCTGTCTTTGGTTCTGGATCACCTGCAATACCCAATTCGCTGCTGTGCATAAGACCTGCTCTAAGGTCTTGGGGAATGTTCTTCATTGTTTTCTTTGCGAGATCAAACGAATCCTTGGAGAAAGATAGCAAATTATTATTTGCTTGGGAGTCTCTTTGGACTAGTTGCTCGTCACTAAAACCTGATGATTTCAGTCCAGTATAAATAAGGGCCCATTCGAATTGAACACCTTTATTTTCTGAGATTTCTTTTGTTGGTCGTGGGTAACTGATTGCATCTAGATTTGACGGTGATCCCATAGGCATTGACAGATCAAGAGGTTCTTCTGCTTCTTGATCCATCGCCGCTTCTACGGAAGGATCATCTACCTCTGCTGCTGGATCTCTTCCAGTTTCTGATTGTGATCCACCAGCAGCACCCACAGCACCCACAGCACCCCCAGAGTCCGCTTTACCTTGCTCCTCTGGTTCCTCCGCACGAATCTCTGCTGAGAGATCACCAAACACTTGAATTGATGTTGGTGTCTGTTTAAACTCACCCTTCTTTATGTGATTCATCACATCAGTAATGGTGGGTTTTTGCTTATCCTGTCCACCCTTGAGTACGACATCAGCGTCGGGATCAGGACGAACTACAACTTCGACTTTGTTTTGTTTTCTCTTTCGAATGAGATATAAGTCTGGACGGAGATATTTTGCTGCTTCATCTAACAATGTTTCTTCTCCTAAAAATCGTAAGAATTCTTCTTCGTCGAACCATTCGACACTTTCGTTTGCAGAGTTCATATGATGATGAATCTCGTTCATCATTTTTTCCGCATCTGCACGGGAAATATGTTTGGGCATGTGATGTCGAAATTTAGTAACACTCTTTTCGTTTGCTGCTGCTCTTACTTTGGTTGCAGATGCACCTTCGACTCCTTCTGAGTCTGGATCTCTGTGTCCTGCATTGACGACATTTACTTTGATGCCAACTGCACTTGCTATTTTTTCAGCCCTGGCTGACATTTCTGCATGCCTGTCTCCACCTACCACGAGATGTGCATGACTATATCCTTTTTTCTTTGCGTGTTCAAATGCCTGTCCCATGTGACGAATGTTTTCATCCGAAACAACATTCGCATTAGGTAAAACTTTTTTTGCCATTCCGTGTTTCACATCAGGCGGAAGAGGATTTTTTTCTCCACCATGAGATTGACTGAGAATAACCGCGTGATCTCCTCCAACTTTCCTTGCATGCGATACTACTGCATCTGCTAGTTTTGCATGTCCGGCGTGTGGTGGGTTCATTCTACCGAATGAAAATACAAAATGTCTTTCTTTTGCCATATCAATATCTCCCATTCTATTTATAAAAAAAACAGGGGAGCATATGCTCCCCTGCTGGGTTCGTTGGAGTTTCTGCGTTTGGATCACCTCCTGACTTTTGTCTGAACCCACTTTATATAGTAATCTTTTTCCCTACAAACCGAAAATTTTTGTGATGATTTCTCTTTCCGGATATTAATTCATAAACAGCAGATTTGTTCAGTGATTTTTCCCTGCAAAATTTCATCATATTATTTACCTCTATTAATGCTCCATCTGGATCACTAAAGGTGTATGTGTATGATTGTATTTTCTTCTTTGTAGTGCTGTCTTTTTCTTGCCATTGCCATTTTTTGTCTATGTGTGTAAATTTTCCACCATAAAGATCACAAAAATGTTTACGCCAAAATGAACTCTTTGCGTCTTCGTTAACTTTAACCCATGTTGGTGTGTTTCGTTTATTAACTTGATCTCGGTTCATTTTTGCCCTTCCTTGTATTTTTTTATAGTCTTAAATAAAGGTTTTACCCAATTAATCGGAGAATCAGAAAATACTTGAGTTTCTCCTGACTCACATGAGACTAAAATTTTAAATTTCTTTATTTCTTCACCAGTCATGTCTTGCCACATCAAAGAATATGCGGTTGCTTGCATCATGTAGTTATCTACTTGACGCAATTCTTTATTTCTGGTGGATCCTTTGAAGTCAATAATTGCAAGTTCGTTTGCATGTTCTGCAATACAATCAACACGCCCTGCAAGTCCCACCTTTGTACTCCACAGCGGAACTTCTAATGCTCGTATGTTATCAATACGATCAAGTTCTGGTTTTATCTGAAGAAACAGATCACATTCATTTGGAGGTATATCTTGGAGAACAATTTTTTTATTGTTCAGGTAATCTTCTATGATAGAATGTAATTTGTTACCTCTAGAGCATACTCTGATAGATTCCTTGGGATTTTTCTTTCTCCACTGAGCAAAGAAATTTTTCTTTTCCCATCCAGTGACTGTAGTGACACTGGGCAGGGATTTCCCTTCGTGGATATACCGACGACCCGAGTCAGTTGTTTCTGACTCGATGTCGTTCATTGGCAGTTTAATGGGTATATGATTAAATACTTTTTGCACAAACATAATATAACAGATTTTGACTAAAAGTCAATAGCCTTCTGAACCAGTATTCTTCGGGTTAAATGATGTCTTGAAGAGTCTTGGCTTGATCTTACTAACAGGCTTATCACTTGGCTTTATTGATTTTGATGTGTCGCCAGGATTTGCATTCGCATTAACTTGTTGCCTAATAAGGCTTGTGTCTGGCTTCATGTTTGCAACTGTATCTTTAACTTTGTCTAAGTATTTCATATTGTCTCCGTATGATTCTGGTAATGGTTGCTGTGATCCTGATCCTGAGAAACTGGCTTTGCCCATAGTTCTCCGGTAAGCGTTGGCTCCTGTTTGTGCCGCTTGTCCTACTTTTCTTGCACCTGCACCTGCTTTTCTTAATGTCGCTCCTGCTCTTCCACCTAGAACTTTACCTGATTTGGATAATGCTCTTCCGGCAGCGACTCCTGTCTTTGCGAGTTTACCGGCTTTCATTACTCCACCCACACCGGGAATAAGACCTCCAACTGCTGATGCTGCTCTGAATGCTGCATCACCCTTGTCTCCTTGGATGGTATCAACCCCAGCACTCACTGCGTCGATTGCAGACCCAACTAAATTTAGTCCGGGAACGAAAGAAGTAATGCCCGAAACGACATCACCAACACCTTGAGCAAAGTCTACGGCTTTTTTGAGAAGGCCTTCTTCTATTTGTTTTTCTAGAATGTTTTGTGTTCTCATGTTATTATATATAGTAATATGGAATACAAAGATCCCTCGCATAATCATTTGGATGAAGGCATAATATCAGGTCTTGGTAAGGCCGCAGGATCGGCTGCAAGAACAGTTGGTAGAGCCGCAGTTAAGAGCAAAGGTATGGCAACAACCGCTGGTTCCGCAGTTAAGACTGCTGCGGCCGCAGCCACCAAGCCTGTTGTGAGTCAGGTTAAAAAAAGCACGAGAGAGTTTAAACTGAACGCGCAACAGAGTATGGGCCCCGAAGGTCGGAAAATTGCAAGAAAAACAGGAGGCTTTCTCAAAAATCAAATCACAGATCCCCTGATGAAACTGGGTAAAAACGCTCTTATGAATCCTAACTTGGGTGATGAAATTCAAACACGCACAGGAGGTTTTAAGGGTGCAACCAATCGAATGCAGGACGCTATTTTTGGTAAAGATGCAATGAATGCACGGAGAAGCCCGGCAGCAACCCCGGCAGCAGCGGCACCAGCAGCGGCGGCCCCGACCGGAGGTCCGAACCCGAGAACGAGAGATCCTAAATCTGACGACGACACAGATCCTCGACCCGGCACCCGATCACCTGGCGTGGTTTCTCGGATAGGCGGTGCATTAACACAATCCATGAGGCATGATCCAAACGATCCTGGCAGAAGATTTCGAGCAGTCAAGGCCGCAGCGGGTTCTGTAAACAGAGGTATAGGTGGAAGCAGTCCTCAACCCATGGGGAGTGTCTTCGCCGGTGATTCCAATAGCATTAGACTTCGGCCGAACGAGCCCGAGGTAGGTAATGGACTAACACCAGAGCAGGATGCAATGATTCGTCGCCTCATGCGAACTGCGAATATGAGTCATGCAGATGCTGCCGCGGCTGTTCTGTCAGGACAGCAAGGCCTTCGGCGACAGACACCCTAATATTAATCCCAGCGACGGCCCCTGACCTGATCACCTTTGAACTGTCCGCCGTCAAGTTTGTGATGAAGTCCCTTTGGTAAACCTGCTTTCATTCTATTAGTAAGTTCCGACCATCTACCGCCGGTAACTTTATCTGCGGTTAGTGTCGAATCAGTAGCAGTAGACGGAAAAGCAGTAATTGCTTTCTTCACTTTCTTTTCTCCACACATCGGGCATGGTTCCTTGCATGGCTCTTCTGAGTTCGCCATACTCTTCATATCCTCAAAACTCCCATCACAACTCTCACACATATAATCATACATAGGCATAGTAATTTCCTCCAGAGATATATATTAGTATGAAAAAATTCTTAAAATTTATAACCGAAGAGTCCAAGCCAAAAATTGAAACAACAGGTCACCTCCCACATGCTGGTGATCTATTATACTATGGTGATCCCAATCACGCAATAGAACACCACGAACAAATGTTTGAACGACTTAATTCAAATATCGAAAATCCAAATCATGAAGCATCTATTAAAGTTGATGGCGGTATGAGCATAGTTCAAGGACGAGAGGAAGACGGGACGCCCTTTGTTTCCTATAAGTCAGGGAAAAAAAGATTCTACACACCTGCCGATATTAAGGCAACTGGAAAGAAGCACTACGAGAAAACTCTCATACCAGCATTGCTCGCAACGACAAAAATGAACATTAAGCCTGGGGCAGCATTCCAATCGGATGCACTTTGGGATAAACATCCCGGCAAAAAATCATACACACCAAACACAATTAAGTATAGCACTGGTTCAGATTCCAGTTTTGGAATTGCACCACACTCACAGTATGATATCGAAGACGGAAATATGATCAAGGTGTCAAACGCACCAGATCACATGCAATTGAAAAGCGATCATGTCTATGCACCTAAACTGTCTATGGCAGGTACGAAGTTCAACCCAATGGCAGACGAAGTTGCAACCAAGGTTCAACAGCATCTAGGAACTGCAAGAGCATTTCTTGATGACGATATTGTCAGGGAATTTTCCTCAACACTTCCTGACAATAAAAAGTTTCATAATGCATTGCAGACATACTCTAATCATATTGCAAGGACCAGCGGAGAGAGAAGTTCTGATGACTTCAAGGAGTTTGTTGGTAAGCATGTTGCAAGACGAAAAGTCAGTGCAGGACTCAGGGAAAGAGAACTCGCCGATCACATGGAAACGATAGAGAACAATATCGGAGCAATTGATTCTCTGTTTGGCGCACACAACGAAATGACTACTGCAAAGCATCATATGATGGATCATCTCGCAGATCACCACGATCAATTTGACATCGCTCCTCATAGGGGTGAAGAGCATGAAGGTATTGTTGCGAATGATACGAACTCAGGAACTACGGCAAAGTTTGTGCGAGAGGGACCTGGTGGATTTGCAGAGAAAAACGCAGCAAGAACTGCTATACTCAGGAAGAAATCCTGATCCATCTTTTCCATGAGTCCTTCATATGACTCTCGGATGAATTGAAATGCAGTTCCAGCCACCGAGGTTTTCTTGGTTTCTGTAACAATGGCATTTTGCATTCATTGGGTTTTTTGTTTGATTTTTTCATATTACATCCGGGACATGCAGTCACTAAGTTTGTCCACGAAGAATCGCCACCTCTTGATTTGGGTGTGACATGATCTATTGTTAATTTTGATGGTTTCTTTGATTTGAACCCACAATACTGACACGCCCATCTGTCCCGAATAAATATGTTTTTTCTTGATGGGAGTGTGTGATGATATGGCACGGGAACATAACTTGTAAGCATTATTGCTTTGGGTAAGTAAAACTTACCCGTAGTTGTGTTAATTTTATAATTCTCTTTATAATAAACTGGTTTAATTGCTTTTCCTGATAGCAATAAGCATATTGCTTTTTTCCAATCGATAACATTTAGAATCTCTTCTGATGCGTTGAGCAGTAAAACCTGTCTTTGCATACGATCCCCTATTGGAAAATTTTACTCACATAAGTCCAAATACATTTCCGCCTGAAAATGTTACACCCAGAGGAGAAAATGGTAAAATATCTCCTTCTGTGGGTGTCAGTGTTAGCGGGACTCCGGTCCCGGAAAAGTACAATGTTATCGATGCTGTTGTCGTTAAGAGTCCTTTGATTTTTCCGCCACCAATGCAATTTGTGGTTCCTGATACTAGTTGTTTGATGTCCGAATAGTATTCTCTTCCGCCGATTGATCCTACAGCCATGTCTCTTCTCCTCTATGACTTTTAATGCATAGTATGTATGATTTTATGTATTACCGCCAAGTTCAACAATGTAGTCTAGTACGATATACCTTTTGGCTTCTTCTGCTGGTTCGGGTGATGACAGATAAGGGCCGAATGCAGCATCAATAACAAATCCGTTATCATGAGCCTGTTTAAGTTCCGCAGTAATTCCTGCCCAATCATAGGTGGCCCCGTTCCAATATTCACTATTGATTCCGCCAGATGCGCCTTGCCATGCCCATTGTACCGCCATATGAATTTCACTGTCACCGGTTGCTGGGAAAATAGTTCTCCAGTTACGATTTCCCCAGAAATTGCCGGCGAGTCCGTCCGCTGTTCCACCACCATATCCAACATATGGTGTCAGTTTATACAGGTCGGGGTTTAAATCATATGTACCTCCTGCACCAGCGGCTTTAATCACAGGAACTGCTTCTCCCATGATATCTAATCCTCTATCACGGTAAAACTCAAAGTAACCCGGCGCACGGGCAATTCCATAAGCACCTGCTGTATCTCCAGCATTTGATGCTGCATCTACCATAAAACCATTGATACCAACTTGATCTCTCCACGGAATGACTTCATTCTCGCGGAATTCCACATGCAAAGATTTACTGAAGTCTGGTAGGGGGAATCTAGCCGCTGTGACTCCGTTCCACCCAGACTCCCATGACCCTTTCATTGCAAGATTTCCTTTTGCCGGATCAGTCTGTGCAGTATCATGGAACGCCAACTGGTAACCATCATAGATGTAGACTTGTACTGGATCGCCGGCCGCGGCCTTCGAGTCTATCCAAGGCTTCATGAAGTTTATAAATGATTGCTGCCGATCAGCAGTCGCCGCAGTCGCATCCACACTCTTTCTTACACCTGTGGTGGTGAACACATATTCGAGTGTTGCGCCGCCTGATTTCACGGTTGCGATATTTTCTAAATCATTCCAAGTTCCTAGATTTGGATCACCGATTGTCCATGATGCACTCGGTAATGCACTGCCCGTGGGAACGCTAGTTCTAGCACCCATAGGAGTTCTTATGTTAAATCTGCGAAACCCTCTTTCATATTCTCTCTGCATGCTTACTTCAACGGCAGTTCTCACAGCATCCTGTGGATCAGCGGTGCTACCTGAAGTTACGCCTGGGTTTGTTATCTGAGTGGCGTCGGATGTCATTCTCCAATCAGCAATTCCCTTATTCCCGACAGCGAAATCTACACCATAGAATGGTCTTCTATCTACGACGAAAGGATAATATGATACAGTGCCAGTGATTGGGCTGAAGTTAATCGAATCACAATATAAAATACTATGAAGAGTTTTTCCTTTTTTTATTGTGAGTGAGTCGCCGGGTCTTAATCTTTTTATTTGATTTACCGATTTGTTCTGAGAAATTACCGGAAATGTGTACTTGGGCGTTACTGGCTTTAGATCTTCAGTTATTATAATTTTTTTATTGTCTTCTGAAGAATTGCGAACAACCTTCGTCGATTCAGTTGTAGTCAGTTTAATTTTCGCCCTATCTGTCATCTTGTCACCTGTGGCGTCACTTCGAATCTTCCTTCTATTATTCTGGTTATTTCTGATCCAGCAATCAATTCAAGATCATATAAGTGCCGACCTGATGGAATATTTGACATTGTGGTTGCGTCCACTACAATGTTCACACCTCCTAGCAGAGTTGCTCCAGTTGAACTTGAATTTAAGGTAATACCACCAAATCCACCGACCCCACCAGTGATTGCAAAATCGCCGGTGATACCTCCGCCAGTCACTCCGCGAGGGACACCGCCTACATGTCCGCTTGTTCCTGCGATATGGAGGAGCAGGAGTGGATCATTGACTGACTTTCTTACTTGCATATTGGCAGAGTATGCACTCAAATCAATAGCAGTGTTTCCTTGTGTTTGATATTCGAAGAATAATTTGAAGGTCGAACCCTGATCTACGAGAATATGATGGTTTGCTGCTGGCATATAGTATCTCTTTTTAGGTGAATGTATAAGTATATAGTTAAACTCGAAAATTAATTTTTATAAATACAAATGTAACCTAAAGAAAAGGGATATTAACATGCCAGCAACAAACAAGAGATACTCTGATCAACTTCACGCAGCAATGTCAATAATGGAAGATACCGATAATGATAAAAGAGCAGGATCGAACTACGATCCCACCCAAAGCACCGATGAGTCCACCGAGAAATTTCCGACTGACGAATTAGTCGTCGAGTATCTTTCTTCTTTCTTTGGTCAAGATCTCACAGAGTCAACAGAAAACATCAGTGACGATGATCTTCTTGAGGCTGTTGAGTCTCTTAACACTCTCTGTGCGATTGTTAATGAGTACTTTGGACTCGAAGAAAACATGATGCTTGCACCCAAAAAGGGTAAGCCCGGGCATAAAGCCGCTAAGAAAATGTACTGAATAAGCAGGGTTAGGTGTCACATGTGTTTTTGATAAACACTCTAGCGCCTTTTCTTTGCGCCCTTTCTAGAGAACCCGAGAAATCGGGTTCTCTGTTTTTATAAATATATGAGAACCTTTGGAGAATACAGAATGTCTATACGAGATCAAATATTAGCAGAGCAATCTGAAACTTTACAAGAAAGAACACCCATTGCCTCGAAACTTAGGGGCTTAGCGACAAGACTAGATGAAGGCATTGAGTCTGGGGTGGAAAGAGTTCAAAATGTAGTTGATCCAGGCGAAAATCGCCGATCAACGAATGAAGACATTGAAAAACTGGCAGAAATGCTGGGTAAAGGTGTTAAAACACACATAGGAACAGATATTCCGGTGATATACTCTCCAGAAAAGGGCGGAACAAAAGCAGATCTCCAGCGTCTGCGCAAAAAAGCCAAGAAAGGTGAGGAGATCGTCCGATTGAGTCCAGATCTTAGGGCAAGAATCGTCCCAGCCAAGGTCGTCGAGGATATGACAGACGCACAAGAACGAGATCGAAAGCACAGAGACAGCCCCACCCGTGGAACAGTTGCGAAGGTAAAACTCCCATCAACCAATGATGAACGCGAGCGATACGCAAAGGCCTTTAGAGTCAAGCGTGGTTACGGTAAAGGTGTTGGGAACAAGCAAAAGAAACTCAAGGATCTCACACTCAAAGATTCAACTGAGTTCGCTGATTCTGTCATGAAGAATATTGGAAACCTAAGAGAAGATTCACCCCCGAACAGATCAACCCTCAAACTGCAACCAATACGAAGATACACATCGAAGGTCGATCCGGACCTGAGAGGAAAACCACAGCAGCACGGTGGTCCTGGTCCAGAATCAGTTACATCTACAAATGATCAAAAAGCAAGAATGGATCGACTTCGCGGTACATATCCCAAGCCTGCCGGCACCACCCTTAAACCGAAAGAAGAAAAATGACTAAGTTCAAGAAAATACTAGAAGACATCAAAAGAAGAGAAATGATTTTGCGGGAAAACAAAGTACCCAAGAGTTTCTCGGCCAAAGAGATGCCTGGACAGGCTGATGATGTTTATCATGAATGTATTCAGAGTGTAAAGGCAGAAGCCAAGAAGAATGGTAAGTCTATGAGCGAAGGTGAAGCCGCTGCTATCTGCGAGAAGTCCAGAAAAGAAGGTGGTGCGACCCTTAAACAAGGCGCACAACGCAAGAAAGAAGAATCACGCAAGCGAAAAGAAGACGCTTGACAAATAAAACAACCGGCGCCGGTTGATAGTTCCGACGCCGATTGAAAACCAAGGGATTCGCTAAAAAATTAGGGTGTGTACCCCCGTCTAGAGGGCCCGTCGATTCACTTCGGCGGGTTCTCTTATGTCGATCAATCCTCTTCGCATTCCGGCGGCTGTTCGAGAATCTGGTTGGTATGATCGTCCATAGGAATAGGCGCCTTATCGTGTTCGCATGACATATCTTGAGGCAAGACATATGAGAATCGTGCTAGATCACTGATGTTTGGTTCCTGACCTTGTTCGATACACCACTTGGAGTAATACATGTAGTTATCCAAGACTTCTTGCGCCTCTGCTATTAAGCCTTCGCATGCCATCTCATGGTATTCCGTGAGTTCGGGGATAGCATATGATCCTCCGTCAAGTTGGCGAGACTTGTCCTTCACAATCCATGCAGGGGCCCAAGTCATGTCGCAGTACTTTGCAGACATCATCTTGAGGTACTGACGAGGATATGCTTCGAGGATAGTGAGATTGACGCCTTCATTTTCTGCATCCACCACACAACCGGCGTATAGGTTGCGAATGAATTCTTGTTGCTTTGTCTTGAGGGTGATATAGTTCATGTTTATTGATTCCTTTGTAAGTTCAGGCGTTGAGGGCATAGTCAGTAGCACTCGGACGCTTCTTTGGGTTGAATTCTTCGAATACGGTAGAATTTGCTTTGTAGATTTTTCCTGAGACGGTCCACTTCTTGATATTGGTATCCCAGCATGCGCCATGTGGCTTCACTCGATCTTTATCTTGGAATTTCACATCGAGATCGAGGATGTCCTCATCAACGCAGTCAAAAGGGACACTGGAATTTCCCTCCTCTTCGCCGGCGGACATACTCTCGTCCACTTTGTCGTAGAGGTTGCGGAATGCTTCCTGTGTTTCGTTGTCGAAGCGAGCAAGAGCAAGATCGATCGAAGTCGCACGATCCTTGAAGATCGAGAACGCTTTACAGATGTTCTCCAGACGACGGGTCGTGATGATCTCGTCAATGGCACCTTCCGTGAATGCTTTACGAGTGATCTCCGCCCATGAAGTGAGATGTTCTGCGAAGTCTTCATCGACATTCCCGAACTTCTCCATCTTCTTGATGAGAATCTTCTTCTCAACACTACGCTTTGCGTACTGCTGCTCCATCGTCCAATCGAAACGGTCGAGGAACGCTTCGTTCATGACATTGGTTCCGATGAACCGTCCGTCGCTATCGCCCTTGCCCTTGGTGTTCGCAGTGGCGACGATCGTGAAGCCCTTTGCAGGAGTGATCCATTCACCAGTCTTCTTGATGAACACACCCTTACCTTCCAGCACCGGCTGGAGGCACATGATCTTGGAAGAACCGAGATCGATCTCGTCGAGGAGCAGAACCGCGCCACGCTGCATGGCTTCGACGACGGGTCCGTAGACGAACTTCGTCTCACCAGCGAGCAGGCGGAAACCACCAATCAGATCATCCTCGTCGGTTTCGGAAGTGATGTTGACACGGAAGCACTCTCGTTTCGTCTTGGAACATGCTTGCTCGATCATCGTGGTCTTGCCGTTTCCGGACATACCAGTGATGAAGATCGGGGCGAACAGGTTGGCCCCGACGATACGCTCGACATTCTTGGAGTGTCCCCAAGTCACATAGTCCTTCATGCGATCAGGAACGAGGCTGACACGCTCACCAGCAGTCATACCCATGACTGCGTTCATGGCAGGAGCAGCAGGAGGAGCAGCAGGAGCAGGCTTTCCCTGCTGATCGCACTTGAACGAAGTACCATCGGGACGATCCATCTCGTACCCGTACTGATCGGGGTCGGGAGTCTGCAT
>Ga0222664_1000807_pt1 | contig 14414 bp, 15 predicted proteins | sample AntAcemetagen604_FD_181147 | JGI IMG/M metagenome (GOLD analysis project Ga0222664, IMG submission 181147) | Saline water microbial communities from Ace Lake, Antarctica - #604 | ecosystem: Environmental > Aquatic > Non-marine Saline and Alkaline > Saline | place: Antarctica: Ace Lake...
CATGCTGCGTCTGGTGACCGAGGGCCGGGACGGCGCCGAGCGGGCGTTGCGAGCTCAAGCAAAGGATGCTTGAGCGAAGCGGAGTGGACACGAGCTCAAGCAAAGGATGCTTGAGCGAAGCGGAGTGAACACGAGCTCAAGCAAAGGATGCTTGAGCGAAGCGGAGTTAGAACGGTTCGTCGAGGTTGTAGACCTTGGGTGCACGCGCGTGTTCTGCCATGACTATCAGGGCTTCTCGCACCCCGCCGACAATGTCTCCTGCATTCGCACACGACACAAATGCAAGTGTTGCGAAGTCACACGAACGATCATCGAGTGAAATGTGTGCTTCCTTGCCGGTGACAATGTCAATTGTGCGGGCGTCAGGGTCAACTGCGACGAGAATCGCGGACTCCGCTGCTGGGAGTTGGGCATGACGAGCAAATGCGCTTTCGCGACCTTGGGGTAGTTCCCCGATATAGACGCCGAAGGCTAGTCCGGAGATTTCACGGGCAAGTTTGACCGAACGTGTGAGGTCTTTTGTGGCTGAATTACCAAGATGCATGTGATCCACCTCCAACCAGGCTCGAGGCTTGCGCCGAAATCTCGGCGGGGAGAATTGAAGGGTTTGGTGCAGCTGCATCACTGGAGATGAATATCGAGTCGGTTCCCATTGCTGCGTCAAATTCGTCGGTCACCTTGCCTCGACTGCTGCGCGTCCAAGAAGGTGCAGCGACGGCAAAAACAACAACCACTGCTAGAGCTATTGGGATTCCCAGAAAGATCATTATCATTTGAAAAGCGCTCACGTTCCTAGCCTAATGCGGCCTTACCGCGACAGCCCTTACGGTGGTGTCATGAAGAACACGCCTGCGAACTCTGCCCTTGGCTACCCGACTCTCTCTGATAGCGGAATTATCGATGATTATCACGGGGTTAGTGTTCCGGACCCATACCGTTACTTGGAGGATCCGCAGGACCCGCGAACCACTGATTGGCTAAAGGCCCAGTCCACCCTGATGAATGCTGAAAAAGAATCCTGGACTAAACGGGAACATTTTGTTGACCGGGTCGGTGAATTACTGGGGTCGGGTGCGGTTTCCCCGCCGTATATTCGAGGTGAGAGAACCTTCTTTACAAAACGTGAGCCAGGTCAGCAGTTTGCAGTTCTTTACGTAAGGGATACCAACGACTCGCACACGGACCCTAAGACTGCCCGAGTTTTGATAGATCCAATTGCCATGGACCCTGAAGGTCACACAACGTTGGACAGTTGGCAGCCGTCCAAGGAAGGGGATTTCCTCGCCTATCAGATTTCTCAGGGCGGAAACGAGGAGTCTGATGTTTATGTAATGAACGTCGATACGGGTGAAGTTGTTGAAGGCCCGATCGGACGTTGCAGGTACTCACCGATCGCTTGGCTTAAGGGCGGCTCCGCGTTTTATTACGTCCGCAGGATCGCACCGGAACTGCTTCCAGAGAGTGAAGCGCATTTTCACCGCCGGGTGTATTTGCATATGGTTGGTGCGGACCCTGAAACCGACATTTTAGTGTTCGGCGCCGGCATGAACATGACGAATTATTATGGGGTTTCAGTTTCCCGCGACGGACGGTGGCTCGAAGTTTCGTCGAGCGAAGGAACGGAACCGCGTAACGATCTGTGGATTGCCGATCTCACCCAGTGCGCCCCAACGAGCCCGTCATTTGAACTCGTTCAAGGTGATGTGGACGCTCAGACTTCGATCAGCTTTGGGCGCGACGGCCGGGCATACATTTTCACCGACAATAATGCGCCTCGCGGCACGGTGTTGGTGACAAATCCCGGATCGTGGAACCCCAATTCTTGGGAAACCCTCATTCCAGAGCCACAAGACGCTGTACTGGAATCGGTAACGTTGCTCGACGGTGAGGACCTTGATCAAGATCAACTCATGGTGGTCCAAACCAGCCACGGTGTTGCCGAGATGACCATGCACACAGCCACCAATGGCGAGAAACTTTATGAGGTTGAACTTCCGGGTGCTGGAACGATCGGCGGTCCGGTGGAACATATTGATGGAGGCCCGATCACCTGGATTGTTTACACCGATCACACGACCGTCCCCACCATCTACGAATTCGACGCAAGAACTAAGGAGTTGTCTCTGTTCGCCACGCCCCCAGGCGCCGTCGTCGCACCGGATGTTCACTCCGAGCTGATCACCTATCCCTCCCTTGATGGCACAACGGTCCGCATGTTCGTCATCTCACCAACGGGAACACCCGACCAGCCGCGACCAACGATTCTCTATGGCTACGGAGGGTTTGGCATCCCGCTTCAGCCTGGCTACAGCGCGGCGATTCTGGCTTGGGTTGAGTCCGGTGGGGTGTGGGCGATCGCGAATCTGCGCGGCGGTGGCGAGGAAGGCGAGGAGTGGCACCGCGCTGGAATGCTGGCCAATAAGCAGAACGTATTCGACGACTTCCACGCAGCCGCGGAATATTTAATTGACAAGGGCTGGACCACGAGCAACCAACTTGGAATTTACGGTGGGTCAAACGGCGGCCTGCTCGTTGGTGCAGCGATGACCCAGCGACCAGAATTATTCAATGCGGTCGTGTGCGTCGCACCGCTACTGGACATGATTCGTTACGTGGAAAGTGAACTCGGACCAACCTGGACCGTGGAGTACGGCGACCCAGCAGATGCAGAGCAATTCGGTTGGTTGCACGCATATTCTCCCTACCACCGAGTGGCACAGGGCACCGATTACCCCGCGACCATGTTCGCCATATTCGACAACGACACCCGCACCGATCCCATGCACGGGCGCAAAATGGCCGCGGCGGTTCAAGCGGCAACAATTGGCAGTCGCCCGATCTTGGTTCGAACTGAAGGTAACGTTGGGCACGGGGCTCGTTCACTGAACAAGTCCATCGAGGAAAGTGCCGATACGTTAACGTTCATGTCTCACTGGACCGGGTTAGACGACTGAGGGGTTTTTATTCATGAACTGGGATTCGGTCGTTGATTGGCTAGACGCATTTCAAGCGGGACCATGGGACACTCCGATTCGCATTGCCTTGATCGCGATCATCGCAATAATCGCGTCAAAGTTGTCAACGGTGGCAATAAACAAAATGGTGCGCCGAGCAACCAATAAGAGCGAGAAGCTCAATATCGCGGATTTACGCAATGCCACGGACACTGAGGAACTCTCCGAGGAGTTGCTGGAAAATCGGATCACACAACGTGCGCACGCATTAGGTTCACTCGCTCACAGCGGAGCCGTGATCTTAATCTGGTCGGTGGCGATCATGATGATCATGACAGAACTTGGCCTCAACATAGGTCCACTTCTCGCAAGCGCTGGCGTTTTAGGTGTCGTGATTGGTTTCGGCGCACAAACATTGGTTGCCGACTACCTCGCCGGAATCTCAATGACCCTGGAAGACCAGCTCGGTATCGGTGACGTAGTTGATTGCGGGGTCGTCCTTGGGACAGTTGAAGAAGTTGCACTGAGGTACACCCGAATCAGAGACTTCTACGGAGTTGTCTGGTACGTCCGCAACGGAACAATTTCCTATATTGCCAATCAAAGTCAGGGTTGGACCTACGCACTCGTGGACCTTGCTTTGGACTACAACGCGGACTTGGAAAAAGTGCGAACTGTGATTGACGGTGAAGGTCAGCGGATTGCCAAGGACGCAAGCTATGACGCAGTATTCATGGACCCACCCGTCTACGCGGGTGTTGAAGAAGCCCGCGGCGACGCAATTGTGGTTCGAGTGATGGCCAAAGTGGTACCCGACCAACAATTTGTTGCTGCCCGTTTATTGCGCGAAAGAATCAAGGGTGCACTTGATGCTGCCGGCTTGCATATTCCCCTCACCCAAATACAAATAGTTGAGGAGCGCAGCAACAATGACACCCCCTAGCGGAGAAGGTGCTGAACCCACTCCCTACCAACGATTTGGTGGGCATGAGTTTTTCACCAACCTGGTTCATAATTTCTATCAGCGTGTCCCGAAAGACCCTGTTCTGCGCGAGATGTACCCCAGCCAAGACTTGGAGGGTGCCGAGTGGCGACTGCGGGCTTTCCTCGAGCAGTACTGGGGCGGCCCGGAAACCTACAGTGAGGAGCGCGGGCACCCTCGACTCCGGATGCGTCATATTGGATTCCACATTGATGGTGCCGCACGCGACCGCTGGCTCTCCCTGATGGCCGCTTCGATCGCAGATCAGGGGATGGATGCACAACTCGAATCAGAGCTGTGGAAGTATTTCGTAGCTGCGGCGTTCGGCATGCAAAACGTCCCCGATCCGACTCCAGAAAGCCCAGTCACATTTCCCATAACTTCGATACCCATAACTTCGATACCCATAACTTCGATACCCAACACGGAGGCTTAGGTGCCCAGCGGAGATAACGAGTGGTGGCGCGACGCCGTCATCTACCAGGTATACCCACGATCTTTTTCCGACAGTGACGGTGACGGTCTTGGCGACATCCCGGGGATTGTGAACAAAGTCGACTACCTGGACAACCTTGGCGTTGACGCAATCTGGATCTCCCCGTTCTACGAGTCCCCGTTGCTTGACGGTGGCTACGACGTGACCGACTACCGACTGGTTGACCCAAGGCTTGGTGAGGTTGCAGACGTTGAAGATCTGATCGACGCGGCTCATGCCAAGGACATGAAGATTTTCATGGATATCGTGCCCAACCACACCAGCAGTGCCCATGCTTGGTTCCAGGAAGTTCTGCATTCAGAGCCCGGATCACCGGCTTGGGACCGCTACGTAATCAAAGAAGGCAAGGGCGCGAACCACGAAATTCCCCCAACTAACTGGCAGAGTGTTTTTCATGGTGACGCATGGACACCACTTGTTCTGGCCAACGGCGAGAAGACCCAATACTGGTATCTGCACATTTTTGACTCTTCCCAGCCGGACGTAAATTGGGAGAACCAAGAAGTCCGCGCGGAGTTTGAGAGTATTCTGAAATTTTGGTTTGATCTTGGCATTGACGGTTTTCGAATCGATGTCGCCCACGGCCTTATCAAGGATCAAAGCTTCCCAGATATCGACTACGAATCAATTCCCGAGCAGGAGCTTCTCGGTGACCCGATCTTGAGCCCGTTCTGGGATCAAGATGGAGTGCACGACGTCTATCGCAGCTGGCGCAAATTGGCCGACAGCTATGACACACCTCGGGTTTTTTGTGGTGAGACTTGGGCGCCTTCGCCTGAGCGCTTGGCTTTGTATCAACGTCCAGACGAACTGCACACCTCCTTTAACTTCGACTACCTGCGTGCCGGCTTCGATGCAGTCAAACTCAAAGAATCAGTTGACTCAACACTGCTCAATCACAAAAAGGTTGGCGCCCCCGCTACATGGGTTCTCTCCAACCACGACATAGTTCGCCACGCAACCCGCATGGCACCAGGTCAAAGCGATCACCCCACTGAGATGCCAACACCGGACAACGCGGATCGCGGCTTAGCGCGAGCACGCGCGGCCACGCTTTTCACACTTGGACTACCCGGTTCGACATACCTGTATCAAGGTGAAGAACTCGGCCTACCCGAAGTGCTCGAGCTACCAGGTGATGCGCGGCAGGATCCGGTCTGGTTTCGGACACAGGGTAGAGAAATCGGTCGCGACGGTTGTCGCGTTCCTATTCCGTGGTCGGGCGACGTGGCTTCATATGGTTTTGGGCCCTGCGAGAATTCTTGGCTCCCCCAGCCCGACACGTGGGAGCATTTGAGTGTTCAAGCGCAGGAATCTGGCGACACAACATTGAATTTCTACCGCGATGCACTCGCCCAACGTCGCGAGGAGCAGGCAACCGGCGACGGCGAGTTCGAATGGCGCATGGACGAATTCACGCATCCCAACGACGCGATCTTGGCATACCGCAGGCCGCACCCAACCAACCCACTGACGTGCATTGTAAATACAGAAGATGGAATGTGGCGGGTGCCGCAATCATTCGGCACGGACGTACTAATTTCTTCAGGACCTGAAGTTGCCGTTGTTGACTCGGGCGACGGAGAGCATTTAGTTCTTGGTCCAGAAACGGCAGTGTGGGTACGCAACTAGTTAACTAGCCGCATTCGGTTGCGGCCCGTTTGCGTCACCGTGTGTAGTAGAACTTGCCCACGCGGGGTGCTGAGCCTTTTCCAAGGTCCACATGTTGCAGCTGAAATTTTGATTGGTTCGTCCCAAATCAACATGAGGCGCTGTGCTGCATAAAGAACTTTGATGGGAAGACCACCCCAGCCTGCTCGGTTCCAAATTTCTTCGGCCAAGTCTGCTTTGCCTCGTTCACCAAGGCCGATACTTCGTCGGTCAAACTCTGAGACCGCTTCGTTGACGATTGGAATCACGTCACTTGCAACAGCATGGATGGGGATCTGCCAACCTGTTGAGGGTGGAAGTTCGGCGAAGGTTGCGGCGTCTACACCGGCAAGGGGGTCCAACCTGTCAAGGTCGACCGCTCCTGAGGAATTGGAAAGCAGCGACACGACCCCTCGCCCGTCTGTGATCAGGTCAGTTGGTGAACCCGCACCAATTATTGCCGGCATGGCAATGAAGGTGTTCAGTCCCAGAGGAACAGCCGAGTAAAACGCAATGGCACTCGGCGAGGTAACAACGCGGACCGCGATGTTGGCATTCCATTCAATTTGTTTTTCAAGAATTGAAACCACAGTGCGTAGTTCAGTAGTTCCGAGGGTCACCTGCACGAATTACTCCACTTCAAGAATGCTCTGTAGAGCAGTTCGTAGTTTTTCCGGGATCGGGACGGCCTTGACTTTATCAAAGCACACCATGACGCTTTCCGCTTCCGCGCAAAGCTCACCTTTTTCGCTCAAAATTCGATACTTCATGCTATACGAAGTATTGCCAATTGAGCTCACCCACACTTCTATTGTCAAAGGTTCCGTCGAGTACATAAGCGGGTGTCGGAAATCAATTGACTGGTGCACCATGACCTGAATGAATTCCAAGATTTCGAAGTAGTCAAGTTGTAGGAAAACCCGCAATCTAGCCTCTTGCAAGTAGTCCAGAAAGACCACATTGTTCACGTGACCCAGCGGATCCAAGTCACTGAATCGCCGGTACACCTGGGTAATGAGAACGGTCATGCCTCTCCCTATTTGCGAGTGCGTCTGTTGTAGGTACGTTAATCGCGGGTCAATTTGCGGTAGGTGGCACGCGTTGGCCTTGCTGCTTCCTCGCCGAGTCGCTCGATCTTATTCTTCTCATATCCTTCGAAGTTTCCTTCGTACCAGAACCACTGCGAGTCGCCTTCGTAGGCGAGGATGTGCGTTGCAATTCGGTCAAGGAACCAGCGATCATGGGAAGTGATCACCGCGCAACCCGGGAAGTCCAGGAGCGCTTTCTCGAGTGAACCCAGAGTTTCAACGTCAAGGTCGTTTGTCGGTTCGTCAAGGAGCAGAAGGTTCCCACCCATTTTCAGAGTCAATGCGAGGTTCAAACGGTTTCGCTCACCACCGGAGAGCACCTTTGCCTGCTTTTGTTGATCTGGCCCTTTAAATCCAAAGACAGAAACGTAAGCACGCGAGGGCATTTCGACGTTTCCGACCTTGATCCAGTCGAGTCCGTCTGAGACCACTTCCCAAACGTTCTTGGTTGGATCTAGTCCGGAACGACTCTGATCAACATACGACAACTTCACGGTCTCGCCGACTTTAAGGTCACCAGAGGTTGGGAGTGCATCTTTATCCGAAGTGTCACCCTCTGCTGCCGCCACAATCATGTTGAACAAGGTCGTTTTTCCAACCCCGTTGGGACCGATAACACCAACAATTCCGTTGCGTGGAAGCGTGAAGGAAAGGTTGTCGATCAACATGCGGTCGTCAAATCCCTTGGTGAGCCCTTTAGCTTCAACAACCACCGATCCAAGTCGCGGACCCGGTGGAATCTGGATCTCTTCCATGTCGAACTTGCGGGTCTTCTCAGCCTCTGTGGCCATCTCTTCATAGCGGTCCAGGCGGGAACGGGATTTGGTCTGCCGGGCCTTCGCATTCGAACGCACCCATTCGAGTTCTTCGGTCAGTCGCCGTTGCAGCTTCATGTCCTTCTGGCCCTCAACCTTGAGGCGAGCAGATTTTGTTTCAAGGTAGGTGGAGTAGTTGCCCTCGTAAGGGTATGCGCGGCCCCGATCAAGTTCAAGAATCCATTGAGCCACGTTGTCCAGGAAATACCTATCGTGCGTGATCGCAATGACGGTGCCTGGATACTTTTCAAGGTGCTGTTCGAGCCACTGAACACTCTCAGCGTCAAGGTGGTTCGTAGGTTCGTCAAGCAAAAGCAGATCGGGCTGCTGCAGTAGCAACTTACACAGAGCAACCCGGCGCTTCTCTCCCCCGGATAAGAGTGAAATGTCAGCATCTGCTGGTGGGCAACGCAGTGCGTCCATTGCCTGTTCGAGTTGGTTGTCAAGATCCCACGCATTTCGGTGGTCGATCTCTTCTTGCAGTTTGCCCATTTCAGCGAGGAGCACGTCGTAATCTGCATCGGGCTCTGCCAACTCAACTGAAATCTGGTTAAACCTGTCCACCATCCCTTTGGTCTCAGCAACACCTTCTTGTACGTTCTCCAAAACCGACTTGCTCTCGTCGAGGTTGGGCTCCTGCATCAAGATTCCGACCGTAAATCCGTCGTGGAGCTTTGCCTCTCCATTGGACACGTCGTCGATCCCGGCCATGATCTTCAAAAGGCTTGATTTACCTGAGCCGTTTGGTCCGACGACACCGATTTTTGCCCCTGGCAAAAACGAGAGGGTTACGTTGTCGAGAACGACTTTGTCGCCGTGCGCTTTACGCGCTTTTTGCAAGGTATAAATGAATTCGGCCATGGCATCGGAGCCTAGTGCGGCCCCGATGCCCCGGTTGCATCACCCAACGCCGACTATTTCACCTGTTTCCAGATCAATGGCTTCCAACTCGTGCTCAGCGTCTTCGACTTGCTCACCGTCGGCCCCAATTCGATCCAGGTAATCCACGGTGTCTTGTCCGAGCGCGTCAGCCAGCATCCGTCGTTCGCTCTCCACTACTGAATCTTTTCGGGTCTTGGTGAACACCGAAGTTCCGCGCGCTAGGTCAGCACCCACCGCAATCGCTTCAATGTCGACGTAACGCATCATGTGGGTGTGATCACCGCACACCTTCTCGTGTTCACGACTGCGCATGCGACCTGTGACAACAACCGGCATGCCCTTCATAAGACTTGCTGCAACGTTGTGTGCCATTTGCCGCCAGCAACTCACCGTGAAGTAGTGGGTGTCTCCATCAATCCACCGCTCATTGGCCCGATCAAACCTTCGGGTTGTACTCGCAACCCGAAATGAAGCGACTGCCTCACCCGAAGGCGTGAAACGCAGTTCAACGTCGTTCACAACATTGCCTACAACGTCCAGTGTTATGTCATTCATCACTTACCTCAACTTCCCTTGTGGCACTGCATTCAGTGCGATTACTGGAAAGCATCAAGGACAAGCACGGGGTCTGGAACCCCTCAAAGTGTGATTGTGGAAACCCTGTCGCCTTTTTGCAGGGTGTGGAAATACAACAGATGGGAGTTCGCGGCTGTTTCTCCAAATGGGATAGGTTTTCTCCATGGCTCACTCAACGAAACGACTTTTCTCGGTCTGGATTCCCTATAGCGCTGCCGCCATCATGATATTTCTCGTTGCGGGCAATTTCATCACTGGCAATGTTGATTCCTTGTGGAGTTGGATCGAGGTGTCATTCCTGACCCTCCTCGCAATTTACTTCGCCTTTTATGCAACACGCGCGCGCAGAAACATCGAAAAATAGTTTTATTGCTCAATCCGCGCCCGTAGCTCAACGGATAGAGCCACCGGTTTCTACCCGGTAGGTTGGGGGTTCGAGTCCCTCCGGGCGCACTTCTCCCTCACGACAACGGCCCCCGAGATCACCGCGAGGGCCGTGCTGCCGCAATCTCACATCCCGAGCTCCGCAGCCATGGCCGCAGGACCCTCGCTTCGCGCTCGCGGCGTGAGGTGCCCGTACACGCTCGTCGTCATCCGGAGCGTTGCGTGTCCGAGGAGCTGCTGGCGTGCGTCCTTCTTCGCGGCGTCGAGCTTCTTCCGGAAGTTGCGCGCCCCCTCCCTCCAAAAACGAGCGTTGCCACGTGACGTTTAGCTATTCGGTTTCATTGAGCGAACCAGAGACCTGATTTGAGGTCGGGTCATCCCACTCGCCTCGATGTGGACCCATGGGCCCTTGGCACCGCCAGCCGCGGGCAACTTGCCGTCCACGTTGTAAAGCGCCTGGCTAGCCGGACAGTCTCCGACAGCCGGCTCAGGCTGACCATCGGGCGTGGTCAGGCACCCCTGGTAGTACGCGGTGAACTTCTTCCCTGATGCTTTGAACGACCACTTTGCCTCGGGTGCCTCCCCAACGCGCGGGTCGGGCATGCACTGCCTGCTTGGAGCCTGGTACACATCGACACCCGCATCGGGACTATCCCTATTGCCCTGAAGTGATGTCTGAATACTCCACTGTCCGACACAGATGGTTTGCATGAAGCTTGACAACGGTGGCTCCCCTTCCGGCTGCAACCCCGATCGTCGGACTCCTTTCGATGTAGGTGCGTAAACCGCATAATCTGCAGCGCTTGCTGCGAGGGACCAAAAGTCTTTGGCCTTCGCGAAGTCGTACTCCTCCGCTGCGCCAGCGGCCCCGGCTGACACGCCAACACCTGCCAGTAGCAGAACTAGCCCAGAAACGGCGCCCAAAAACTTGCGCATGACTGCCTCCCTACGTTAGGTCAGGATAGAAACGTATCCATGACTTCACAGAGCCTATGGCTAGTCAATCCCTGCGACGGCGACGCCACCGTCATCACCTACCACCTGTCGCTCGTCGAGGAAAACGAGCAACCCCCCGCTAGGAACGCTCGAGGATCAACTGCGTCCGAGTTCGGAGCTCCGGCTGGGCGGCTTCCTCGAGGCGTGAGCTCTCCTTCGGTGCTCTCGAGGATGATCGGGAGACGAGCGGCGGCCGCCGCGCTAGTTGATGAGGTCGCGGAGCTTCTCGAGGTACTCCTGCGTGGAGCGGTCGTGCCCGACCTGTAGCGCGATGCGGTATCCGCTCGCAGCGTCGAGGACCTGCCGAGCGTGGAAGCTCCCCGGAGTGCTGTCGGGTCTGATGACCGCTCGCGCGAAGTCGATGTACCCGTCGGAGCGATCGTCGTTGGCGTTCACGATACGATTCTACGGCTCAATATCTGCCGCAATCCTGCCGCAATCTCAACTCGACAACGACGGACACTGACGGACGATCACGGACTCCCCCCACGAGGGAACGGCTCACCGATGAACACTCACGGACAAGCGTGGATGACCCGAAGAACATGTCCCACGGAAGGTGAACAACCCAGTGATAACAACTTTCGCGAGATTTCTCCTAGGACTCTTTCTCCTTGTCGCCTCATTCGGGCATTTCTTTTCAGCCGATGAATTTCTGGCTCAAGTTCCCCCGTGGATGCCAGCACCAGAGTTTGTTGTTCTTGCTTCAGGCGTGGTGGAGCTGGTGCTTGGTGCTTCGCTTATCTTCGCTCCCCGCCGTTGGATTCCTACGATCGGCGCGATCACCGCCATTTTCTTCCTCGCAATTTTCCCAGGCAATCTGTGGCAGTACTTCGAAGGCCGTGACGCGTTCGGCCTTGACTCCGATTCGGCCCGACTCACCCGGTTGCTTTTCCAACCACTTCTTATTCTGTGGGCGCTCTGGTCAACCCGTGCATTCGCAACATGGCGCGCTCGCCAAACCAAAACCGGATGACTCGGACAAAATCGACCCTTAAGTCAACATTTTCGTCGGACTTTCCCAGATACTGGGAAAGTCGGCGGTGTGTGAGACTTGTTTCGTGTCGGCGCCAATCACCACCAACGAATCGGCGCCACGATCAGCACTTGATTTTGTTCACCTCACTCCCATTGACGGTCTGCGCGCAGTAGCAGCTATTTTGGTGGTGCTCTTTCATGCCGACATGCCAGGTTTTGACAACGGGTTCGTGGGCGTCGACGTCTTCTTCGTTCTTTCCGGGTTCCTGATCACTTCGTTGTTGCTGCGGGAACGTTTACGCACTAATTCGATTTCCCTATGGGCCTTCTACGCACGTCGAGCCCGACGGCTCTTCCCCGCGGCTTTGTTGGTCCTCGTTGTCACTGCAATTCTTTATCAGCTGTGGGCCACGCCCCTTGAGGTCTCAACGAATCGCGAGGGCTTCGCATTCGCATCGGTGTATGTGTCCAACTGGTACTTCATGGGACAGGCCACCGACTATTTCGCAGAGTCAAGTGCGGTGAGCCCGGTACTGCACTATTGGTCACTTTCGGTTGAAGAACAGTTTTATTTGGTATGGCCGGTAGCCATGCTTGGCGTACTTTCGATCCGCGCGATCCGCGAGCGCTTCAACATCTCGTTCTTTGTCATTCTCTTCCTCGCACTCATCGCGATTTCCGCGGTCATGGATTCGGGCAATGAAACTTCCGCCTACTTCAACACGATCGCGCGCGCGTATCAACTCATTGCCGGCGCGTTGCTCGCAGCAATCATGTTGAAGTGGAATCAACGTGGGCGACCAGCCAACTCCTTAACTCGCCGTGCTCCAGCAGTCGGTGCCGCAGCACTCGCCTTGTTACTGATCGTGAGCACCTCACTGCTCGACCTCACCCCTTGGCAGGTTGGCGTTGCCGGCATGATCGCAACAACCGGACTTCTCTTTGCGATCGGCACGGCCCCAGGCGCACACGTGTTTAAGCCACTCACCAACTCCCCTGCTCGTAGTTTGGGCCGGTGGTCCTATTCAATTTATTTATGGCACTGGCCGGTGATCGTCCTTGGTGGGCTAGTCGGTGTTATGCCGGAGTTCTGGGGATACCGAGTGCCACTTGTTCTGGTCCTCACAATTGCTCTCGCCGCAGTGACCTATCGGTTTGTGGAAAGACCAATTATGAATATTTCACTTTCCTCTGCACGTGCTCGCAAACTCACCGTCGGTATTGGCGTAGTTGCAACCATCACCGCGGCGCTGCTCTCACTCGCAATCCTGCGCGTTCCGACCGCTTCAGCCAACCTGATTGACACTGCAGCCCAAGGACAGCAGGAATCAGATGGACCGGTTGCAGACGTTGTGATTGATTCAACCGGCGGCGGATCAACGGTACTTGTAGTTGGTGATTCCCACGCAAATTTCTGGCGACAAGGTTTTGCGGCTTATGCCAAGGAGAAGGGCTTCTCGGTTGTGTTTGTCACAAAGCTCAGTTGTCCCTGGATGGACATTCCGGCCTTGGCACCCAAGTCCGAAGACACACTTTTCGACTGCCAGCAAAGACTCTGGGAGCCGGCTATCGCTGCCGCTAAGGAATTCACACCCGCCGTCACGGTGCTCGCTTCCCGCTCAGTCTTGAGCCGAGATCTACTCGTTGATGGAAAAATAAATTCAGCAGATGAAGCGGGTTGGGCGGACGTCGTGGCCGCGGGGACCGAACGGGCACTGGATCAAATCGCGCCCTTCACCGACAAGATCGTGATCATTGAACCAATGCCGGAAACACAAACGTCAATGCTGGATTGCCTTTCAACCGGCGCTGACCCAGAAAGTTGCGATCAGCAGATTGACATTAAAACCGGGACGCAGACATTTGAGAAAATAACTCGTGCCCTGGCAAAGAAGAATCCACATGTGCTGTCAGTCTCACTCGACGAACTGATCTGCCCGCAGGGAACCTGCCCTGCAGAAGTAAATGGCATTCCTACCCACCGCGACAATCAACACCTCACGTGGGATTACGCCGAAGCGATCATGCCCGACCTTGACGACTTGCTCACCAAAGCCGGCGCACCACTCTCGTGATGCGATACTGAGCCAAATGAATCGTCTGGGTTTTTCTGCCGTCTTCATGTGTGTGACATCTCCGGTTGGGATGCCAGGTTTGTAGCGTAGTAGTTGGCTTCGAATTCGACGGGTGGCACGTAGCCAAGGGATGAGTGCAGGCGGCGGTTGTTATACCAGTCGACCCAGCCCATGGTCGCGTATTCGATGTCGTCAATGTTCTTGAATGGCCCCGCGTGGAAAGGATTTCCTCGCCTGATTGCTTCAGTTTTAAACAGTCCGATTGTTGATTCAGCCAAGGCATTATCGTACGCGTCGCCGACACTTCCAATCGAAGCCAAGATCCCTTCGAGCATGAGTTCTTCGGAAAATTTCAGAGAAACGTATTGAGCTCCGGCGTCGGAATGGTGGAGTAGTCCCTCGAATATTTCGATGCCTTCATGTCTGCGATTCCATAGCGCCATGCGTAAAGGAACCGTCACGAGTTCGGTTGGTCTGGTCGTCATGACGTGCCATCCCACGATTTTGCGTGAGAACACGTCAATGATGAATGACACAT
>Ga0222664_1000808_pt1 | contig 14397 bp, 9 predicted proteins | sample AntAcemetagen604_FD_181147 | JGI IMG/M metagenome (GOLD analysis project Ga0222664, IMG submission 181147) | Saline water microbial communities from Ace Lake, Antarctica - #604 | ecosystem: Environmental > Aquatic > Non-marine Saline and Alkaline > Saline | place: Antarctica: Ace Lake | collected...
AAACGATGCCATTGATCCTACTTCTGCAGCTTCGGGTTATTTAAAACCAAGATTAGACTCATTTTGTATGGATATTAAAATTGGTTATTACTTCAATAAAAATATTCGCAACTACCGTAAAAAATTCTAGCGTGGAAAAAACAACAGAAAAAGATTCTCATTACAGGCATTTAGAAAAAATGTCGGTAATCGAAATTCTTAAAAACATCAATCAAGAAGATCAAAAAGTGGCTTTTTCTGTTGAAGAGCAAATAGAAAAAATTGAAAAATTAGTTGAAGCCATTGTTCCTAGAATAAAAAATGGAGGTCGCCTTTTTTATTTAGGCGCAGGTACAAGCGGAAGACTTGGAATTGTTGATGCATCTGAATGTCCTCCAACTTACGGCGTGCCACAAGGAATGGTTATTGGCCTTATTGCGGGTGGCGATTCAGCCATCAGAAAAGCAGTTGAATTTGCTGAGGATAGTATTTTAGGAGGTTGGGAAGATTTAAAAAAAAACCAGGTATCAGAGGCTGATGTAGTTATTGGAATTGCAGCATCTGGCACCACTCCTTATGTTTTTGGTGCACTACAAAAATGCAGAGAAATTGGAATTTTAACAGGAAGTATTACTTGTAACAAGAATTCAATTGTTGCCCAACATGCAGATTTTCCTATTGAAGTTATAGTTGGCCCTGAATTTGTAACCGGGAGCACTAGAATGAAAGCAGGAACAGCCCAAAAATTAGTTTTAAATATGATTTCTTCAGCTGTAATGATTCAACTAGGTCGGGTAAAAGACAATAAAATGGTTGATATGCAAATGGCAAACAATAAATTGGTAGAAAGAGGAATTAAACTTTTGCAACAAGAAAAACCAATTTCCATTGAAGATGCAAAGGCTTTGCTAAATAAATTTGGGAGTGTTAGAGAAGCACTGTTAAATATAGATAAACAATAAAAAATTAAATAAATAATAATTACAATTAAATAACTTTGAAAAAAAATAAAATGAAAAAAGTAATAACATCAATAGCTTTAGCCCTTATATTTTCTGCAACCTTTGCAGGCAAACCAGCAAAAACTGAAACTTACACAGTTAAACCAACAGACGCAACTATTAAATGGAATGCCGAAAAAGTAACAGGCATGCACAATGGTTTTGTAACCCTTACAACCGGAACTTTAGAAATGAATGGTGAAGAGTTAACAGGTGGTTCATTTGTGATTGATATGAAATCGATTACTGTTGCTGACTTGGATGGGGTTTGGAAAACAAAACTTGAAAATCATTTAAAATCTGAAGACTTTTTTGGTTCTGAATCTTTTCCTACTGCATCGCTTAAAATTACTGATGTTAAGCCTTTAGAAGATGGGAAATATAAAGTTGGTGCTTTGTTAACCATCAAAGAAAAATCTAATAGAATTGAGTTTGAAGCAAATGTTACTGAAAAAGACGGAGCTATAACGGCTACTGCAGACATCAAGGTAGACAGAAGTAAATACGATGTTAAATATGGTTCAGGTTCGTTTTTTGACGATTTAGGTGACAAAACGATTTACGACAATTTTATTTTGAATGTAAACTTAATAGGAAGAAAGTAATCTTTTTATTAAAAAGCAGCATTATAAGCCTCCTAATTTTTGGGAGGCTTTTTTATTTCACCAAACAGACAACTCCCTTTTTGGTAACATTTTTCCCAGAGTATGTTTCTAAAATAATTTGATAGGTAAATAATTGTGTGTTAGAAATTATCTCGCCATTTACCTTGCCATCCCAATATTTGGTTAAATCATTGGTTTCATAAATTTTTGTTCCCCATCGGTCATAAATTTGAAAATTAACCAACCTTTTAAAACCATCTGCAATAAAATTAAATTGATCATTTATACCGTCTCCATTGGGAGAAAATGCATTTGGAATGAATAAATAGTTTTCATCAACAACTGTTACAGTAATTGTAGTATCAATTGAAAAACAGCCCAAATAGTCTGATATAATAAGGTTATAAATTGTTGAACCAAATATTTCTCCATTGGTAAATTGGCAATTGGGGCAAAACAATCCTGAAGTTGGTGTATGAAAAACCTTAATAGAATCATTGGAATTCACCCAAATATTAAACTCCTCACCTGAATAAACAGAAGTATCATTTGACATTGTAAAAGTTGGAATGTTTTGAACCACAACCTCTACCTCGCCAATATTTTCGCACCTTCTAGCATCTTTTACCAAAACAGAATACAATGTAGTTTCCTCAGGTTTTGCCCATGTTGTATCTTCTTTTGGTTGGTTTAAACTTTCTGCGGGCAACCAAGAATATTGTTTCCCTCCCCTCGCAAATATTTCAACTGAATCGCCAAAACATATAAAATGCTGTTTACTTGTTTTTACTTCGGGCAAAGGAAAAACTGTTACTTCTTTAGTTAAGGTATCGGCACATTGGGTTAATGAATCAATTGCTGTCAATTGTATCTTAAAATTTCCAGGAATTTTAAATTCATATGATGATGAATCTCCAAATTTTTGAGAGCCAGAAAAACTCCAAACAAATTGGTCTGCTCCGCTAGAGTTTTCTGAAGTATTTAATACCAATGGAACACAACCTTGCAAGGTATCTTCCCAAAATTGAGAAACTGTTTTATGAATATAGATTGTATCTTCAACATATTTTGGACACTTCAGCGCTGTATCTACCATAAATGCCCGAACTACCAATCTTCCTGCAAATAAATAGTTATGAAAAGAACTATCAGTGTTTCCAAAAATGGTTGTGTCATTTCCATCTCCAAAATCCCACCTTGTTTCATAAATTCCCTGAGCAGAATCCAATAAAAATTTTATTTCATCTCCAGCACAAACTGTATCATCTGGCAGAATCATTTTCGCAAAAGGACCTTTAATCGCAATAAATTTTGGTTCTAACAAGGTGTCTTTGCATCCAAATGAGGTTTCAACAAAAAGCTCAACATCATATTTTCCGGGACGAGAATAATTATTAAATATGGTTTTGTTGTTGGTTTGAACAGGCGAAGAACCATCTCCAAATTTCCATATTGAATAAGAAGTATTCGGGTGGTTTGTTGAGTCGTAAAACTGAACTATGGCCGGATAACATGAGGTATCTTGAGGCGATGCAAGAAATTTTGCTATTGGTTTTTCTTGAACTTGAATAAAATTATTTCTAACAATAGTATCGGTGCAACCAAAGGTATCCGTAGGATAAACTATTAAACTATAAGCTCCTCCAGCCAAATATTTGGTAATTCCTTTGGTGGATGTTGATGTATCTCCATTCCCAAAATCCCACAAATAAGTTTGACCAGGTTGATGACTTGCATTTTCGAAAAATGCTTCTTCTTTAGTGCATAAAAATGGATCAGTAAATATTAAGAAAGGCGGCCGAATTGCTTTTACAAATTCCTTTTTGGTGATGGTATTTTTACACCCAAAAGTATCCACCACAGTTAACGAAACATCAAACCACTTTGTGTTATTTGGACTGTAAGAACCTTTGGGGTTTTTTAAGTTTGAAGACGACGAGTTTCCAAAACTCCATTGCCAGCTAATAATATTAGTATCGGTTTTTGTTTTATCAAAAAACTGAGGTTTAAAAGTTACACAACCTTGAAATGTATCAACTGTAAAGTTTGGTTTGGGGTCAAATGCCTGAACCCAACTTGTAGCTGTGTCCCTGCATTGGTTGTCATCTTTAACAATTAATCTTATTGGATAATATCCATTTATGGTAAAAGTATTGGTTAACCATGGGCCTGAAGATGAAACGCTCATGGTATCAATTAACCAAATGTAGCTTCCAGGAGATTCATCTTGAGAAGGTATTGCATCAAATTTTACATCTGTCGGGGTACAAACCAAAGAATCAGAATTTGTAAATGCCGCTTTTAAATCTCTAACCTTTACCGTATTCTCATACGAAAAGTCGCAACCATTTTGGCTATCTTTTACATAGAGTTTGGTAAAGTAATCTGTTGCAACGTTAAAGGTGTGACTTGGATTATTAATGTTTGTATCACCCTTTCCAAAATCGCCATAATCCCAAAAAACGCTATCTCCTCCTAGTAAAACAGAACTAAAATTTAGATCAAATGGATTTTTACAATCAAGCGAATAGGTAAACTCTGCAATTGGACCTAAAACTCTTCTAATTTGTTGAATAGCCAACGTATCTCTACAGCCGTTATAGCTAACCATTAGCGAAATATTCATCCATCCTGTATCTTTAAAAACAATTCTAGGTTCAAATAAATTTGAAGTTTGACCATCACCAAAATCCCAACCATACTCATTAATTAATGAAGTATCTGCAGAAAGATTAATTGTTTTGAGTGAATCTGACGCACAAGCAAGATTGGTATCAATTGCAAAATTGGCAATTTGCTTTGTTCCTACTTCAACTTTTAAACTCGTTATGTATTCGCAGGAGTCTTTTGTACCAACAGTTAAAAAAACATCAAAAACGCCCACATTATTATAAACTTTCGAAAGGTTTGGTGGACCATAAAAAGCAGTATCCCCAAAATCCCAATACCTATAGTGAACAGAATCTTGAGGAGAGCTTACATCATTAAAAGCAACTGTTAAAGGCAGGCAACCTTTTCGGTCTGGTGCATCTATGGCAGGAATAATTTCAAATAATCTTATGGCAGAATCAAGCACTATTTCACTTTTACAACCAAAGCTACTTTCTACTTCTAATTTAGGACTGAAGACTCCAAAACTTGGATAAGTGTATGATGGTTTTTTACTTTTTGATGTAGCTCCTGGCAATCCAAATTCCCAATAAAAGCTTAAACTAGAATTACTAAGCAAAGAGCTATCTGGAGTAAAGTCAACTAAAAAAGGAACCTCACATGATGAAGTTTTACTCATGGTAAACATGGCCAAAAAATCAATAACATAAATAGATTTTGAAATTGTATCTCGGCAAGTTGCTGATGAATATGTTATTAATTGCACTGTATATAAACCCGAATTTGAATAACCATGACTTGGCTCCCATTTGTTCGAAACAAGACTTCCATCTCCAAAATTCCAAATGGTTTGTGAGCCCCCAACAGATGAGTTGTTGAATTGAAAAACCTGCCCAATACAAACTGTATCGCTAGGAAAGGTAAAATCGGCTTTGGTGGTTGTTGCTGAGGCAAAATTGGGTTTAACTAGCGTATCTGAGCAGCCATTAGGACTTGTTGCAACCAAGCTTACATTAAAACTTCCTGCATTGTTATAGGTTATTGATGGATTTACCTGACCTGAAGTTTGTCCATTTCCAAAATTCCATAAATAAGTGTTGACTGCGCCACCTGAAGTGTTATTGATAAAATTTACAATTAGAGGCGTTTGACAATTGTGTGGAATATTGGTTGTTGAAAAAGCAACATTTGGTTTTGGGAATACCTCCACCATATTAATACTATCCACCGAACCTTTGCAACCATTGGTATCAACAACTTGAAGTCCAACATTAAAAAAACCTGATTGACTATAAGTGTGACTTGGGTTTTGAACACTAGTGGGAGCAGAATTATCTCCAAAAGTCCAAGTGTATTGGTTTATAGGAGCATTACCCGGAATACTATTCTCTATAAAATTGATTTTTAAGGGTGAACAACCTGATAAGGTAGAATTACTTTCAATTACTGGTTTCGGATTATTAAAAACCTTAATGTAGTTTAATTTTGTAATGGTGGCAGTATCAACACCATTAGAAACAACTAATGTAACATTATAGTTACCAGATGTTACATAAGAGGCAGCTGGGTTTTTATTATTTCCTTGTGCAATATTATTTGGACCGAATATCCAATTCCTGTAAATAATTCCACTACCAGTAGAAAGATCGGTAAACTGAACTAAATATGGTGGGCAAAACTGTAAAGTATCTGCTTTAAAATTGGCTGTAATTTGGGCATGTGATGGAAACCAAAACACAATTAAAAACCATATAAAAAGCAGTTTTTTCACCTTGTTAAATTAATAAAACCTTTTGTTGATATTTCTTCATCTGCAAAACCTTTAACCTTTAAAATATAAACATAAGAATCTATTTCTTGTGCTTTTCCCTTATAAGTACCATCCCAACCTTCATTTAATTCTTTGGTTTCAAAAACAACCTCTCCCCACCTGTTGTAAATTTTAAACTCTAAAATTTCAGCAATTCCCCAACCTTTCAAATAAATAATGTCATTTATGCCATCTCCATTAGGGGTAAAAGTATTGGGTAATCCAGCTGAAAATGCTTCAATTACTTCAACCGTAACATTTTTACTTTTTGGGAAGCAGCCACTAAAATCTTCAGTAATAACAGTGTAGGTAATTGTTTTTATTGGATTGGCAATTGGAAAAGGACAATCAATACAATCAAGATTTGTTGGAGGAGTCCAATTATAACTTACTACAATTGAAGAATTCGCAAAAAGCTCAACTTCTTCACCTTGATATATGGTAGTGTCTTTTGATATTTCAAGCAGGTAATCGGGTTGAATTAAAATAGTAGCATTTATGGTGTCTTTGCAGCCATATTGGTCTTCTGCAAAAATGTTATAAGTAATTTGCTGAGAAGGAAAAACTGTATTATTTGCCAATGAATCGCCCAGAATAAATTGATTGGGAACCCATAAATATTTAATGCCTCCTGTTAAATTTACCTGAAATGAATCTCCTTCACAAACTGTGGTATCATTTATTCCTAAAATTTCAGGTTTATCAAATACATTAATCATCCTAAAAGTTGAGTCTGAACAACCAGTTGCAGTATCTGAAACATATTGAACCAAATTCCAATTCCCTGTTGTTTCTATGGTAATTGATGAATCTGCTGCAGGTGAAAATGGAAGTCCATTTAAATTATAAAACAAAAACGAATTTCCTTTAGAAACATCCATAAACTTTCCTTTATAAGGTTTACAGCCTGAACTATCGGTTAAAAAGTTAATTCCTGCTTTTACTTGATGAATATAAACTTTAAGAACTTTTGTAACCTTACAATTTCCTAAACTATCAGATAAGATAACAACTGGTGAAATTGTTCCAACTTGATTGTATCTATAGGTTAAGGCTGTATCATTTGCTATTGTGGTATCGTTTCCATCTCCAAAATCGAAAAAAGCTGAACCCAAATTTTTACTTCCTGAAATACTAAATTGAATTTCATCTTTTATACATGCCGTATCAGGCGATAACAAAATTTTTCCTTGTGGCCCATTTATATTAATGTAATCGGTTTTTACCAAAGAATCTCTGCAACCATTTTGTGTTTCTGTAATTAATTTTACTTGATAGCTTCCTGGTAAATTGTATGTATAAGAGGCCGTTAAACCTGAAACTTGAATGTTACTTCCACCTTTAAAAAATTGCCAATACCGCTTCGAAATGGTGGAATCTGCTGTTGAATCGGTAAATAAAACCTTAAATGGAAAACATGAGGAATCTGTTTTGTCAGCAAAAAATTTAGGTTTAACGCCTTCCTCTACATTAAACAAAAAACTGAGGGTATCAACATTTACACAACTTCCTGAGGTTTCAATTCTTTTTAAATAAGGTTTAAAAATACCTGCTTGTGAAAACTGGTAATTAACAGGATTGCCTGAAATAGAATCTCCATTTCCTAAAAACCATCGGTAAACTAAATTTGGAAAATTTAAGGAGTCTTCCAAAGTAAAACTCTCCCCTTTGCATAAGTTGGTTTTCGAAACCTTTGCGTTACTCAAATAACGGTCAACATAAATTGAATCTTCTTTTATTGAAATACAACCTAAAGTATCCTGTGCAAATAATCGCACACGAAAAGTATCGCTAACAATATTATTAACTGCATTGGTAATTGTATCGGAAACAATAAACTTATAATTTAAATTTTGTCCTACTATAGAATCAGTATCATTAATAAGCCACAAACTGTTTTTGGCTGTAGTGTCATAATTAGAAGTATTTAAAAAGTTTACCTGTAAAGGAGAACAGCCAATTGAAGCAGAAGCTAAAAAATTTGCGGTGGTATTGTAAATTCTTAAGGGCTTTATAATTGTATCCTTACAGCCATTTATGGCTTCTGCTATTAAGCTAATATTATAAATACCTGCTAGATTATAAGTTTGGGCTGGAGGAGTTGGTGTGAAATTAAATGTATTTCCATTGTCGAATGTCCATTTGAAGCCGATTGAAATTGCATCTTCACTTGGTGTGGCATTAAATGAAACTCCTGAGCCTGCACAGGCCAATGAGTCTGAGAAGTTAAACCGGGCTTTAATTTTTCTTGGTTGTATATTTTTTTCTTTTGTGTAAATACAATTGGTAGAATCATTTATTGCAGTAAGCAAAACCTTATAATTCCCCGATTTGGTATAAGTATATTGTGGGTTTTGGTTTAAGGAATCAAAGCCTAAACTATCGCCAAAATCCCACTTAAATCTAGTAAAATCATTTAACGAACTTGTAAAATTATAGGTAAATGGGGTTTTACAATTTGAAGTAGATGCTGTAATTTCTGCAATTGGACCTTTTACAAAAACAACACTATCTGCACTAAGGGTATCAAAACACCCTCCTAACCCTACAATGTATCGCATGCCTATCCAACCCAAAGCATTAAAAATATGTTTAGGCCCTTTGCTCGTTTCAGGTGGTGTGCCATCTTGAAACTCCCAACTCCAAAAATTAATTTTTGTAGAGTCTGATGATTTATCTGTAAAGGTTACCACATTGCCTGCACAAGTTGTGTCCTTATCTTGAGTGTATTGAATTATTGGCCTTTCTCCTGCTACTACAGGAACGCAGCTTGAATCTTGGCAACCTAAACTGGTTGTTATTTTCAGGCAAACATCATACGAACCAGGATTTACAAATAAAAAACTGTCATTTTTTTGAGTTGAAGTTCCCAAAGTATCAAAATTCCAAGAATAATTTATGATGCTGTCTTGTGAACTACTCGTGTTTGTAGCTTTTAAATTTAAAGGCGCACAACCTGAAACTTTGTTTAATGAAAAATTAGAAATTGGCTGAGAAACGGTAAAAAGACTGTTTAATGCTTTTGTGGCCTTACAACCTGCAGCTGAAGTAACAATCAATGTATCTTTATTGGTGAGGTCAAAAAACACAATTCTAGAGGGACTTTTTCCTAGAGCTGAGGTAGCCCCAAAAACAGGATCAAAATCATCAAATCTCCACAGCCAACTCACAACATTGTTGCTCGATAAATCAATGTAATTTACTGTATCGGGAACCGCACATAAAAAATTTGTATCAACAGCAAAATTGGCGGTAACTTGCTCTACATAAACTGTTTTAGTTGCTTGGGCATTACAGTTTGGTGGCGAAGATGTTTGTAAAGTAATGGTGTAATTACCTGGATTGTTATAAGCAACTTTAGGGTTTTGTTTGGTTGATGATGTTGAGTTTCCAAAATTCCAGTTTGATAGTGATGCTCCTGCAGATTGATTCTGAATTTGAACACTATCGCCCAAACAAATTGTATCAGGAATATTAAATGAAGCTGTTGTTGGCACTATAGATATGTAATTTGGTTTAAATGCTGTATCGGCACAACCTGACTGGTTTACTACTATTAACCTTACATAAAACTGACCACTTTGGGTAAATGTAGCTGTGGGATTGGCTTGTGTAGATGAACCTCCACCTCCATCAAAAAGCCAATTATAATTTAAATTATTACCTACTGAAGTATTGTTAAAACTCACATTTAAGGGAGGAGCACAAGCCTGAGTAGGAGTTGTTGCTGCAAAATTAGCTACAGGCTTATTATCTGTTTGAATAATTGAAACACTATCTTTAGTAGCAGAACATCCATTTACATCTACAATATTTAAACTTACTGTAAAATTACCTGCCGCTTGGTAAACATGATTTGGGCTAATGGTTGAAACTGTTGATGAACCATCTCCAAAATCCCAAGTATAAATATTTACACCAACAAATGGTACAGTAGATAAATCTGTAAACTGGACTCCCAATGGAACACAACCAGTTGTGGGTGTAAAGCTAAAATCTGGAACGGGATTATTAAAAGCGGTAATAAAGTTTGGTTTTGAAATGGTAACTGTATCAATACCATCAGAAATAGTAAGAGAAACATTATAGCCTCCGCTATTAATATAACTTGCCGTTGGATTGGCATTATTACCTGTGGAAAAGTTTCCATTTCCAAAATTCCATTGTCTATAAATAATGGTTCCGCCTGAGGATTGGTCTGTAAACGAAATAACTAAGGGTACACAACCTTGTTGAGGTGTAGCAGTAAAATTGGCATTTAATTGGGCAACACAGTTTAAAGCAGATAATAGAATACCTAACAACAAGCAATAAAATTTACAGGCCTGTTTAAACACTAATTGCAATGGTTTGTATTTTGACGCTTATTTTAGCAATACGTTGCTTTTATAACAAAGTAATAATTAACCTATGAGCACAAAAAATAAATTCAATAAAATTTTAATTTTCCTTTACATATTATTTCAAATTAATAGGTTAGCAATAGCTCAAGATTCTACCTCAAAATTTGTTGATGTTTTTATTGATGGAAACTACTCAGGAGCAAACAAAATGTTTAGCGAATTTTACGGTGGCAACCTTGAAAATTATCCAAGATTAATAGCGCCTGATTCTATTTTAGGAAACAATACAAAATACTTTTTGAGCTTGCCAACTGGTAGTTTTGTAATCTATAAATTTACAGATAATGTTATAATTGATTTCCCAAATCAAGATGATATTTTTATCACAGAAGGCGGATGCAGTGGTGAAAACGCAAAAGTTTCGGTTAGCAATAACGGTAAAATTTTTACTGATGTTGGATTGGTTAACGACTGTAAAACTTCAAGCATTGATTTAGCAAATTTTAAATACAATAAAGCTGTTAGATATATTAGAATTGAAGGCTTAGATAATGGAGGCGCCTCGCCTGGTTTTGACTTGATAAATATTTATGGGTTACCAAATTCAAGTAAGTCTCAATTTTTTGATATTGATAGTCTGCCTTCAATTCTTGCTAGAAAAGACTCCAAAAAAACAAATGTATTGTGCTAAAATTTGCCACTAATAAAAGTGTTTTACATGATACTGATTTAATTGTTGTAAATAAATTGGCATCTCAATTAAAGGAATTTGAAGACGTGAGTATTAAATTAATTGGACATACAGACGCGGACGGAAGTGATGAATTTAATTACAAATTGGCTTTAAATAGAGCCCTAGAAACTAAGAGTTTACTTGTGGCAAAAGGAATAAATTCAAATCGTATATTGGTTATTTCAAAAGGTGAAAAAGAACCCTTAAAGCCAAACCAAACCTAAGAGGGTAGAAAAGAAAACAGGCGCATAGAAATGGAAATTATTTACTGATTTATACCTTTACATTAATGTTTAAAGTTTGGCCTAAATATTTAACAATAATTTCTTTACCCATTTTAGCTTTTATTGCTTTTAGCGAAACTGGATGGAAAACCCTACTCCCTATTATAGAAGCCTTTGTATTTATTCCTGTTTTTGAGCTTCTGTTTAAACCAGACGCTAAAAATGTAACCGAGTTAGAGGAGCAAAAGTTAGCCAACCATCCACTTTATGATTTTTTAATTTATTTAACCTTCCCGCTGCATTTAGGGCTTTTTATTTACTTTTTATTGGGTATTTCTAACCCCGAATTAACCCTTTTCGATCAAATTGGAAGAACAACCTCAATGGGTTTGCTTTGTGGTGTTTTAGGTATTAATGTAGCCCACGAACTTGGGCACCGAAATACTTGGCATGAGCAATTTATGGCCAAAACACTATTGCTCACTTCTTTGTACATGCACTTTTTTATTGAGCACAACAGAGGCCACCACCGCAATGTTGCAACTCCAGAAGACCCATCAACAGCAAAAAAAAATGAATGGGTTTACACCTTTTGGTTTCGAAGTATTATTTACAGTTTTATTTCGGCTTTGCAACTAGAAAAACAAAGGCTTAAAAGAGCTAAAAAAAGCATTTGGAATTTACAAAATGAAATGCTTCAATTTATTGTAATCGAAATTATTACAGTTTTGAGTATCAATTTTTTCTTAGGAATTGAAACTATGCTTTGGTTTATTGTTGCGGCTTTTATTGGAGCCATTTTACTTGAAACCGTTCAATACATCGAGCATTATGGGTTACGCAGGAATAAGGTGAATGAAAACCGTTATGAAAATACCAACCCAAGTCATTCTTGGAATTCTAACCATACTTTAGGCCGTTTGTTTTTATTTGAATTATCGCGCCACAGCGACCACCATTACCAGCCTCACAGAAAATATCAAATTTTAAAAAGCCATAACAACTCGCCACAAATGCCAACAGGTTATCCTGGAATGATATTGTTAAGTTTAATGCCACCTATTTGGTTTTGGGTAATGAATCGAAAATTAAATACACAATAAATTAAAAACATACAACATGAAAAAAATGACTTGCAAACAATTGGGTGGCGCTTGTAACTTAGAGTTTCATGCAAATACATTTGAGGAAATGGCCGAAAAAAGTAAAACCCACAGTATGGAAATGTTTCAAAAAGGAGACAAACCACATTTAGAAGCCATGCAAGAAATGCAAGAACTTATGAAGAAACCTGAAGACATGAATAATTGGTTTGCCAATAAAAGAAAAGAATTTGAGGCTTTGTAATTTTTTGGCTTCACTTATAAAAGCATAATTATTTATTTAGTTAATATTAATTTATAAATTAATTATGGCTATTATTAAATTCTACTACCGATAAAGTATGTGAATTATTTTACCCATTTTTTACAATTTAAATTGTAATTGAAAACCACACAAAACTATCTTTCAGCCATATAATTTTTCAATTATATATGTCTATTCGTTGCATTAATAATTATTTGTTTTTTATTACTTAAGTATTACATCTTTAATTCAAAAATCAACTATAGCTATTGTGTGCTAAAAATTAAGTTTATACTACTTTTAGCAGCAAATAAAAAAACCAACAAAAACCTACTTTGTAATTTATTAAGCTTAATAAATATTTTTCTAACTAAAGTTAAGCCTTTAAAAACTTAAAATAAAACAAACTGAATGTTTGAAAACACTTTTAAAAATATAGACGACATTCTCCACAAAACCGCAGGAAATTTTATCAACAATGAAAGCATTGGATGATGAAAGTTCGGAAATATTAAACAGTATTCAGCATTTGCTATGAGCAAAGAATTATCCATATCGGTAAAGCAAGTTGAAAAGAGAATTTTCACAGTTCGAGGCAAGCAGGTAATGATTGATTATCATTTGGCTGAACTTTATGACGTGAAAACCAAAAGATTGAATGAGCAAGTAAAGCGAAATAGCAATCGGTTTCCCGAACGTTTTATGTTTCAATTATCTGAATCGGAATGGAATAGTTTGCGTTCGCAAATTGCGACCGCAGAAACAGAAAATAATTTGCAGTCGCAAATTGCGACCACAAAAAGAAGAACGCTGCCTTATGTGTTTACCGAGCAGGGTGTGGCTATGCTATCTGCTGTTTTAAACAGCGAAACAGCTGTAAGCGTGAGTGTTCAAATAATGGATGCATTTGTAAAAATGCGACAGCTTCTTTTGGAGAACTCACTGATAAATTATCGATTAGATAAAGTAGAGCGGCAACAAATAAAAACCGACCAAAAGTTCGAGCAGGTATTTAAAGCACTCGAAAGCAAAGATGTAATTCCAAAACAAGGGGTGTTTTTTAACGGTGAAGTCTTTGATGCCTACGAATTGGCATCTAAAATCATTCGCTCGGCCAAAAACAGCATTGTATTGATTGATAATTACATGGATGAAAGTACACTTACACATTTAGCCAAAAAGAATAAGGCTGTAACCGTTTTGTTACTCTCTAAAACAATTAGTAAACAATTAACACTCGATATTAAAAAAGCCAACGAACAGTATGGAGCATTTGAAGCAAAACTCTTTACCCAAAGCCACGACCGCTTTTTGATTATTGATAACCATGAAGTGTATCACTTAGGAGCTTCACTCAAAGACTTGGGTAAAAAGTGGTTTGCGTTTTCTAAGTTGGAAACTAAGTCTGTGGAAAGTATAATAAACTCAATTGTGGTTTTGGAATGAATCCGAAACTGTTAATCAGTTTTGAATTGCTTTCAAGTTCTTAAATTTCGCGATTGTTCGCAACGATTATTCTTTGCTCAGATCAAAAACTATAAAACTTAGGACATAGCATATAATTTTTCAATTATATATGTCTATTCGTTGCATTAATAATTATTTGTTTTTTATTACTTAAGTATTACATCTTTAATTCAAAAATTAACTATAGCTATTGTGTGCTAAAAATTAAGTTTATACTACTTTTAGCAGCAAATAAAAAAACCAACAAAAACCTACTTTGTAATTTATTAAGCTTAATA
>Ga0222664_1000810_pt1 | contig 14369 bp, 18 predicted proteins | sample AntAcemetagen604_FD_181147 | JGI IMG/M metagenome (GOLD analysis project Ga0222664, IMG submission 181147) | Saline water microbial communities from Ace Lake, Antarctica - #604 | ecosystem: Environmental > Aquatic > Non-marine Saline and Alkaline > Saline | place: Antarctica: Ace Lake...
CTTTGGTTTTGAGCGTGCTACCCCGTGCTACCGTGCTACCTAAAGTAAGATAGATTTTAACTTAAATAATTACTCCTATATTATTTAATGACGCATCGCAATAACAACGACTATGTCAAGAAATGGCACGTTGCGATGTGTTTTTGAACGAATAGCGTTAGACGTTCTGTCCGCTTGATTGCGGCACGATACGCCCTATTTCGTTCGTCCATCCGTTGTTTTTTCGCGGCATAACAGACCTTCCGTTGTTCGCCAATCTGTTGTACGTTCGCTTTATAATATGCCTTATTATATTCTGAAATTTGCTTCTTGTGTACTTCTTTATATTCTGCCTTCTTTCTTCCCGCAATATTTTTATTGACACATTTGGTTGTTCGTTGATAAAAACCTTCGCGGGCATTTAACTCGTCTTTTGAACCGCACGGGAACAACTCGATTAACTCTATTGTTGGTGTGCCTAATTTAAACAATTCACAAGCAGTTGAATATTTTCTCGCATATTTTGTATTCTTGACCCATTTATTGTAATCGGAACGATGAGTTCCCAATCGCATTGAGAGTCGTGGTTGAGCCGTGCTGCCGATATATACCAAATCGCCAATGTATAATTTATAAATCTTACCTTGGCTGTAATCTAGCATTATATACTGCTATTGGCATATTGTTTATATTTGTTTTTTGTTAATATATATTGTTTTTATATACTATCATTCGAAGTTGCCTCGCTTACATTTACCAATTCTAGCCCGTCCTGAAAACGGCGTTCTTGTCTATAAATGGCTATCAGATTGTTCTGACTGAGTTTTAAATATTTCTTCCGTAAGTCGGGATAGATAGAGGTCTCGAGCTTCTCTAAGGCTTCGTTGTATTGCGTCATCAACGACGGCGATAAATCCGTCTCATTCCGTGCGACATTCAAAGTATGGGTTAACAGAGAAGCCGATTGTAAAATACATTCGCTCTGTCCTGTAAAATTTTTAAACTTTATCAATGCCGATACAATCGCTATAATAGACGACAATGCAATCGGTACCAACTCCACCGCATTGGACCGCCAACCCATTTGTAACTTCATAGATTCGAACATACCCGTAGACAACGATAAGATGATAACGCATTTATTCCAATTATCCCCCTGTATTTTTAATTCCTCGTGGGCTAATAACAAGGCATCGCGTTTATACTTTAACTCTTGAACCATAGACGCCAGCGACATACTATAAACCGTTTTTTTATGGTTAAAGATTTTTATATTCGTTAGTATATGGAGTGTAATATTTGCTATGAAACCACCAATACCATAAGTTGCTTCAAACAATGCCACGTCCAGGTGTGTCGACCTTGTTTAAAACAAATGATTGAGATTACAGAAAATGAAGTCTGTTATACTTGTCCCGTATGCCGCCACGAAAATATATACGGGCGCACCCGAGCCTTTACCCGCTTTATAGATAGAAGTAATGATATGTTGAGACATTGCCTTGGACTACGCCAACAAGATATGGTGGAGATGTTGTGGATGTATTATCAAATTTAGGTGGCTTAAGATTTTCGCTTAAAGGCTGGAAGGTTCGCGTTTTTTATCTTCTGTTTTTCTTTTACTTGTTTCTTTAAATTTGATTTGCTTATCTCGCTCACGGTTAAAGGCGTATTTTTATTGATTCGTTTGGTTGGTCTTAATACTGGGTATTGCTCTTTACTGGCTATATTTTTCCAAGATTCTTTAAACCAAGCAGACAATCCCTTTGTTGTTTTTTTACCGCTGTATGTCCCGCCACGTGCCTTATATGTTTTTACAATCCACCCACTCTTATAGGCTCCGTGTGTTTTATATTTTTCATCCGCTTCTCGCTTTACTTTGGCATACAACGCTTTATTATTTGGTTCGTTCATACTATATACTTTTATAAATGTTGAAAGACGGTCGAAAATTCGCTATCTTACTGAGGTAGCACGGTAGCACGCGGTAGCACGCTCAAAACCAAAGTATTCCCTAGAACGATTCCCGTGGAGGACTTTTGAAACTGCGTGCTACCCCGTGCTACCGTGCTACCCCCATTTATAGTAGTAAGAAAGTATATAAAAAAAAAACTATACTACTAGTATGGACTATCCAATGTATTTAGAAAAACAAAAACTGGCACCCACGACGATTAAAAACCATATTCGTAATTTGGCAAGTTATAGTGACGACTACTCACTACAGGACAACGAGACACAAACGATTGAAAATTTAAAACAATATTCCGAGGGTTCTCGTCGCCAAACTATGGTGTCCACGCTATGTAAATGGAGGACCTATAAAAATTTATCGGTTGAGGAACTACACGAATTTCTTAAACTATCTATCGACCAAACCATCGCACAAAACAAGATAACCTCTCAACAATTAGACCTGCCACCTTTGTCGCATTTCAAAACCAAATTAAACCAATTTTATAAAGAAGGCAACTTTAAGGAATTCGCCGTATTATATTTATTATTAACCTTTCAAACACGTAACAAGGATTTAGTCGTAAATATACAACACACGAAATCAGATTTTAACCAAGGAAATATTTTATACATTCGGGAAACATCCGTCGTCTACATTAGAAACGACTATAAAACCTTCTGTACGTATGGACAAAAAAAATATATCATTTATAGCAAAAAGTTTAGACACGCCATCTCTTCTTTGGAAGGGTTGTTAAGCGACAAACAAACTCATAAACAAGTTCAAAAAATAACCGGCGGTTATAGTGAGTCAGACCTTATGAAGGTATCTGTTAAACACGCAGATTCTATTGGAAAACTTACTAAGATAAGTAAGCATAGAGGCACGGCATTGGATACTATATCAGGCAGTTATGATGTACTATAAATCCGTCTCCACGAAGGTATCGAGCGAATGTTTATCGGTTAGGTCCGCGTCCTTGTCCGCGTGTTTGTGTTCAAATAAATTACCAAACGCGGTTTCCTTGTGGGCGTGTGCCGATACAATATCACCTTTTACTCTATGGATATTTACTTTAGAATCTAACTCTTTTTTTATAGGCTTGTCTACTTTAATGGACTCGTGAAACGCTTTTGTATAACCAGGATTGAAAAAATGTGCTTCACTCGTGCGGTCTCGTATAGATTTAGACCTTGTTAAAATATCCATTCCAATGCTACCGCCAAGCGAATGTCCCGACAGCGTATAATCCTTGTCGCCGTGGTGTCTCATAATCTGACGCGTCGTGTGACGGCGTTCTCTAAATTGTGGATTTAATTTTTGAACCCCTACGCCTAAGGCTACGTCACTCAACAAGTCACGCGGGTTATGGACATTTGTGCCTGTATAATTGATATGGACTTTATTGTCTTTGGTTGCCGTCAAGACATCTTTTGTAGTTCGCGCCGAGTCTAGGGTGTAACCTAGTCGCCCTAATTTGCGTGTGGCGTAGGCGTCTTGTTTTTCTTTGTTTTCACCCTGTTGGTAGCGGTAATGTATCTGAGCGATTTTAGCCGAGGTGTTCATATACTATAGAACTAATATTTGTTTTTGCTAATCTTTTTTTAAAAGATTAATATAAATGAGCGTCAGCATTGTCGTTCCCACTTACAACCGAAAAAGCTTCGAGAAGTTGTTGACGCATAATATAAATACTCAGACCTATTTTAACATTGTAGAAGTTATTGTATTAGACGACGGCGACGATGAACCGTTATGTATAAAAACAAAGTATCCCGTGCATACGTATCGCGTGAGTCGTTGTTCGATTGGAGCCAAACGGAATTATGGCGTTGAAGTCGCTGTAGGGCATTACATCGCTTTTATGGACACGGACGATTTTTATATGCCCGACTATATTGCCCATTCTGTTTTTGAAATGGAGACAAACCATAAATCCATCGCAGGGTCTGCGGATATGATTGTATACGACTTAAAACATTTCTATAAACAAAAATGTATCTTTCTTCATTATCTAAACGAAGCCACGATGGTGTTTAAAAAGTCCGCCTTTCGTCCTTTTGCTCCTAGTAACTCTAACGAGGCAGTTCCGTTTTTAGCGTCCCAAATTGGAGAAATTATAGAGACACAGATTGATAAAATAATGTGCTGTGTTAGTCACGGCAGCAATACCATTCCCAAAGACCCTTGGTGTGTAGAACAATATAAAATAGAACCCTTGACCCAATATGAAACTCATAAACAACTATTATCTACTCCTATTCTATATGTCTCTTCACCAAGTTACGGCTCTTCTGACCCCGCAACAGACCAACATCATTCCAGCGGGTAAGTATATCTACACCGACGAAACCTTTTTACTCAAGGCACCTGCGTATGTGCCCGGTGAAGCCTTCGCCCGTATGGGGAAGGAACTCGTGCCCGCACACTTCTCGTATGGACACCAAAATCCTGATTTTACACCTATCTACACACCACCTACTCAATTAGCGATGAATTATAATACAGTAATTTACAATAGCGTAACAGGCTATACTTAAGATTATATATACCTTAATTTAAAGAGAACTTATATTATATACTATGGCGTGTATCTACAAGGTATCGTGTAAAGATATTACGATTAAAGAATCTTATATTGGAAAGACACAAAATGTAAAAAAAAGGTGGACAGAACATAAGTCGTCTTCAAAAGGAAAAAATCTATGTCATCTGCGTCTATACGATTTTATTAATAAAAATGGCGGCATTGATAATTGGGATTTTCAAATATTAGAAGCATTTGAATGGGAATATGAATTGGCGAGACAAAAGGAAAGATTTTGGTATGAAAAAATACAACCAAAATTAAATGATAAACACCCCGGACTTTCTCTCAAAGAATCGGCACATCTTAGTTACTTAAGGAATTCAGAAGCTCGTGATTTACAAAGACACGAACATAGAGTAGAAAAAATTATATGCGAATGTGGTATGTCTATATCAAGAAATTCTCGTTCAGAGCATTTAAAAAGAGGTCGTCATCTCAAAAGGATGACGCCCTACCAATAAAAAATAGCCTGTATGTATGTATACCTTAGACACGCCGTATAGCTCGCAAGTAGTGTTTTTAAATTCGGAGAATTGTGTTTATAAAACCATAGACGGAGAAGGCGAATACACCTATAACTTTCAAACGCCTGTCCAGTTGCCCGCCAACTGCCAAATGTTGATTAGCATTCAAGACGCCCAACTACCTAATATAATACCTAATGTAGACTCTACCAATAATAAAATCTCTTTTTATGTCCCTACGTTTAGTAAAAGATTTACAGTCACTTTAAGCGAAGACGACGGCACCGTTGAAAAGGTCTACAGCGTATACGAATGGTTGGCGTTTGTAAATCAACGCATTGTAGAAGAAGCCGTAAACCAGTTTCAATTGTATGGCGAATATCAAGTGACCAGTTCTAAAATAAAATGGTTTAGTAATTATCCTTTTGAAATCATATCCACAGACGAATATACAACCACTTGTATAGACCTTATTGGCTTCCGTAAAAATGTAGCCAACGAACAGGTATATGAATCCACCGGCGTCTTGTTGTCGTCGTCTATCAATCCGTCTTATCATATTACGATGCCGTCGTGTGTCCAGTTTAGCGGAACACGCTTTATTTTTTTAAAGTTTAAGAACATAACCGTCAATAACTTGAATAGTCGCGGAGTCACCGACCAAGCCATCGTTCGTATAGACAACAACGCACCTTATGGATATATGATTTTTTATAGACCTGTAGAAGCTCATAGATTTATTATCACACGACAGACGATTAATAATATCACCTTCCGACTTACAGACACCAAAGGCAAGACGCTTCAATTGTTTAGCAACGATGCACAGATTACGGTAAAATTAGAATATATGTATAAACCCGACCTACGGTCTATGGCAGAAGGCACGATTAAGTTTGAACTGAGAAAATTAGCCAAGGTCACTATGGATAAAGAAGGGTTCAAGGGCGAATACAACCCAGAATCGAACGAGTTCATACCCAATTTATAGAACCGTAAAATTAATATAAGACACCAATGTATATGAGTTTTGGACGCAAAAAACCGATGATGAACCGCCTCGGATTAAAAAAATCCGCCCACACTGTAATGCGTCTTGGATTAAAAGCCTCTGATATTGCTATGGCGTCCGCACCCGTAGCCCTACTTGGCGGTCCAGAAATGGCTCCTATTGCTTCTGCTTTAGAAGTCGCCGGTGCCACGGGTAAGGCTGTCTTCGGTCTTGGTTCCAAGATTGTTTAAAAATAAGAATGTTTTTAAAATAAAATATATTTAGACTTTATAATGAGTGCTCCCGATGCTATGTCCGAATCTTTAAACTACCCCGCATTGAAGCGGAGAGCAGTGGCGTCGCGCTCGTATCGTGTCAAGGTCAACCCGGCAAACGGTCAAACGTTCACCGCGGGTCAGACTATAAATATTGATATGCCAAGCAATCTTTCGGGCACCTACTGTAACTGGAATCAATGTTATTTAAAATTTAAGGTTACCCCTGTAGGTGGCACGGGTCCGATTAACCTCGACCGTTGTGGAGCAGCTGGGTTCATCAACCGCTTACAAGTGATGACCGCGGGAGCACAAATTTTCGATTTACCGAATTGGAATGTGCTTATGACGATTCTTATGGACGGTGATTCGTCTCCTGCTTATAAAGCGGGTATAGGCAATATTCTAATGGGCACCCAAGGCGGCACTCAGCGGGGCGACACGCTCGTCGCCGGAACTGGTCGAACCTTCTGTCTTCCATTTGTCCTTCACCCGTTTGGAATGTCAACACCGCATCGTCTAATGCCACTTTTTTCTTCGGCGCCAGTCCAGTTCAAAATTTCGCTAGAATCTATCGTGAATTCCGTGAAAGCAACCGTAGCCCCGACCGCACTAAACTTCACAGAAGTAGAATTGGTCTGTGTTTTCACGGAAACGTCTCCTGCTGCCCAAGCTCAAATAGACGCGATGAGCGGTGGTGTATATAACATTCTCTGCTCGTCTTACCAAAATGTCGGCACCACTATGTCGGCGGGTGACACCGCGGTCACCTCCAATCTTGGTATTAGCGTGTCGTCACTAGAGCGTATGATTGTATGCCACCGTCCCACGAGTTCACTAAACAATATTTTAGCCTACAGTCTTGGCAACCGCACCAAGAATGGTCTATCGTCGTATTCCATTTTCGTCAATGGCGAACAATACCCCGCTCGTCCCGTCGTGGTGGAAGACAACTGTGCCGAAGCCTTGGCGGAGTTTCTATTGAGCGACCACAGTTTAGTCAATTTTGATAAACAATCGTCGTTTAATATTGCGGTCACGGGTGCGGCGTTAGATTTAAAATCCAACGGTCTGGACGGTCAATCCATCAACGGCATCCATGTGCCTTACACGAAGGAGGGCGTCGACGCACTCGGTCTGGAAGACGGCTCCACGGCGTTGTCCGCTTCCAACATTGGCTCGTTCATTACGGCGGTGGAAATGGAGACCTCTCTCTCCGACGGCCGCTCACAGCGTTTATATAGCGGTATCTCGACGATTTCGTCTACTGTAAATTACCGCGGTGTTTACTCGGCTGCTCCTGCCGCCGCCCAGATTGATTTCTTCGCCCAATTTACGATTTTGATTAGTCTTAACAGCCGCGGCACGAATGTGTTCTCGGTGTCGGTTTAAAGACTGAATCGTTTTTTATAAGCACGAATGCCTTTATCTACGGTCGGCTCAGACCATAATATCCAACGGGACAATGAACCCGCACTTGTCGGGTCATCCCAATTTTCATTTTTTCTGTGTCTATCTAAATATAACTTTTGTTTTCGGTCGGCTATAGTTCGGTCGCTATACTTCGTGTAGTCCATAGAACCAGCTGAACCAAAATGGGTTGTCTTTTGTCTCCCTGCGAGTTCAAAGACTGCCATAAACTTTTTATCTTTATTGGACGACTTCTTAAGGTGTAGGAGTTTCATTATTATATAACCTTATTAAAATGTTATATAATGAATGTTGTTTTCGTGTGTTCGAAAAAATAGAACCAAAGAGCATTGATTTAGTGTTAGTAGATTTGCCATACGGACAAACGGACTGCGATTGGGACACGTCAATAGATTTAGAAAGAATGTGGGAATCTTTGACCTTAATTTGTAAACCGTGTTGCCAATACATTTTTTTCGCCACAACCAAATTTGGTAATACATTGATAAATTCTAACCCCAAAAGTTTCCGCTATGATTTGGTGTGGGAAAAAACAAAACCAGTTGGGTTTTTACACGCCAAAAGACAACCATTGAGAAGCCACGAAATGATATATATATTTAGAACAACGGGTAGCCCTGTTTATAACCCACAAAAAAACCCTGGAAAACCTTACAAAGAAAGAACGGTGACGAAGGGGACTTGTTATAAATATAAAACCTATGAAACGATTAAAGCGAATCCAACTGGAGAGAAACATCCAACCTCCGTCCTACATTACTCTATGCGCGACAAACGGATTCACGCTACACAGAAACCCCTAGATTTATGCGAGTTTTTAGTAAAATCTTATTCGAATGAGGGCGATGTTGTGTTAGATTTTTGTATGGGCTCTGGAACTACTATCGTGGCGTGTATCAAAAACAACCGCTCTTACATTGGTGTGGAACGAGACAAGGATATATATGATTTGGCTGTAGAGCGTATCAATCAAACGTTACGGTCACCTCCTCGCGACGAATGCGAAGATTAGGGACACGATGGTCTACGACCTTGTTTTCTTCTTCTGTGGATTTAGAGAGTATCTCATACACTTCTGGAGCAAAGCCTGGGAAGCGTTCTTCGTAATAGTCTGGGGCGTATAGTTTGTAATTGACCGAGTTCCAATCTAAATTATCATAACAATCTTCGTCTGCACAATAGTCTAGGAGTCCGTCAAACAACTGGTGGAATTGTTCGGGCTTGTGTTCTATCCAGTCGCCCTTGTTTTTATCATTGAGTTGAGAAGGATTGGGGATACGGTCGCTGTCTCGTTTAATTAGATTATAACTATTCTTCACCGTCGCACGAAATTCGTTTTCTGCTTTTAATTGTTCCATTATAGTATAACTTATTATTTTTTTTTCTTTTGTTACTTTATAATGTCTGACACCGACAGCGAACCCGAACAAATTTTAGAAAAGAAGCCCACTAAAAAGGTAGCCAAAAAGGCTCAAGTAAAAAAGGCAACACCGCCACCCGACGCTCCTGTAGAAGCCGCGGCTCCTGTGGCTGTGGCTCCTGTAGAAGCTCTAGAGAAACCCAAGCGGGTATTTACGGAAAAACAAAAAGAAGCGTTGGCTGCAGCACGTCTAAAACGCAAACTCGCACGAGATGCCGTGCCCGTGCCCGAGCCCGAGCCCGAGCCCGTAGTCAAGCCCAAGCGTGCTTACAAGAAAAAGGTAGTCCTCACCGAGCCCGAAGCCGAGCCGCCTAAACCTAAGCGTGTCTCCAAAAAGGCTGCTGCTCCTGTTGCTCCTGTTGCTCCTGCCTATTACCCGATTGAGTTTGTGTAATCCTTATAAGGTTTATAAAACAATAATCCCTACTATATATGAGCCTGGAAATAACGGAAGAACCTAACAAGCGATTAAAAATTATGAATAGCGAGAATCATTTAGACAAGCCTTTAGCCGACGACCTACCCGACCCATTGCCGTCGTATAGCGGATTTAACTTCGCCATTGCGGGTTCTAGTGGAAGTGGCAAGACGACCTTACTGACCAGTTTAATGAGTGCTAAAAAAAAGAACGGCATACGCCAGTCCTATAAAAAATGTTTTGATAAAATCCTAATCTGTTCTCCTACATTAGGACAAGGCAAGTCGATGAAGAAAGACCCGTTCGTCGATGTCTCACCTGACCGAAAATGGAAGGTGTTTAATCTACAAGTGATGGACGAAATCTTTAAGACGCTAGAAGCCAATCGTGAAGAAGACGAACACAGTGTATTGATATTAGACGACATTGGTTCGCAACTTCGCAAGTCCGCCGGTGCTGAAAAGCAGTTGGTTAGTCTTTTACAAAACAGACGGCATATGTTCTGTAGTGTGTTTATTTTAGTTCAAAAATTTAAAGACCTTCCAATGGGCATCCGCAATAACTTGTCTCACTTTGCCACCTTCCGCCCGAAGAACCAAAAGGAAATGGAAGCCATCTGTGAAGAGACAATGCCGTTTAATAAAAAGAACTATCAACAAATTATGAACTATGTCTTTGACAATACGGATATGTTTAGTTTTTTAATGATTGATATGTCCTTGAAAAAAACCAACAAGTTTAGGTATTTTAAAAAATTTAACGAAATCTTTATACAGCAGCCCGAATAATATAATCGTATTGTATATGCGTAAACGAAAAACAAAGCAAAAAAAAGGGAATGTGTCGCAGACGGTTATTGTCAATGTAACGAAGAGCGGGGCTAGGGGGGGACGGGCACGGGCACCTAGGGCGAATGTCGTAACCTACACCGACCAAACGCCTCTACTAAATCTAGTCAAAGAATTTACTCAAAATAATCGGTTGATGTTGGAAGGTTCGAGAGACAACATTACTCAACCACGTTTATCCATCGCCCAAGACCCAATGAATCGTTTGATTCCACAGACCATAGACCCGTCCATCGGACCCGCCCAACGTTTGTCTATGAATCTTTTGAATCCACCGACCCCAATGACCTTTCCACCGACCTTACCCCAGACCTTAGACCCAATGAATCGCTCGACGACCTTAGACCCAATGAATCGCTCGTCGTTTGGAAAATTAATGCCAAAACGCTCACGTTCTGTGAGTCCTCCGCGCACTCCGCCAAAACCCACAAAAGGACTCGCCACTCCTCGGAAAAACCGCGCCTCTCCACCAAAACCCACAAAAGGACTCACACGCGCGCCAAGAAGCGTAAATCGTTACGAAATATAATATACACTATAATAAATGTCTTTGAAAATAATTAGCGGACACGCCATCTTTAATGAAAACGCCCTTGTATTATCCAAAAAATTTAATTGGATTTTAGAAACAAATTTGAATCCACAACCGAGTGATTTATATATTGTATTTGGCGCCCACGAACTCGCCCACCAGCTTTTAGAACTACAGATTAGGAAAAATATGAGCTTCGGTTATGTTATCTTCAATAGCGAACAACCGAACTCTCAATTCTTTAAAAACAAGTATTACATACAACTTATGAAAAAAAACATTGTTTTTGATTACAATACGATTAGTGCGAACTATTTAGACCTACACTTTAATATTAAGGTGCTGTCCTATTTTTATTTTGAGTTTATGAAATTTACTCTGGACGTGCCTCGTGTCTACGATGTAGCGTTCATTGGTTCACGAAGCGACAAGCGAGCGGAGATTCTCCAACAACTACAATTAGACTATCCTGACCTGAAGTTCTACATTGATTACAACTGGTCACACGGCTCTGCCGAGTCGCTCACGCAAATCTTACATCAATGTAAAACCGTCTTAAATATTCCGTATTATGACAACAACCCGCTAGAGACACACCGCATACATAAAGCCTTGGCGTGTGGCTGCAAAGTCGTGTCGTACTACAGCAACGAATCAGACGCCAACGAGTTCTACAAGGATTATGTCACTATGACGGACCGTATCACTTTAGAAGAACGCCCGCCGTTGAAGTCTTACGAAGAACTGGTCAGCGTCTTAGCCAAAAAGTTTAATCCGCATATGAACTTTATGCTGGAACACATCCATAAAAAATTATTGTCTCTATCTAATGAGGTTTCCCAGCCCGCCGACCTCCACTCCAATGACGAAAAAGAGGAAATCGTATTGGGAGAGCAAGTTTGAAAAAGATTACCCTTATGTGAAATGGACCCCACACGACCTGTCCGTAAAGTTTATGATACCTTTATCTGTGTTAAAAACTCTTAATAAAGAAGACACTATAAAATATATTTATTTAAAAAATAGAGACAATAATTTTATTTTATAACTCTTCTATAATGGCGAACAAATATCAAATTTTTGTAAAACAGTATTCCGCCAAAAAAAAAATATCGTGGAATTGTGCCGTATGTGAAATTAAAAAAAAGGAATTATGGAAAGCCGGAACAGGTAATATGACGAAGTCAAGTTTTGACAAAAGGAGCACACGGTAAGTATCTTTTGGTTCAAAACCTATTTGTCTCATTATTATAGAAAAAATAAACAATCCTATCAATAGGCTCAGCCGCCGCCGCTGCCGCCGAGACAAAGTTGGATAGATGGTTCATAGAACCATTTGTCTCATTATTATAGATTTATAAGAATCTTACTGAGGTAGCACGGTAGCACGGGGTAGCACGCTCAAAACCAAAGTATTTCCTAGGGAAGGTTCCGTGGAGGACCTTTGAAACTGCGTGCTACCGCGTGCTACCGTGCTACCTAAATATTTTATAGTCTATTATTTTTTATATACTTGTAGTCTATAATGTATCAAGTCAGCTTAAGCGGACAATCAGGGAATAGTATGGTTAGTATAGGAACAAATATAAGCAGTGACAATCTATCGGTCACCAATGCCTCAGTCGTCAATATGACCGTCGGCAATCTTAAGACCACTATATTTTCGCCCAATGTATTTAATACCAGTTCTTTGAATGCCTCTGCCTTAACGTTACCGTCCAACTATATTATGCCTTTGTTGAATGTATCTAAATTAAATGTATGTAATCTGTCGTGTCTCCATATATCCGCCACGGCTATCACCGCACCGAATGTCCAGCCCACCCTCACCGCTGGAGACAACGTCACGATTGTGAATAATGTGATTAGTGCTTCCAATAGTGCCTTATTGCCGTCTGCGATAAACGCTTCATCCTTAAGTGTTACGGGTTTTGTAATCATCGGCGGAGAGACCTTTATAAGCGACAGCCTTTTGGTGACGGATACTTTACAAGCGGGGGACTTTGTATGTAATGGAACGATAACAGGCACGAACTTATCCACGACCGCCTTAGTCTTCGGCAATGCTTTGGACTATGCGTCTTCGTCCAAAACCTTATCGGTTGCTACGACTGGACTCGTCACAGAGAACTCTACGACACCGATTACCAGCGGGGCAGTCTATAGTGCTATCAATAGTTCGTCGTCTCAATTACACAACGTCGCCCATTTTCGTGGCGTGACGGGTACAAGCGAAGACAGTGTGACCCCCGTAAGTTATGACATCGCAGCAGGAGTGACAGGCGATGTGTTTTTTTTAAACTACTATCCCAAGTTTGAAAATAGTTATATCACCGTTCAAATGTGTTTTGCGTATACCTTTGGTGTCGCGGGCGCGGATTCCTTATTTGGAAGAATCGTCGTAGGCATTCAAGACAATACCTCCAATGTCACGATTCAAGACCAACGACAACGATGGAACGGCACAGCGGGAGGAGGCACACGAAGCGGTGACATTGGTATGTTACAAGGAACCTATAAAAATACAACTCCAGCGGGTCAGTTCGACAGAATCAAGTTAGAAATATTTAATCAAAGCACTGGTGATATTTTTTCACTTTTATACCCCGAATACATTAGTGTTATGGTGACCGAAACCTTGGATTTTACCGGACCTGCAGCCACCAATGTCTATATAGGGTCGGGCAATATTTCGTGTAATGCTATCAGTTGTTTAGCCTTGTCCGTCAACCCAGGCGTCCGCACCTTGGCGACCATTGGTTATACCGAATTCGGGAATGCCTCTTTGGCGTTTGATACAGCGTGTATGTCTTTACCCGGAGCCAATGAAACGGATTATGCCTTTGCTCAATTTACCAATCACACCACGACGATGAACTCTATGCCCTCTTCTTATCTGTCTTTCCGCCACGCGAATGTAGAGCAGATGGTGATGCGTAATTCTAATTTTGGAATCAATATATCTGAACCTACGCAACGATTGACCGTGGTAGGCAATGCCTCCATAAGAGGAGACTTAAAATGCTTCGGTGCCATAACCGCTACGGGCAATGTAAACGCACTCAAGTTAGACTCTGCCAACGCCAGTATAGATAATTTAACTTGTCAAAACAATGCCAACTTTTTATTAAACGTGTCTATGAATGGAAGCACCTTTATACAAAATTTAAGCGTAGGCGACTTGACTATAACAGGGAATGTCTATGGAACTCTGGTGACGGCAGGACAGAATGTAACCGTGGTAGATAATGTCATAAGTGCTTTTGTAGAAGGGACAGCCGAACTCAATATATCGTCTTTACATATCGACAATAATGCCAACTTCGCGGGCGTTTTAAATGTAAGCAAAACCTCCACTTTTAAGAAGTCCTTGAATGTAAATGAAATATTATTTTGTGGAGAACCTGGCGTCTTGCGAGGTAATATTGTTTTATATTCTGTAGACATCGGTAACCAAGGCATAC
>Ga0222664_1000812_pt1 | contig 14344 bp, 7 predicted proteins | sample AntAcemetagen604_FD_181147 | JGI IMG/M metagenome (GOLD analysis project Ga0222664, IMG submission 181147) | Saline water microbial communities from Ace Lake, Antarctica - #604 | ecosystem: Environmental > Aquatic > Non-marine Saline and Alkaline > Saline | place: Antarctica: Ace Lake | collected...
CAAATAATTCTTTCGTAATGATGGGTTCATGTGATCCTTGATACCAGTTATCACTCTTTTTTGGATATTCAAAAGGACCATAGTAGATTGTCATATTAAAAATACGATAAACCCCTGAGAGTGTCAGGGGTTTATTTCCTCGAGTATAAAAATTCAATTCGAATCGGAGCCAGTTATATACTTTTCTTCCACTCCATCCCTCAAATGCCACTTTCTCAAACATTTGTTTAATAACATACGCTCTGTCAGGATCAAGTATTATCTGGCACTTCTTGTCCATCAGCTTTTGGTTCAAATATCCAAGTGGTGCCATTCCAGGCCATAGACCTGATTCTACTCTCGACCTCAATCCACGCTTCACATTTATTCCTCGATTATCATTCTCTAGTTTTGCTTGTGATCCAAGAATCATCAGAAGAAACTTTTCGTTTGGATTGTTTGAAAATGTTTGTCCGAAAGTTCGTATTTGGAGAAGCTTGCCTGCATCCATCAAATCAACAATCTTTCCAAGATCTCCTGCATTTCTTGATATTCTATCGGGTGCCCATGTGAGAATTGCATTGTATTTTCCAGATGATATCTCCTCGACAATTTCATTAAATATCGGTCGCTGTCCTGTTTCTTTTGCTGAGTGACTTTCTCGTTTCATTGCTACAATCTCAAGTCCTTCACGCTCTGCTAGTTGGAGCATTTCTTTGATTTGTGAGTCGATAGACAACACCTGTCGTTCCTCTGATTCGCTTGATTTTCGAGCGTAGAGGCAATATTTCGTCTTAATAACCTTAATGTCTTCTTGAGCTATTTCAAAGCCCTGTGGTGCTGTTATCTTCATACCTTATTAATGACGCAGAGGGTATGAGGAGTCTAGTGCGTCCCGAGTAGATAACTAAATAGAGTAGATTATTTAATTCTTCTTTTTATCATCAGTAAGCTCTGTAAACTTTTCTGTCATTGTAGGATTCCCACGAGTTAGTTTTTTGATTGTTAGATCTTCTGCTTTGATATTGGCAAGACGTAGATTATTTTCAGATGACAAGAGGGCATCTTTGGTTTTTTGGAGATGATCAATGGTTTTGTCTATTTCGTCGATAGCAGTTTTGAATTTACGACTAGCTAGATCAAAGTTTTTTGCAAACCCCTCTTTGAATTGATTCATGTCGTTTTCAAAGTTTGTAATGTCAACATTTTGATTCTTTACCAAAGCAAGTTCTGATTTGTATTTAAGGGAATTCATAGACGCATTTCGCAATAGCGTTATTATAGGTATGAAAAATTGCGGACGAATTGCATACGTCTTTGGATATTTATGAGACATATCAACAATACCAGCGTTATATAGTTCATTTTCTGATTCTAAAAGAGTAACTAGAATGGCGTATTCACACTGTTTTTCTGTGCGGTCTTTATCAAGCTTTTGTAAAAAGTCCTCATTCTTTTTCTTTGTAGCAGTTTCATCACCTTCATTTTTCATTTCGAACATTATAGAAATAATTTCATTACCATCCTTGTCGTTTTCACGATAAATATAGTCACCCTTGTTACCCGTTGTTGCATCGTTGTCTTTTTCGAAATATGCATTCTGGAAACCAGTTGCACGAAGCTTGTTAAATTCTGTCTCACAATGTATTTCTAAAGTCTCGCCAACCATTTTGGTGCTGAGCTTTAATTTCATGTCCTTATATCGCTCAACCAATTCGTCTTTTAGTCTCAATTCGTTTTCATATTTTTCTTTTTGTGAGGAAATAGAGAGTTGATTTTCACTGTCTTTGCTTTGGAGTTTGGCATTTAGTGTGTCACGTTCTTTTTCGATAGAGTTAACAGCTTCGGTGATAGCAAGTTTTTTATCAAGCTCTGCATTACTAATTTTTGATTTTATCTCAGCTAGCTCGGCATCCTTCTTTGCTAGATCTGTTTGCATTACATTTTTAATATTAGCTTCCGCAAGCTTTACTGCAGTTTCCTTATCTCTCTCGAGCATTTCTACACGCTCATGTAATTCTTTTTCAAACTCACCATCTCGCACTTGTTTCATAATGTCGGCAAAACCAGCATCGTCGACTTTAAAAACCTCTTTACATTTTGGACATTTAATTTCTTTCATATTATTTTTACTAATTATTCCTAATAATCTCTTTCTCTTCTTCAGTTAGTTCATAAAGATCCATAACCATTTCATCAATTTTTGTTTCAATCTGTTTTTGTTTTTTCGGTGGATTTTTTGGATCGTAATCATCAGAGGAAGTAATGTCTAGAATTTGGTCTACTAACTCAATAAGAGAATCTTGTATTTTTTTTGAAGCTATTTTAATCGGGAATGAGCGGAGCTTTCCAACACCAATATCAACTCCTATCCCTCGTTTTTTACCATAGGAGTAAAACCAAGAACAAGCAAAAGTTGAATTTAAAATAGCTAATAAATATTTTAAATCAAAGTCCTGATCATCTTTTTTTATAATAGATAACATCGACATTCCGAAATACATGTCTGTATTATCTAATGCAAATTCAGGAGTCTTAAACATACCCTTAAAAATAATTTTATTTTTAATAAAAAAATTGGATTTCCTTGGTCGATGAAGACCATAAGGCTTATTAGAAGAAGTAATTATGTCTGAATATTTATCTAAGTGATTCTTTATTTTTATAAAATCTACTTTACCTTCTATGTATTCTTTAGTAATCTTATCCGAATATATTAAATATTCGATATTTTTTTCTGATATATGATATCTCGAAATATTACTCAATGAAGCATATGTTTTTATAATCTGACTCTCTGCTTCAGACAATTCTAGTTTTTCTATCTCCTCTTTTGTTAAAACGAATATACCATCTCCTATATCCATATCGTTTTTATGATTGGTCTTTAAGATATTTTTTTTATTAACCTTGTCTGGTGCTTCTACAACTCCTTGTGATACATCAAAAAAATTACCTAGGGACTCACAATTATTTTCCTCAAAGCTAAGTGCATCTAGTATGATTTCACTATCTTGTATCAACTCAGAATTATTCAAATATTTAATTTCAATATTTTCAGTATTTTTGTTTAATCCAATATCGTTTAAGTTATTGGTGACTTTTTTGTATCTAAATTTATCAATGTTTAAATTATTAGAATATATTGCCACCATATGATGTCCTACCACGTTATCGAAGACTTTGAGTTTTCCAATATCTAAAAAATCAATAAATCTCAATTCTTTTTCTACTCTATCTATTAATCTTGATGCACCTTTGCTATTTATCCAATATCTAGGCGTAATGAAAGCAATGCTTCTATTATTGTTTATTAGATCAATTGACAAATGTAAGAAGTAGAACCAAAAATCCATTTTTCCTTGGTGCCACTGTTTGCCCATATTTGATTCGTTCACATCTCTAAACACTAGTTCGTTGTCTCTTTCTTTTAGGTACGGAGGGTTCCCAATAACAACATCAAATCCTCCATTCTTCTTAAACACATCTGCAAATTCTAGCTTCCAAATAAAAAATGGTTTTATATTTTTCTTTCGAAGTTTTTGAAGATCTTCTATCTTGTCCTCTTGACCTTGTTGTCGCAAAGTCATCTCAATAATGTCCCATTTTAATTCATCAATATCACGCTTAAGACTTTGTTTATCTGAACGATGTGATTCACCGACATATCGTTCAGTTTTTTCGGTAAGTTCCTTTGTCTTTTCCTCAAGAATGTTTATTTGCTCAGGCTCATCAAAGAGAGACCTTGATTCTGGAGCTTGAATATTATCTTGGCTATTTTTTTTGAGGTCTTTGTTTAGAGATTTTGCTTCTTTCTTTAGATCCTCTAATTTTTCACCAGAGAAAATATTTTGGTTTGCCAGCGCGATAGTTTCTTTTCCTATCTCTGTTAGTCTCCTGTGAACTTCCTTATTTTCTCCAGCTTTATTATGTTCAGCAGAAAAAATACTGTCATCAAATAACTTAATTCCTTCATATTCTGAAATTAAACTATTTCCTTGCATGATCTTGTGATCAAGGTTTGGTAGTGGGTGGGGAACATTCTCATCAACCACAAGAGATAGCCATAATCGAAGTTTAGCAATCTCTACTGCTCCTGGATCAATATCAACACCATAAAGTGAATTTGAGATAGTTTCTTTCTTGAGAGTATAAACTTTCTTATTATCCTTGGTGTGTACACCGATAACACATCTTGCTCTAACAATTTCATTCAACATTCCTAGAGGAAATGCTCCTGACCCTACAGCTGGATCAGCAACCTTTATGTTGTAAAGTAGTTTATCAATCAACGGTGCGTTGCCTATGATTGATTGAGGAAGTAGGTAAGTGTACTCACCTTTGTATTTGTAACCCTTGTCTTCTTTTTCCGCTATTTTATCAGCTGTTGTTTTATCGTTTTCCAGAATCAGCTCACCTTGCCTGATAAAGAATTCAATATCAGACTTATCGATATTTTCAGTTTCTGTTTCAAGATAATTGATCAGAGTTTCTTGGCACATATAATGCACAATTTCACGCGGTGTATAAAATGCACCTTTACTTTTACGGTCTTTTATTTCAAGAAGATTCTCAAAAACCTTACCAAGCATCTCTGGATCAACTGCAACTTCTTGTTCTAGCGGTTCATTTTCATTAACAGTAAAATTATAACGATCGAACACGTCCAGAATTCCCGTTCCCACATCTCCAGTTTTTGTATCAATCACATCATTTGAAAATAGTTCATCGGGGAGAGTAATATCAGTTTCTTCCCATTTATAATTATTCATTGGCTCAAATAACCCTCCATTTAAAAATGGCATCCTTACGTTATTAAGTCGAGTGTATATTGCTGATTCACCGCGGTCCTGAGCTAGTCCTTCGTAAAAAAGAGGTTCAAGAATATCATTGAAAAAGTTCTCACCGTATTTTTCACGACGATTAAAAACTTCACGCAAAAAGCTTTTTGGACCCGTGCCCCATTCTCTGTCGGAAGAAACTCCAAACCACCCTTTTTTCTGAAGGAAGTACAAAAACACAATTTGACCCAACGTCTTTTTAGCAAAGTCTACGGTTGAGATCTCTTTCTCTTCAAAATCTTTTTTAATAGTCTCATCAGATTCGATTATTTTCTCTAGGTGTTTCTGTAATCCAAAGAACAATTCTGTGTATCGATCAAAAAACTCCTTAGTAACACTTTCAATATCAAAAGCTAATTCAAGTTCAGCAAGATTTGGTTTTTCGTCTGATGTTAAGAGCTTAATAAATCGAGATTGTGCGGTATGAGAACCTTCATCCTTTCCAACAAGAAAAGACCAACGCCTTGCTGGTGTGATTTCTTTTTTAGTTTTTAATTTGTCTTCTACAATTTGTAGAGAATGATCAAGTTTGACTAAGGAAAATCTCCACTCATCTTGACCTTTAACTGTAAATGCGACTATAGCAGCACTTTTATTATAAAAACTTAGGTAATCAGCAACAAAATTTCTCTGCAATGTTCTGGCTCTCTGCAAAATTTCCTTATTTTTTAGAGTAACCTGTAAAATATCCACAATATTATTTTCTGCATCAGTATATGTTCCAATAATATTGTAATCAACTACTTGAGGTTCAAAAGCGTGTTTAATAGCTCTCTTAAATTTGACAGGTTCAAAACCTTTAAATACATTTGAAATAAACTTCTCAAAAAAACTTTCCTCAAACTTATGAGTAAAAACATATTCTATTATTTTTTTTGCTTCATTTTTATTCATAAGAATTAAGAGATAAAGTATTCAGACAAAATGATTTCACGTTTATGATTAACATTTCCGTTATTTGAAAAGTCTTGAACAAGAAAATCTTGTGGTAAATGTGTTCGCAGTATACTCAAAAGCTTATGCGGATTTTGAACTATTTCTGGAGACTCTTGAGTTATCTTGAATATAGTTTGAGAAATCTTTTTTGGTATACCTCCTGAATTAAACTCATCGATTACCTGTGATAGGTAATGTTCATCATTATTTGTATAACCTTTGTAATTTCTTACTTCTTTTGATTTAAGAATTTTTAAAAGTCGTGTGCTATTATCGAGACCTCTTTTGTTATTTATTGCTTGAACATCCTCATCTATTTGAGGATTGTAGATCGCATCCATATTTCTTTTTAATAGTGAATAGAATTCTTTATTAATAGATACAGGTTTTTCTTCTGGCTCTGCTTTCATTGTTTGAGCTGCCTGAATAAAATCAATTTCTAAAGGAGTATCAAGCTCATTTGACGTTGAGGTAAAGAATTTTTGTAATTTTCCTTTCCTAAAATAGGTTAATAGCTTATTGTCTTCATTATTATTTTTTCTTGCTACACGAGCCTTTTTGGGAAGTTTCTTAATATAGTCAAATAATTCTATATTTTCATCACGAATTTTTCGGATTTCTTGTAGATATTTTAATTCGCTCTCTTCTGTAGGATCCTCACCTTCAATAAGTTCCTTTGAAAGCAATAGATTAAACAGGCTGTGTCCTTCAGGAACTTCATTCTCGGTTAGAAGTTTTGCATCGGCTCCAAGAAGAGAAATAAATGCCTGAATCTTTGCCTCGGCAAGCTCTTGAAGTTTTATTTGCTCATTAGCTTGTTCTGTCGGGAAGAAGGTGTATGTATAAATTTCTTCATGTTTTGTATCAACACGGTTAATTCGCCCGACTCGTTGCATTACTTTTGTTGGGTTCCACGGAATATCATAATTAATAACAAGATTTGCTTGGTGTAGGTTTGAACCTTCTGAAAGCACATCAGTAGTAATCAAAATTTTATAATCATTTTTTATATTATCTGCATTAGCGTCAAAGTTATCCATCACAACTTCTCGATCAGATACTGAGCTTTCTCCTGAGAAATATATTACCTCTCCTGGGAAGAATTCCTCAAGATGTTCAGCGAGGTACTCTGCTGTTTCCCGAGACTCTGTGAATATAATAGATTTTCCTTTTTTGAATGGCTCTTCTTGCCCCAACTTGTCTTTAAAAGCTAGTATTTTTGGATCACGTTTAACATCTTTCCATAAAGTTTCAATTTTTTTAAGAGTATCTAAATCTGAGTGAAGATCTACAATAAAATCGTCTCCGAAATCCTCACTAGAGTACTTTTCAGTCTTATCCTCGTCTACAAGTTTTTCCAAGGCTTCATCATTTCCTGAAGATAGGTATTCAAAAACTTTTTGAGAATGTTTCTTGCTGACATAAACATTCCCAGCATTGTACTCACTTATGAATTGTTCATACGAATTGATGAATCGAGAAAGTGACATTTTAAAAGCATGGAAACTACTTTCGAGTCTTTTAATCAAAAGCATCTTCATAAATTTACGCATATTATGTTGTCGTTGCTCATCTGAACCAATATCTCCTTTTTTATAAAGAAATGGGGTATATCGTGCATATTTAAAGTCACGAACAATTATTTCAATAGTCTCCAGAAATACTTTATTTTCAATTTCATCAAGCTCGTAGTATATAGGCTTCGGTTCAGCAACCTTTGGAAAACTCATTTTTTGTTTTTCAAGATCATCACCATAGTACTCTTGAATTTCTTTTCTTGTTCGTCGCACCATGAGATATTTTAAAACCTTGTTCCGTATCTTTTTTGAATTTTCTGTAGTGATAGCTAAGTATTCTTCTTTATCATCACGTCTATCAAGTCCTCTTAATTTACTTTCGAGTGAGCCAAAAAATGATTCAAGATCTGGAAGATTTGGAATAGTGCTTTGTCGTGACTTTTGAAACAACTTAATTTGAGCAAGAAGGTCTTTAGGTGAGTTGTTGTAAGGAGTAGCTGTTACAAGAATAACTTTTTTACCTCGACAAATTTGAGAAAGTTTCGCATACGTTGCAGTATCTTCTGTTCTAAAGCGATGAGCCTCATCAATAAGAACAACATCAAAATCCTTATGCATATTTTTTTCTATAATCCGATCAAGCATCCCAATTGACATGCATTTATAGTTCTTTGCTTTGAATCCAAAGTTTTTAAAAGAATTCTCCCAACTTCCTTTATTGTTTTCGTCAATTAAGTGGGGTGGCGCAAGCACAAGTGTTCTTTTAGCAACTTCTTGGCACAGCATAGTACCCATAAATGTTTTACCAAGACCAACGACATCAGAAAGGAATACTCCTCCGTACTCTTCTACTATCTTTTTTGCATTGATAACTGCATCTTCTTGGTATTTAAGTTTTTTAAATCCATCTGGAAGATCTTGCGTGTTAAGAGAGTAATCTTCGTTGATATCTTCATTGAAGTATTCGTATAGAAATTTTAAATAGAGTTCATAGGGGGTGATGTCATTCTTAATCCAAGTATCATTTTCAATTGTTTCAAGGTATTTTTCGGTCAGTTCAATAGATTTTTCCCATAACTCGTTAAACTTTTCTTGAGCAAATAAGTGATCTGAAGAGTTTTTAAGCTCCACATTGAATTCAAGATTATCTACAAGTCCACTTTTCGTGAAATTGCTTGATCCTGTTATGACACGACCTGTATCACGATCATCTTCGTTGAAAGTCATGATATATAGCTTTGAGTGTATTTTTTCATCAGGATAGGCACGAATTTCTAGCTTCCCACTCTTAATCCATTCGATGAATTTCAATAAACCTTTCTCAACCTCAACAGAGTTATCACTTTCTTCTAATTCATCTTTAATCTTTACACCAATCTCATCTTTGATTTCTTTATGGGATTTAACTCGTTCAATAGAGTCATATGTTTCTTTGTTTGTGCTAATTCCAATAAGAATTCTTACTTTTTCAGTATTTTCTAATTGTTCATATATTTCATAAAAACCACTGGTATAAAAGTAGCCAACAAGAACATCAAAAAATCTTGTATCTTTTACAAGCGACCTAAACCTATCTTTTAGGTTTCCCTTATTATCATTAGTAATAAATGTTAAATCGCTTAAGTTGTTTTTTAATTCGTTTTTGTCCATATTAGTTTTTTGTTTCAATGCTTTTTAAAAACCTCTCATATTCTTTCACATCAATACGAAAATCCTTACCGAGTTTATGCGCGTTAATCTTACCCGCTTTTATGTAGCGGTATATCGTCATGATATTTACCCGTAGCTTCTCAGCTACTTCGGCAGGTGTATAAAACTCTTTCTCCATATAATCCGTACTATACCATAGTTTACTTTGCTTTACAATGGTGTTATACTAGTTCTATGAGTAAGGAAATTGATTTTAAGTTTCTTAAAGACGAACCGATCGGAAAAGAGTCCGAGGGTTTCTTTAATTTTTATCATGATAGCGTTTCTCCAGCGCTTCTTTCAATTATTAATAATGAAACATGTGTTCACACAGTAGGACTCTTTGGACGTTGGGGTACTGGAAAAAGTACAATAGTAAAGCTACTGAAAGAAGAGAGTAAAGAGAGTCTGAAAATAATCGAATTTGATTGTTGGAAATATGAAAAAGATTCTCTACGAAGACAGCTCCTTTTACAAATTGCTAAGGATTTAGGACTAAAGAAAAAAGAAATAGACGAGATTGAAAAAGAGTTTTATTTTTCAATAAGTGAGAAGGTTTCAGAAAGAACAAAGATTTCATGGCCTCAAGTCAAAAGAGTTGGTATGTATTTAATTATTCCGGCCGTAGTCATTCTTCTCTTATCATGGGGTATTTATCCAGACCTAGCTAAGCAGTGGAAAGAATTTCTAGGTACGTCACTTTCCCTAATATCAGCATCTGCTTTATTCATATGGCAGTTCATTTCTAGTGAACTCAAAAAAATCATAATGATTTCTCCAGTCACGGCGACAAAAAACCAAATGGACTCCCCTGAGTTGTTTGAGAAATCTTTCACCAGAATCCTTAAAAGGGCTAAGACTAAAAATAAAGTCATTATTGTTATAGATAATCTTGACAGAGTTGACTCAAAAGTAGCGACTGAGGTTTTATCAACATTAAAGACATTCCTTGAAGTTGACCATACTCATGTAAATGAAAAAAAGGTTATTTTCCTTGTGCCGTGTGATTTCGAGGCTATAAAAAATGCAGCCCCTAGCGCAGATCTGGCAGATGAGTTTCTAAGAAAAATTTTTAATGTTGTGGTTTGGACACCCGAATATAACGACACTGACATTCACACATTTATAAAATCTCAAGTAAGTAATACTGGTGACATAAAAACATTTCTAGAAAATGATGACGTCTATCTTGTTATTGAATCTGCCTTTGCAAATAATCCAAGAGAGATAAAGCAATTTATTAACAATCTGATGTCGTCTCTTATTGTGGCGTTTAATACTGAAGTTAAAGACATAGTAGAGAACAATGTTGCATATATGGCGAAAGTGCTTGTACTTATGCATAAGTATCCTCTTGCATTTCAAAATCTAAAAAAACTATGGAATACTCCCGAAGAAATAAGTAACACTTTAAATAAAACTAAAGAGGCAACATCCGAAAAGAAAACTGAGTTTGAAGAGTTTATGTTAAAGACAAGCCGTATCACAGTCGATGACGCTGAGCCTTTTATATACTTAAAAAGACCAGTAATATCCAACCAGCTTAATGACGCTGACCAAATCCGCAAAGCTCTTATTGATGGAGACGAAACTAATGCAAAGAAATATATTGAACTGGAGACAAAGCAATCTATACTATTGGAGTTTGTTATTTCTATTTTAAATAAATATCAAAATCAAACGACTGAGATAATAACAACAATATTTAGGACTCAACTCATCGTCTTAAATAATTTAAATATCTCGGGACGAGAGTATATAAACAAAGTAGCTACGATTCTAGACACAAAAGTTTGGCCATCATTTCAAGAATTACCAACTGACATGATTTTCAGCTTTGTATTATCTGACAACAATTTAGACAAGAAGGCACTTACAAACATACTCGAACGTTACGTAATATCCGTGAATTCAACCGAGGAGTTTAAAAACTTTCAGAATATTCAAATATTAATACCTGTCATAAGAAATCTTGTTGAGCACCAAGATTTACTCACAGAAGACCAGAAGACTGACGTAACACAGTCAATCAAAGAATTTTATTCTGGAAGAGAAGACATTTTATCTTTGTTTGTAAAAGCTAAAAATAAAGAAAAGTTTATAACCCGAAAGACTTTGGAGCAGTTTGTCCAAACTTTAGATATTAATAACTTTACTTCAAGAAAGGATACGATTACGGGATTCCACGAACTTATTTCTCGATATAAACTAGTTCCTGTTGTGTTTCAAAAAACCTCTGAAATTCTTTCTAAGCATAACCAAGATACTCCTGGTTTTGGTGATAAAAAAGAATTGTTCCTAAAGGAAATCCTTGACCTTATTGGATTATTTGAATCTGAACTCGAGCAGATTACTGTTGCAGACAGACCAGCACTTATCCAAATCTTTATTAAGACCCTTAATGATATTAGTCCTTGGGATAATCGCGTAACCTTGATGAAAGTAATGAATTATCTAGACAATATTGCTCCTGATAATTTAAAAACTGATATCAAATCTTTCATAACTCAATTTATGCAAAATGCCAGTCCCGTAGTGGTTGAAGAGTTTATAAAATTTTGGGAGTCTGAATACATAAATGGGATCATCTCAGAATTACTACCTCAGCTCAAAGAAAGAATTGTCACTCAATCAAACTTCGCCAGAGTGATCTACTTGTTCGCAGATTCAGATACACGTCTCGGAATTTTAAAACACATAATAGACGGCCCTCCAGCACAAGCTATAGAATTTATAAATAAGCTAAAGCCCAAAGAGTACTCTCGAACGGAAGTTGCTCGCATGTGTCTAGACAGAGTGGTTGCTTTAAGTGGTGACGAAAGAACAGTTGTTTATGACTTTGTTGTAAATATAATAAAAGAGAAAGATGAATTAGCCTTAAAAGACACCTCGGTAGAGCAAATAAAAACTCTTTTAAATCAAGATGATGAAAATAACTCAGGTGCAGGGTTTAATTTCTTTACCAAAGCTGAATTTCTAAGTGAAGAGAAAAGAGAGACATTATTAAATCTACATTGGAATTTCTTCGACAACCGAGCAAACAAATCACAGGTCAACATAAATACGCACTAAAAGCCACTACTGTTTTCTTTAGTAGCTTACAGTCAACACCTCAAAAGGATTATGTATATTTCTTGTTCAGTCTCATAAAAGACGGACAAAATGAAGAGGTGCTCAAGATAGCCATTGAGAATTTATCTGAGATCAAGCCTTCTTTTGTTGAACATAAGAAAGATTATCAGGATCTTTTAACTGCTCTCGGATCATGGAATACTGAAAATACTAAAATAATAGTAATAGAATCTTTGTTAGCACTTAAACCAAATACAAAAACAACAGACGAAGAGAGTACTTTTTGGAAAAACCTAGAAAAATTTAAACCAGAAAAGAATGAGGATGAACCTCAAGCCTAAACAACACTACATCGATCTTTACGACAAAATAACTATCAATAATTGTCGTTGGAAAGAAGGTTTTCACATAAACTATAAGCACAAATTCGAAGATGGTCCCCAAGGAATAAAGTTAACGGAAGAAAGCCAGAGAGCTTTCACTGAACTAACTCTACATTTCGACCTCCTCTACACAACTCTCTATTGGTACGACAATAAAGAAAAGACTATCGGAGAATGGATTAAGCGAGATAAAAAGAAAGACGATCTATATAAAAACGCAGTACCTCCAAGAGACATTCGTTGCTTAAAATGTAGCAATATAACAGAAGTGGAAAGTAAACATTTGTGGGATCACCACGACGGAGAAGACAGGGTTCTTTTCATGTGTAAGTGCTCAAAGGGATGTCTTCCAATGAGATCTTTTTATGATGATGGTAAGAAGTACAAAACAAAACCAAATCTTTGTCCTAAATGTAATACAGAATTAAAAAGAGAAAGTGAGCGAATTGAGGATAGAAAAATAATAACTACAGAGATTTGCCCAGCATGTGATTACAAAGACGTGGACGAATTTGAACTATCCTCAAAAGAGGAAGAAAAACCAGATCCAAACTATGAAAAAGATAAAGAACGTTTTTGTTTATCTGGAAAAAGTTTGTCAGATAATCTAGAAGAAAAAAGACAACTGGAGGGAATCAAAGAACTTGTTGATAGTTGGAAAGAAAAAGAAGAACATAAAGAGGATTATGATGAGGTTGATGATCTTAAAAAGTTAACCATCATTGATCTTGAAAACATATTAATACCTGAATATGAAAAGAATGGATATGTAAATTTGAAATTTGAAGCTCCTGATATGGGAAAAGATTTAATCGTTCCTTTTATGATCATTGACAGTAATTCAGAAAGAAGAGACAGATCTAGTAGTCATGAACTTCAGAAGATAATTAAAAACAGTCTGAAAGGTACTAACTGGAGATTAATGTCTGATGGTATTTCATACAGGTTAGGAATTCTCACAGGTCGTCTCCGTGCATACGAAAGAGAGGAAGATTTACTTAAATTAGTCCGTCAAAATGATACCAAGTAGCCTTAGTAAGAAGTTTTATCAAACTCCTCTTTGTATTTTCTAGCAATCTCCTCAACATCCTCATTATCATTAATATCAAAAGTAAAACAGTCATCTGTCATATTGAGAATGTATTGAGAATATTCTTTCGTGTAAAGATGTTCCATCGCCATATCTGTAAGTAGATTCAAACTGTGGTTAAGTAATGTTATTTCTTTGAGATAAGAATCAATAAAATCATTGTATTTTTCTGTCATGTCGATATCAAACACAGAAGATACTTTTTGAGCTATATTTTTAAATTCGCAAAGCGTTTTGTAATTCTTGACTGGTTTTGCGTATTTTTTAACAAATAAAAAAACATTCGATACGGGCATCAGTGTTTCAATTTGTTTTTTGTACTCTTGTACAAAATCTATTTTCTCTTCACTAGAATATAAACTGCTTCCAGTTATTATTTCCATCTTTCTTGGCATTCCTAGAAATACTTTTGTAACTAACTTTTTCTTTAAAGCTCCAGAACCAATCAACTCTTCAAAGTATTGTTTAGATTCTTGTAATGCTTCATACCAAATTATGAATAATTTTTGATGAGTCTTTTTAGTATTCCCGTTCCATGTGTCATGTCGCTTGCTCATAAAAAGTGGTGTGTGTTCTTTTACAAACAAACCATCATCTAACCAAAGTGATAGTTTCTCTTTCATTACATCTTCCATGCTCATATTTGCAGACTTCGCACACTCCTCAACCGCAAGTAAAAGGCTGTCTTCAATAGCAATATCTTTATTGTTATAAACGAGACCTGCATCATCAGCGATTTTCTGGAATATGTTTATTGTAGAAATATCAGCAAAAGAAGTGTGCATTAATAATCCGTCTTTTTCTTTGGTGCTCTTCTTTATGGTTTTAGACCCTTCG
>Ga0222664_1000819_pt1 | contig 14270 bp, 12 predicted proteins | sample AntAcemetagen604_FD_181147 | JGI IMG/M metagenome (GOLD analysis project Ga0222664, IMG submission 181147) | Saline water microbial communities from Ace Lake, Antarctica - #604 | ecosystem: Environmental > Aquatic > Non-marine Saline and Alkaline > Saline | place: Antarctica: Ace Lake...
CCTACTAATTTACTTGATATCCATTTACCATTAATGTCAAATATACCGAGGTAGGTATTTAAATCATGATTTGGCCAATTTATCCAAGGTGCTTTTGTAAAAGAAATAACATATTCACTATTAAATTTTGTTAAACCTCCCATTACTTCCGACTCCCCAAAGTCTTTTCTTAAATCCCACAGCAATTGGCCATTACTATTAAACTTTGCCACAAATAAATCGCTGCCGGGGTTATTGTTAAAAATACCAATCCTACCAGAAACCACAATATCATCACCATCTATTAAAATATTGTGCAAAATAATGGGGCTGTTTACGTCTGATTGGTAAGTCCACAACAAACTATCGTCCTTCCATTTTTGCACAAAATACTCGCTTGGGTTTTGGCCCAACAAAACCATATCTCCATTGGGTAAAAAGTGGGCACGCAAAGCCAAACTTGTATCGTTATTGTTTATGCGGTAAGTACTTACCGTATCGCCCAAACTATCTATCAATATTTTATAAATCTCAAACTTGTTGTAGCTTGGGTTGCAATTGGCCAAAAAGTAATAATGCCCGTTTTGTTGGCCGAGTTGGTTGGTGCGAACAGGCTCAAAAATTGGGCAATTACTTTTGTACAAAAAAGTTTTGAAATTTTTAAAACTGTCATTTTCTAATAAAAGGAATGGATAAGATTTGTTTGAAAAATCTAAAGTGGAACCTAATATTGCATCTTTATTATTAAAATTTACCAATCCATACGGAAGTTCAGCTGAAATAGAATCAAAGTAAATGGCTTTATTAATGTATTGTGAAAATAAATTAGGCGTGCATTGCACGCCTAATAATAAAGCAAGTATAAATTTAAATTTAATCATTTGTTACAATTAGTTTTTGGGTTTCTGTAACCAAATTTCCATCAAGTAAATAATTTATAGAAATGAAATAAATTCCAGGCTGTACCTTAGGTAATTCAATTTCAATTCCAGGTTGATATGCATTGTTAAAATATACACTTTGGCCTAAATTATTAAAAACCTCAAGCTTAATTTGGGTAGCTTTTAATGACAGCTTTATAGATAAACTTCCGGTGTTTGTAGGATTTGGATAAACTTCGACTTCGCTCAGTTTATCAAAATTAACTTCTTCTACTGTTACATCATTTACCTCGCAGCCGGGCGTAAGGCAGCCATGTTTATCTAAATGTAAATACCACAAATCTTGCCCACCGGGGCCGTTGTACAAAACTCCTATGGTTTTTATGGTACTGTCTGGCTCTATGCGGGCATCCCAAAAAATTGAAGTTTTTTTTGTATTGTCTGCATAATAGTATTCTCTTGACCATTTTACGTTCAAGTCATTGTCAAAAAGGTAAATCAAGCCTCTAATATTGTTATCTTCTAGGTTATGCTCACCTCCAAAAAAATAAACACCGCGGTTGTTTTGTGCAAGTTTATAGGCTCTTCTGTATCTGGCAGCTGTTCCAATTTTTTTGCTGGACTCCCAATTTCCATCTTTTGAAATTAATCCCATGAAAATATCGGATTTATCTGACAACCATTTTCCACTACTACATGAAACTAAATATTTATTATTAAATATAATTAAATCACCCATTAATTCAGATTCTCCAATATCCTTAACTAAATCCCATAAAATTGACCCATTAACTGATAATTTGGCAATATATAAATCACTACCCGGGCTATTGTTGTTTATTCCTATACGCCCTGAAACTACAATATCATCACCATCCATTAAAATATTGTGTAAAATTATTGGGCTGTTTACATCTGATTGGTAGGTCCACAAAAGGCTATCGCCATCCCATTTTTGTACAAAATACTCGCTAGGGTTTTGGCCTAATAAAATCATTTGGCCATTAGGTAAAAAATGGGTGCGCAGGGCTAAGCTTGTATCATTGTTGTTAATGCGGTAAGTACTTACTGTATCGCCCAAACTATCTATCAATATTTTATAAATCTCAAACTTGTTAAAGCTTGGATTGCAATTGGCTAAAAAATAATATTGGCCGTTTTGTTGGCCGAGTTGGTTGGTGCTTGTTGGATAAACGGTTGGACACTTGGATTTATACTTTTTTAAATTTGTTGGATATCCTAGGCTATCAAAATAAATTATAGGATAAATATTTTTTGTTGTATCCTGCATTAATCCAATTACTCCTAACTTGTTATCTTGAGTGAAGAAAGAGTAAGGTAATTCACCACTAATAGTATCAAAATAAATGGCTTTATTAATATATTGCGCAAATAAATTAGGCGTGCAAAGCACGCCTAATATTAAAGCAAGTATAATTTTAATTTTAATCATTGGTTACCATTAATTTTTGAGTTTCTGTAACCAAATCTCCATTAATAAAATAATTTATAGAAATGAAATAAATTCCTTGTTTTAACCCAGGTAATTCAATTTCAATTCCAGGTTGATAAGCATTATTAAAATAAACTACTTGTCCTAAATTATTAAAAACTTGGATTTCTGAACTTTCAATAAAATTTGGAAGCATTATTTTAAAGCGATTATCCAATGTGGGATTAGGGTAAATTAATATTGAATTAACCTTTTCAGAATTGGTAACCAAACTTTCTGAATCACCTGAAATTCGTTTAACTTCATAAACTGTATTGGGAATAATGGGTTCTTGCAAGGCCAACCTTAAATAACTTTTGGCTTTTAAATTTCCATAAGCATCGGCATTGGCCAAAGACCTAATTTGAGCCTCTGCTTGGTAGCTTTTTATTAACTCAACATTGGGATACTTGTTAGCAACCACAAAACTAACCAATTGTGGCAACACCCCTAATTGCTCATTGGCTGCCAATTGGCCTGTTTGGGTAAGGTTAATGTGTTGAAACAAACGGCTATCGGCTTCAGTTATTGGGTTCAAACTATTGGCCAATTGTTCGGTTTTGTTATTGGCCAATAGGTTGCGCAACATTTCCTTTTTCAACAAGTTTTGTTGGTGGGTAAAGTAGTTTTTTTCTTGCGCTGTTTCGGCCAAATCTATTTGCGTTTGTAAACCTTGCATTTGGTATTGAAAAAATTCTGCTTTTAATACAGCCAAGGCTTCCGGATTATCAGTTTTACCCTCTGGATGCGGATCGTTAACTTGAGTAGGGCAGGACACTTCAAAATCAAAAGTTCCTGCACATGGGTTTAAATCTAACCTATTCTCATAGCAATCAGGTTCTAATTTAAAGCTGCTTGTGTTGGTGTGGTGGTGGTAGGTAATTTCATTTTGCGCCACGGTGGTGCTGTAAATTTCGAAATCAAGGTTGTTTCCGCTGATGTCGCAATTGTTAAAGATGTTGCCGGCGGGGTTAGTTTCTGATAAGTCACAGAAACCTTGTTGAGTAAACATGGTTCCTTCAATTAACGAAACCGTATAATTTAGATAGGTACCATCGCCTTGAAATTGGTTGCATTTTACCACCAAACCCTCATTGCTGTTGTAGCTACTGCTGCCGTTAACGTTAACGCCACTTGCGGTATATTCAATGGTGTTCCTGTAGATTGCATCAGCGCTGTTGTTTGAGTTTAAAATATCTATTGCGCCACCGCTAATGGTTGTTTGGTTGGGGTTGGTAATGGTGTTTTCTTCAATTTTAAACAACTCGCTGCCGTATTGCATAATGCCTGTGTGTGAGTAACTGCCTGAGTTGTAAGTTATGCCTTCCATTTCTATATTGTTGCGTACATAACGCGATAGCCAAGTATTGTAACCTGCAATAGCAAAACGGCAATTTTCGAATTTATTGCCATCAATATCATGGTTGTAAATGGTTGCAATATTGTGTGCTTCAATACCAAACGTAAGGTTTTTAAAGGTATTTGAGCCCGATATACAATTTCCATCAACATCAACAGAAGTACATTTTACAGCATAATTAGCATCAAAACTTAAAATACCTGAGCCTCGTTGGTCGGGATGAAAATTAATTTGGTTATCGAAAGTATTGCCTGTAAGGTTTAAACCGTGATAATCCCAAATATGAAAGTGACCGTATGTACCAATTCCTTCTGGTGATGAAGAATTTAATAATGAGCCATTTAAAGGTGCATCGGTAATAAATGTAGTATTAACAATTTCAGAAAGGGTTAGGGTTGGATGATCTCTTGAAAACTCAAAAGGGTAAAAAATAATTCCGTTCCTGCTATTTCTTATTGTTGCACCATTTGATTGCACAATTCCACCCGCCCAAGCATGAGAGGAGGAGGCAGAAAAATTCATTTCAGAATCGTATGTAACATGATCCGCCAAAACGGCAACACGAGCATTTTCAATAGTTGCGCCATCTGTCATACCTACAAAGCCATGTTGCCCGTTAAAATCTTGTTCAACAATGGGGTTTCCCAAAACATTAACCCCATCCCACATGGCGTTTGGGCATGCTTCTAAGGAGGTTAATGTGCCATAAATTATGTCTAGACTTCCGTTTTCTTCAACAGTAATTCTTGATTGGTGCCCAACTTGCTTTGAGTCAGCAAATTCAACTACTGCACCGTTGGTAATTCTTAAAAGTCCTCCATCGCCAACTACAATATGGGCTTTTACCTTAGTATTTGAGGATATTGTATAAGGTGTATTTGAATTAGCTGTTGAGATTACAAAAAATTCATTTTCAGCTTCCCCAGATAAAGGGTCAATATCATATTCAATTGCTGTAGTTAATCCACAATCATTATGCAATTTAACTAGATAATTATCATCAAAATTTCTACTTGTATTTCCGCAAATTACAAGGCCGCCGTCTTCGGCTTGAACAATATTATATAAACACTCCTGCTTTTTTAAATCCCCTGGAAAGGCCTCACGAGGTCCATCATTTACATCAAATGTTTTTTCCCATTCTAAATTGGCTGATGCATCAAATTTTGCTACATAGGCATCGGTATTCCAAACGTCAAATATATAATCGCAATTATCATAGTTATTAATAATATTCGTTATATCTTCTTCGTTTCCGGTTAAAGGATTAGCTAGTTTTGATGTAACCGCTGCAAAACCACCATCTTCAGTAGCTGTTACTCCCAACATTAAATCAAATGCAGCAATATCTCCTAAATTAATGTAATTAGTTGGTAACAAATTTGCGCCATTGTTTTTGTTTAGTTTAAAAATTATACCAACTCCTTTGCTAGTTGGTTCTCCTTGAAAAGGTTGGTTTCTAAATACCGTAAGCGGGTATATTACATTTCCGTTATTATCAAATTCAACATCAAAATTTTTAAAGTGTTTCTTGACAATATTTGTAAATTCTGTATAATCTTCTGACCTATAAATTATTTGCCATGCATAATTTTGAGTTTGAATATCAGCCTCACTATTAAATTTTCTTAAATGTGAAAACCCTGTAGGATTATTATTATACTCATTTGGATAATAGGTTTCATCTCCTCCAATAACAAATTCGTTATTGTATGAATCTATTGATTTTGCAAAACCCTCAAACCCATTTTGATATATATTGTAAGTAACATCCCACAATTTTTTACCATTATGGTTAATTTTTAAAACGTAATTGTATTGTTCTGACCCTATTGTTGAATGCCCAACCACTAAAAAACCGTCAGATACTTCTTCAATATCAAATCCTTCTGCTTTGGTTTCATATGCTTTGGTAAAATCATTTAATGCATCAACATGACTAAAGGTATAATTCCAAATTATGTTACCTTCATTGTCTGTTTTTACAATATTTAGCTTTCTATCCCAACTTAAATTTTGATTGCAATTGGCAGAGAAATTGAATCCATTATATGTAACCGTTGGGTTATTTAATAAAGGCCCATTATAAATACCTCCTTTACCCCCAAGCAATGTGCTTTTTGTCCATCCTGTAGCTATATAACCACTTTTATCTTCTAGTTGTTTACACTATTTAAAACTCCAGAGTTTGGAGCAATACACCAAACCATTTTGCCTCCCAAATCATATTTTGCAAAAGTGCCTCTAGATGATCCTAATTTTCCATTTGTTTCACTTTCAAAAATTTGACATCTAAAATCATCTTCAATTTCTTCAAAACAGCCTTCATCCTCAATTTCAGACTCATAGTTGTTTACCCAAGTTGCATAACCACATGTTATGTATCCATCTTGTGTTTCGGTTTCTGTAAAAGAGGTTTCTAAATCATACCACCAATCCTCACCACTATTTTCAGGTGTTTGCGAATTGGTTGTCCAAAAATTAATTGGAGCATTATCTACTGTTCTCCAATTAACTGAAGGGGCTTGGGCAAAGGTTGAATTACCCAATAAAACTAGAGAGAGAGAGAGAGAGAGAGAGAGAGAGAGAGAGAGAGAGAGAGTTTGGCGAAAATGTTTTTTGTTTTCATGGTTTTTGATTTTGATTTGAGCATAAAACTAAACAAAAAAATTCACCATATACTTTTGCCGTTAATTTTTTTTTTAAAAGAAGCTTACTCTCAGGTTTCATTTAAAAAACAAAAAGATTTCTCACTCTTTTTGCAAAAGAGATTCGAAAGGACAAATGGTTTCTATTTCAACTTAGTTTTTAGGTTTTTGAATTATGATCAGTTTCACAATTTAAAGACTCCCTGCCCTTGCAAGTCAGGTGGGCATCGTTATTTTGCAAATGCCTTGGAGTAACGCTGTAATTAAGAACCGCAAAAGCCATCGAAAAATAAGAATCGCATTAATCAAAAACCAAAGTCACTTCGAGTGTCAGCCTCAGGCTGATGTATCGAGAAGTATTTTTGGAATCTGCATTTGAAAAGTTCTCGATACACTGCTTTTGCAAAGCAGCACTCGAACGAACATTGGGTGAAAATATACTGTTCAAATAGATTTAACTTATTACGGGTTTGTCTTTTCGAAATGAAAAACTAGAACTTAGCAAAAGTTCTAGTTTTGATTGAGCCCGCCTAAATGTTCGGGTAATAAATCCATTTATTAATTCAAAGATTTCTCACTCTTTTTACAAAAGAGATTCGAAATGACAATTCGGTTTTTAATGTACACAAGAAACCTGCTCTTGTTTATTCAAAATTGACTTATTTAACCAAAATTGAAAAACAAAACCGCCTAAAAAGTAACAAAAAACATCTACCCAATCTGCTGTAAATTCGGGTTTTAAAATTGGGGCTAAAACTTCAAAGTAAAATGAAAAAATTAGCACAACACTCCAAATTTGAAATGCCGAAAAAGTATAAAGGGATGACTTGAAAATAAATTTCCTAAACAAAACCAAAATACCTCCCAAAACTATTGGAATTGCTAAAAAATCATCGAGGTAACTGTTTAAAAAATTATTGTTTAGCCCAACTGTATTCGAAAAATGAAACATAAACCAAACACCAACAAGAAGTAACCAATAAACAGAAATTGGAAAAAACCTTAAAATGCAACCCATGTAATAAAATAAATAACAATTGAAACAATCCAATAAAAAACCAATTGGTTAAATTGTACTATTCGCTTTAATACAACAGTAAAAATACCATCATCTGGATAAATTTTTATAATCGGTTTTTCTGGTAATTTCAGCTTTCGGGCTTTGTTTTCTGCTTTATAAACTTCATCTAAAACCCCGCCGCAAAAAGCACAATTATGCAAGGCACCATCAGTCCACATTTGGCAATGCTCACATTTTTTTTGATGGAAACCCATTTAAGTTAATTTTACCTACAAAGTAAAAATTATATCAATAAGCATGGCATTAAAAAACCCTAATAATTCAAGTGACCCTGGTTTAGGCGAAAAGTACTTAGAAACTACCAAAAGAGTAATTAATAAAGATGGAAGTTTTAATGTTAAACGAACAGGTGACGGGCTTTTTTTAAGAGATACTTACCAAAACCTCATCAACATGAGTTGGTTTAAATTTATTGGATTAATTGTGGTTTTATATTTTGCCATAAACTTAATTTTTGGAAGCGTTATCTATATTTTAGGTACAGATAACCTTAAAGGTGTTTTAGTTTCTGAAACTGAATTAGAGAAATTTTTTGATGCCTTTTATTTTAGTGTACAAACCTTTACAACAGTTGGTTATGGCGCTATTGCCCCAAAGGGAGTTTGGGTAAACCTTATTGCCTCAATTGATGCTTTGGTTGGATTATTGGGTTTTGCCCTTGCAACAGGTTTATTGTATGGAAGATTTTCTAAACCAAAAGCGAAAATTTTATTTAGTAAAAATGCCATTATTTCAAATTTTAAAAATGGAAATAAGGCCTTAATGTTTCGAATTATTAATACGAGATCTAATATTTTAATGGAGCTTGAAGCAACAGTTATGTTTATGCGACTTGTTAAAAATACTGATGGCCAATCTCAAAGAAAATATTTTGATTTAAAGCTTCAAACTAGAAAGATTAATTTCTTTCCAATGAACTGGACTATTGTGCATGAAATTGATGATGAAAGTCCTTTAAAAGGAAGCTCGGTAAAAGAGCTACAAGATCATTTTGGTGAAATTTTAATATTAATTAAAGGCTTTGATGATACTTTTTCTCAAGTTGTACATTCTAGATTTTCTTATTGTGCAAAAGAAATTGTTGAAGACAAATCTTTCGATAGAATTTATAAAATAGATGAAAATGGTGATATTTTAGTAGATATTGATAAGATACATAGCTATTCTTAATTTCCCCCGCTACTCTACTATATTTGCCGCCTCAAAATAAAAAAGTGCAGTATTCATTTGTAATTCCAACATTTAACAGACCCGAAGAAGTTACCGAACTTTTAGAAAGTGCCTTACAATTGAATATTCCGGGCACTGATTTTGGTGGTTTTGAAATGATTTTTGCAGATGGAAGTCCTACCGAAATTTTAATTCCAATTATTGCGGCTTATAAAACAAGACTATCTATTCAACATTTGCATAGACCAAAATTGGCTATTAGTCCATCAAGAAATTTAGGTGCTGAAAATGCAAAAGGTGAATATTTAATTTTTTTAGATAGCGATGTAATTCTACCTGAAGGATATTTAGTGGCCTTACATTCTGAAGTTTTAAAATCGCAGCCTGCTTGTTTTGGCGGACCCGATGCAGCCCATAAAAACTTTACCCCGCTCCAAAAAGCCATTAGTTTTAGCATGACTAGCTATTTTACTACCGGCGGAATTAGAGGCGGAAAAAAACAAATACACAAATACAATCCACGTGGCTTTAACATGGGTATTAAAAAAGCTGTTTTCGAAGAAGTAAATGGTTACAGTGATTTTGTTTGTGGAGAAGATATTGAACTAAGTATCAGAATTATTAATGCTGGCTACCAAACCAAATTAATACCCGATGCCTTTGTTTACCACAAAAGGCGTAACACAATTAAAAGCTTTTTTAGACAAGTTTACCGCTTTGGTGCAGCTCGGGTTAATATTTTTTCGCGTCATCCAAAAGAATTAAAAATTACCCATTTATTTCCTTCTGCATTTTTTATGTTTTTAGTATTTGGATTTTTAAGCAGTTTGGTAAATCAAACAACCTTCGAGTTATTTCTAATGTTTATTTCCGCTTACTTTTTTGCTATTTTTATTAATGCTTCTTTACAAAACAGAAGTTTAAAAGTGGGATTTTTAAGTATCATAACTTCAATTATTCAATTGAGTGGTTATGGCTTAGGTTTCATAAACAATTGGTTTACTGTTTTTGTATTGGGTAAAAAAGATGGTTTATCGCTAGGCGCTAGTAAATAATTACTTTCGACTCAGTAAATGCCAATTTTAAAAAATAAATTTCTCGAAATTTCTGTTGACCTCCCTCTTGAAGGTTATCAAGCTTCAAGATTTGATTGGACAGGAAAAATCACTGAAGTTAAATTTCAAAATATTCCTGTTTCGGCAAAGGAAACCTTAGAAAATTTTAACGTTAAAACACACGGACAAGGCTTTTACAATGAGTTTGGTTTTGATGAGCCCATTGGTTTTTCTGATTGTAAGATTGGCGGTTGGTTTCATAAAATTGGTATTGGATTATTAAAAAAGGAAGATAAAGCCTATCATTTTAGTAAAACTTTCCAAATAAAACCTGCCACTTTTGAGGTGGAAATTGAAGCCGATAAAATAAAAATAGTTTGCATTGGGGAAAATGAAAGTGGCTATGGTTATCGCTTACAAAAGGAAATAAAATTGCATGAGGTAGGCTTTTCGATAAATTATGATTTAACCAATACAGGTGAAAAAACAATTATAACAAATGAATATACCCACAACTTTTTAGGATCCCAAAATGGCCTTATTGGAAAGCAAAATCAATTAGATTTTCCATTCCAAATACAACCCTCAAAATTCATAGAAACCATAAATCCTGAAAAGAATGTAATTTTGGGCCATAAAATGGTAAATTTCCGAACCCATCCAAATCTTCCGTTTTTTTTTAGCAACCTTTCTGGAAGTGAAATTGCTAAAGCAACTTGGGAGTTTACCGACCAAAAAATCAAAATATCTGAAATATGTAATTTCAATTCGAATAAATTTAACCTTTGGGGATGGAAACACGTTGTGAGTCCTGAAATGTATTTTGATATAGAAATTTTGCCTAATAAAAATCTTAAATGGTGCAGATTGTACCAATTTGAAAATCTAAAATAAAACCATTGTGAGAAAACATAAAAGTTTCCAAACCAGTTTAGCCGAATATTTGAGAGAAACAAGGCGTGCAAAATGCATAGACAAAGCAATTAACCTTGAAAACAACGGCCAAAATAAATCTGTAGAATTAAAAAGTCTTGATTTGAGTGCACCTGAAGTTCAAAGAATTGCCCACTTGTTGAATTTGGATAAAATAAACAAGCAAAAATCAATAACTTCTATAAGCTTAAGCCACAATCCAAATTTAGGAGATTATGGTGCTGAAGGTTTGGCAAATAGCTTTCCGGCCTGGATTGAAGAAATTGGATTGGTAGATTGCGGTATTGGAGACCAAGGTGGAAACGCACTTTTAAATTGGGCCAAAACAGCACCCAAATTGAAAATGATTTGTGTCGAAAAAAATAATTTTAGCGCTAATATTAAAGCTGCTTTTAAAAATTTAGGCTCAAATAATTCTAAATTGGTGGTTGAGGTTTAATTTTTTAAAACCTTAAAAAAAACAAATTATCACCTATTACAATTTCCATTTCGTGAGGTTCTTACTTAAGTGTTTTCCTACTTAAAATAAAAGTTGAAACCAAAATCTAATGCAAATTAAATACTTGCTTATTGAATTTATTTTTGCAAATAAAACCTGCTTAAAATATGATTCGAATACTTAAAATAATTGGTAAATCACTGCTTGTTTTAGCCTTAACATTGGTTTTAATTTCTTTTGGTGTTTACTTTATATATAACGAAGAACTGCCAAAGGGAGAGCAATCATCTGAGGCTGATTTGTTGGCAGAAAAGATGTTAAAGGCTGTAAACCATGAAGCTTATAACAAAACCAAATATTTAGAGTGGTCGTTTGCAGGGAGACAGCATTACAAATGGAATAAACAACAACAGGTTGTAGTTGTAAAATGGGATGAAACTTTGGTGAACCTAAACATTCAGCATCCTGACTCAAGCACTGTAAGTGTTAATAATAATGAAATATCAGGCACCCCTAGATTTGAAAAAATAGAAAAAGCTGTTGCCAATTTTAACAACGATTCGTTTTGGTTAATTGCGCCCCATAAAGTATTTGATCCGGGAACAGAAAGGCGCATCGTTTCGCTTGAAAATGGAGAAAAATCTCTTTTAGTTACTTATTCCTCCGGAGGCACAACTCCTGGAGATTCTTACTTATGGTTGTTGGAAGAATCAGGACTTCCAAAAGCTTTTAAAATGTGGGTAAGTATTATTCCTATTGGAGGCCTCGAGGCAACATGGGATTCTTGGGAAACTTCTGAAAGTGGCGTGCCATTTCCAACAAACCACGAGTTATTGTTTTTAGATATTACAATAGATAATCTTATTGCTAAGCAATAAAGCTACCTAAATTTAATTGGAAGAAGCCTAAAAGATATTTAGCATTTATGAGCAAGTCTAAAAGCTTCTCGAAAATTTGAGGTTATTATTAATTAATCCAATTTAAAAGCAAAAAATCAAGAATTAAAATAGCTTTTATATTGCCAAACTCTTGGTAAAAAAGAAAGCAATAGAACAGGGTAGAAAAGTATATCTGTGATTAAATTTCCTGTTGAAAAACTCATATTATCTTCAATAACAGTACTATTTCCTTCTCGATGTAAAATGTGTTTGTGTTTCCATGTTTTTATTGGGAAAGGCAGTTTTCTTCCTTCATCAATAAAATAACGAATGTTCTCTGCAGTTCCAGTTTCGGTTATTTCACTAATCCACTCACCTGCTAAAAGTAATTTTAGATGCACAATATCTCCCTTTTTAGATCCTCCAAACGCAATCAATTGTGCACCGGGCGGAAGCAAGTATCTAAATAAATTATGATCAAACCGATTGTAAACCGATTGCAGCTCTCCTTGTACTTTTGATTTAAGTGTGATATTCATGAATGTAATTAACTACTGTTGCCTAATTAAGTTCATGAAACCCAAAAGTTACTTAACCAAAAGTTTTGAAACTGTTAACCCGGTTTTATCTCCAAGGGTTTTTACTAGGTACAAACCACTTTTCAAATTTGAAGCATTGATGGTAAAAAGGGATTCAGAAAAATTATTTTGAAGCACAACCTGTTTCCCTGCAACATCATATACCATAATTGAATAAGTACTATTTTCTGCATAATTTAATTTAATAAAAACATCTGATTTTGTTGGATTTGGAAAAATTTCCAATTTCACCTTTTGATGGCTCGGTTCTATTATTGCAAGTGGATATTGCTTTACTCTAACACTATCCATAACAACATTCACGAGCGGTCTATCATTTGCGTTTACAGCAACTGCTTCAATCATTTCAACGGTATCCCAACCATTAATAACAACACCAAAAACAGGATGTGCCGATGTTAATGGAGCTTTATCGAAATCTAAAAAAGTATTGTTTTTTGTATTTATAAAAAATTGACTACCTCCAGTGTTTGGTCCAGAGTTGGCCATAGAAAGGGTTTTCTCAAGGTTTGACAAACTGCTATCAAACTCATCTTGAATGCTATATCCAGGCCCACCAGAGCCCGTGCCTGTAGGGTCGCCACCTTGAATTACAAAATTTGAAATGACTCTGTGGAAAATAACGCCATCATAAAATTCATCTTCAACTAAAGTTCTAAAATTCCCTGCAGTAATGGGTTTTAAAGTATCATACAATTGAACTTCAAAATTTCCCATACTCGTATAAAAGGTTAAAATACTTTGTGATTGGGCTTTGCCAAAAAGAAAAAATGAGAATATTAAAGGGAGTAAGAAATTCTTCATAAAGTAAGGTTTTTAAAGGCGATTAAAATATAGGTTTAATTAAGATTAAAAAAGAATTATCAATAAAGCTTCGGCAATATGAATTTTAATTAGGGTATTTACATTTTTAAATAGGGTATAATACTTAGAATAAAAGTATTAATTTTCCTGAATATTGTATTAAACTTTTAAACCTATGAAAAAAATTAATCTCTGCACAATAGCTTTTGTGCTAATTGGTATAGCTGCGTTTTCGCAAAACTGCTTACCTGTAAAACAAGGACAGAAATACACACTTTCTTCAACCTCTTATGATACACCTGTTGCTCAAGATATTAATAAATGGACCAAAACCAAACCTAATAAAAGAGAACAAATAATTGCTGAGCATAATGAAAATGTTGTTTCAGGTAAAATGAAACCTAAGTACACATTTGAAATGACTTATGATGTTTCTGAAGTGAATAAGCTTGATGGAAAAGACCATGCTTTAATGACCACAACAATAAATAATGTAAAATATGAATCTCATATAACATGTGATAATGATAACATTTACATGGCACGTCATTATGGTTTTCAAGAAGCCAAAGACCCACAAGGAAATAAAACTGGATATTCTATGTTGGGGGTAGCAAAATTCCCAAAAACCTTAAACATAGGCGATGCCGTAGAACCCTATATTGATTATGTATGGACCTACCCAAAGTCACAAGTTTATCAGCATAATGTAGTTATTGCTAGTGGTCAAAGTTCTGCAGGACACGGGTTAACTAAGTCTTGGATTCAATATGTACCTGTAGATGTGCAAGAAACTAAGTCAAATTTTACCAGACAAATTCATAATATGAATTCTGAAATAACTGAAATTGTGGATTTTAAACTCGGTAAAGACACTTATTCGGCATACGTTATTGAGTCTGAAGTTTGGACTAAAACAGAAACAGATTATTCATATAAGTCGGATGATAG
>Ga0222664_1000820_pt1 | contig 14247 bp, 13 predicted proteins | sample AntAcemetagen604_FD_181147 | JGI IMG/M metagenome (GOLD analysis project Ga0222664, IMG submission 181147) | Saline water microbial communities from Ace Lake, Antarctica - #604 | ecosystem: Environmental > Aquatic > Non-marine Saline and Alkaline > Saline | place: Antarctica: Ace Lake...
CGAGAAGTCCTCGAACGACTCGTTGATGTCTGGCGGCAAGACGTCGATACCCATACGTTCACACTCGTGGATGATGGCGTAGATTTTCTCGGTGTCGCCGGCGTCGGCTGTCAGTACCGCCGACATGTATTCGACGGGGAAGTTGGCCTTCATGTAGGCGGTCTGGTAGGCGACGCGGCCGTACGACGCGGCGTGAGCCTTGTTAAATCCGTACGCCGCAAATGGTTCGATCAGCTTCCACAGCTGCTCGGCTTTGGCTTCGGTCATACCGTTGTCGATCAGACCTTGGAACAGCTTGTTTTTCTCGGCAGCCATGACTTCGGGAATTTTCTTTCCCATGGCTTTTCGGAGTTTGTCGGCCTCCAGCCAACTGTAGCCAGCCAGTTTGATCGAGGTCATCATAACGTCATCCTGGTAGGTGATCACCCCGTATGATCGTTCGATGATTTCTTCTAGGCGCGGGTCTAGGTACGTCACTAAACTTGGGTTGTGCTTACGCTCGATATACTGCGGGATCATCTCCATCGGTCCGGGTCGGTACAGCGCCACCATCGCGTTGATGTCGTGGATGGTTGATGGCTTGAGCTGCTTGAGAAACGACGTCATCCCAGTTCCGTTGAGCTGAAACAAACCCATAGTTTCGCCGCGAGCGAGCATGTCGAATGTCAGCTGGTCGTCCAGGGGGATGTTTTCGATGTCGACATCAACGTCACGGATTTTCTTCACCCGCTTGACGGCGTCAGCCAAAATCGCCAGGTTTTTGATCCCCAGAAAGTCGAACTTGAGCAAGCCGACACCGTCTTCACCCACGCTGTGCATTTCGTACTGGGTTACAAACTTGCCAGTTTTCGAGTCGGGCTGGATGGGGACGTATTGGTTGAGTGGGACGGGGGAGATAACCACCCCAGCGGCGTGCACCCCGATGTGTCGCACGCGACCCTCGATTTGTTTGGCCAGGTCAATGACCTCTCGCGACTCGGCGTCTTTTTTGTACAGCTCAGCCAGCTCTTTCTCCTCGACTAGCGCCCGATCGATGGTCATCGGGAAGCCCTGGGCCCCCAGCGGGATGAGTTTGGAGATGCGGTCACCAGTTGAGTACGCGTGCCCAAGTGCGCGCGCCACATCGCGCACGGCCGCCTTGGCCGCCATGGTTCCAAACGTACCGATCTGCGCCACCTTGTCCTCACCGTATTTTTGTTTGGCATATTCAATAATTTCATCACGACGGTTGTCGGCAAAGTCCATGTCGATATCAGGGGCGGACGGTCGTTCGGGGTTCAGGAACCGTTCAAAGGGGAGTCGGTACTCCAACGGGTTTACGTTGGTAATCCCCAGGACGTAGGTGGTAAAAGACCCGGCCACCGATCCACGAATGGTGGTCAAGATCCCGCGCTCACGCGCCTCGCGCAACAGGTCGCCCACCACCAAGAAGTATTTGGCGTAACCCTTCATCTTGATGACATCTAACTCGTAGTCCAGACGAGTTTTAACCTCGTTGTTGTTAATGTCCAGTCCGCGCCAAGTGACGCCTTCGTACGCCGTGATCCGCAGCTCGTCGTCTGGCTCGCGACCACTCTCGATGATGTAATCAGGAAACACCCAAGCATCCATGCCCAGGGTGATCTCAACGTTACATTGGTCGGCAATTTTGATCGTATTACTCAGAGCCTCAGGCTCATCTTTGAACCATTCCTTCATCTGCGCTTGGGTGGTAAAGGCAAAGTTCTCGGCTCCGTCGTGGTTAGAGGCCGTATCAACCACGCCACCACTTTGGATCTTGATCATGGTCTCGCGGGCCAGGTGGTCTTCGGGCTTCATATAATATATGTCCTGTGCCGCAACCAGTGGCGTATCGGTCTGTGCCGCCAAGGCTTTGATGCGATCTTGATTCTCGCTGTGTCCAAATATTTCTGGGTGGTGAGTGATCTCGAGGTAGCAGTCTTCGCCAAACGTTCGCTTGTACCAATCTAAACGCTCAGCAGCGCGTTCGGGCAGTGAGTCTTTCAGGGCTTGGGCAACTTCACCAGCAAACGACGGAATGATACAGACTAGGTCTTCTTTGTTTTGTTCGAGTAGCTCGTCGTCGATACGTGGTTTGTAGTAGAAACCGTCGACGTTTGACCTGGTGACCAACTCGATCAGGTTCTGGTACCCTTTGAACGTTTTGGCGAGCAGGACCAGTCGTGACCGGGGCCGGTCAGTGGGGTTTTCTTTATCAAAGCGCGTACGTGGGGCCAGGAAGGCGTCGAGGCCAATGATGGGTTTGATGCCAGCATCGTGACACTTCTGATAGAAGTCAATCACACCATACATCGACCCAGCGTCAGTTAGCGCCATGGCAGTCTGCCCATCAGCCGCGGCCGCGGCCGCCAGCTCCTTGGGCCGCGGTACCGCCTGCAGCAACGAATACATCGAGTGGGTGTGCAGGTGGACAAAATCTGGTGTAGCGATGGTTGGCTTCTGTGAATCGGACATTGTTGGTAGTATAGCAAAATGAAATACATCGTGGGGGTGGACGAAGCAGGGCGAGGGCCGTTGGCTGGGCCGGTGACTGTCGGGTTGGTTAAAATCCCGGCTGACTTTGATTGGGAGTTGGTGCCTGGGGTGCGGGACAGTAAGAAAATTAGTGAAAAAAAGCGCGAAGTTATTTATGCACGAGTGTTGGAGTTACACGTGCAGAAAAAACTGTCGTATGTGGTCAAATCAGTCTCGGCTACATCAATCGACTCCAAAGGCATTGCTCCAGCTATTAGACGTTCAATTACCGCTGGGATTGAAGACTTGGAATGTGATCCAGCTACTACGTTTGTGAAGCTGGATGGTTCACTTCACGCACCAGTAGCATTTGAACAAGAAACGATCATCAAAGGTGACGACAAAGAGCTGGTGATTGGGCTGGCCTCGATTATGGCCAAGGTCACCCGTGACCGCTACATGGTGCAACAGGATGCCAAATACCCGCAGTACGGTTTGGCGCAACATAAAGGCTATGGCACCAAAGCGCACATGCAAGCGATAGCGGAACATGGATTTTCCCCAATTCACAGACGTAGCTATTGCAAAAACGTCAAGATGTTGTAAATTATAATAGCTCACTTGCCTCCCTGATGTAACTGAAATGAATGTGAGCAATGTGAGGGAGAGACTAGATGAGCGATACACGGTCAAAAACAAACCCAGCTTCGTGCCGCGTATGCGAGAACACTGATGACGAAGGTCCTCTTGTTCAAGTGAACGGGGAAAAGGTACCGAAAAGGGTGATTGATCACGCGTTGTGTGCTGTCTGTCCTCTGCATGAAGTTCAACTTCTTGCACAAGCAGCTTAGCCACAATCGTTTCTGCAGAGACGATCAGGGTCGGCCTACAAAGCCGGCCCTTTTTATATGGTTTGTATAACACTCATTGGCTTGCAAAATATCCTTCATCTGCTATAGTTCTGCCCACTAATACAAATATCTATGGTAATTCGAATGCGACATACGCGGGCTCATACAAAGAACCGGCGCTCACACCACGGGCTAGACATGCCAACATTGGCTGTGTGTAGTAACTGTGGTTCACACCACCGCCCACATCACATGTGTCAGGCTTGTGGCTTTTACAAAGATCGTATGGTTATCGACATGCAAGCTAAGACTGACAAACGTACAGAACGCATGACAGCCAAAAAAGAGGCTATCAAAGGACAGCAATCTGACGCCGAACAAGAAGACATGCCCGAAGCAACAGCCCCAGGCTCAGGGGTTACACCAGACCGGGTTGCGGCAGATAAAAGTAAGACATTGGCTGCACCAGCTATGGCGGCGGAAAAGTCAGCTTCACCACGCAAGCACCAAGGATCATAATCCTAATCCCCACAGTACCGCACCACGCGGTACTTTTGGTATATCGTCCTGTGATATACTCTTTGACAGTAATAGTTTAGTACATTTCACCGTATGGCCAATCGACACCTATCGCGCAGCATCGTTCTTCAGTCACTCTTTGAGTGGGACTTAAATGCGCTCGAGAAAAAGGCTGTACATGAAGTGCTCGACCGTAATGTGAGCGAATTCGCTCCCAACAAAACCGACACGCCGTTTATGACTAAGTTGCTCGACGGAGTGATGAGTAAACAAACTGAACTTGACCTAGTGATCGAAAAGGCCGCCCCAGAGTGGCCAATTGATCGCATTTCTCCGGTTGATCGCAATATCTTGCGTCTTGGGTTGTACGAGCTACTCTTTGCTGATCGTAAAGAGGTCCCAGCCAAGGTTGCCATAAATGAAGCAATTGAGCTGGCTAAGCAGTTTGGCGGTGACAACAGTAGTCGGTTTATCAACGGGGTGCTTGGTGCGGTGTACAAAGAGATCGGTGAACCTGGCAAAGAAGAGCAGGGACAAAAGCGCAAAAAACACATCGCGTTTGAGGACATGCCGATTCAACGTCTGTCTGGTGCAGTGGTGTACGCGCAGCACGAAGGACAGATGTACCTGGCTTTGGTGCACGATATTTTTGGGCATTGGACACTGAGCAAAGGCAAAATCGAAGAAGGCGAGACGGTAGAAGATGGTGCCAAACGCGAACTAAAAGAAGAAATCGGCCTAGACATCACCATCGAAGATAAGTTGGGTGATAATGAATATGTCGCTAGTCACCCAGAGTTGGGCAAAATTCGCAAGCAAGTACACTATTTCCTAGCCAAGTCAGAATACAGTGAACTGGTGCTGGAGCAAAAAGGCGGTCTTGACGACGCTAAATGGTTCAAAGTAGCCGAGATCCTCGACCTTAATTTCTACGAAGACATCTTGCCGATTGTAACCAAGGCCATCACTATGTTGGTGGCAAAAAGCGGGAAATAGTGCTATCTTCCGGTGACAGATATCTATGGCAGATTACGAACCAAACACTGACCTCAATAAACTACAAACCATCCTCGGTACCCAGTTTACCGATCTTGACTTGTTGCGCTCTGCCATCACGCACCGTTCGTACCTCAATGAGCACAAAGAGGCTACGTGGGAACACAATGAACGCCTTGAATTTTTAGGTGATGCAGTACTGGAGCTGGTCATAACCGATTTTCTATACAAAAAATACCCAGACAAACCCGAAGGCGATCTAACTGCCGTGCGGGCAGCGCTGGTAAACACAGTGTCGCTAGCAGCTGCGTCAGAGCAACTGGAGGTCAATGAGTTCCTTTTGATGAGTAAAGGTGAGGCCAAAGACGTTGGTCGAGCGCGGCAATATATTTTGGCTAACACGTTTGAGGCTTGCATTGGCGCTATCTACATGGATCAGGGTTACGACGCAGCGCAGACGTTTGTGGCTAACAATTTGTTTGCCAAGACTGAAGAAATTGTAAAGAAACGTTTGTGGCAAGACGCCAAAAGTCGCTTCCAAGAGTTGGCCCAAGAACACCATAGTGTCACGCCAACGTACGAAACCGTTGCTCAAGAAGGGCCTGATCACGACCGAGTGTTTACGGTGGGGGTGTGTTTGCGCAAACAGCAGATTGCTACCGGTACCGGTCGATCAAAACAAGAAGCCGAACAGGCGGCCGCCGAGGCTGGGATGATTGTCAAAGGCTGGGATGCGTAGCGTGGTAGAATAATTGCATGCGATCAGCTAAGTCTGGATTTACCCTTGTCGAACTAATGGTAGTTGTTGTCATCGTTTCTTTGCTGACGGCGGTGGCTAGTTTTTCTTTTGCAACCGTGCGGGCCGATGCACGCGACACCAAGCGGGTGAGTGATATCGAACAAATTGGATTAGCTTTGCGACTATACGCTCAAGAGTATGGCGGCTATCCCGATTGTCCTAGCGGGACAGTGTTAGAGCCGGGGCGTTCAGCTATTGGTTCCAGTACCAACTGTCCAGATGAAGTACAACTCAAACAGTACTTGGTGACATATTTTGGCGCGCTTCCGGCTGACCCACTAGGTCTTGATGATCCTGACTACTACTATTATTATGATTCCGCACGAACTTGTTTTAGTGGCGGGGACAGTGCTGCCCTGGTGTTTGCAGTCAACCTAGAAACGCGACCTGGTAACGCAGACGAAACTTGTGTCGTGTCTGGCGGCAACCATGGCGGCTTTGAACAAACCCCGGACGTCGATCCAAGTCAGCCATACGCATATCTTTTAGATAGAAACTAATATTTAATTATGTACACCATTTATAAACGACACTCGGGTTTTACCTTACTGGAACTGATCATCGCTGTTGCGGTAGTGGCGATTTTGATGACGATTGTGATGGTAAATTTTGGACCAGCCCGTGAACAAGCTCGGGACGCGCAACGGCAGACTGATTTGCGCACCGTCGAAGCGGCGTTGGTCTTATATAAAAACAAATACGGCCGCTATCCCGAGGCCTGCAATGGGCCGACCACTAATACCAATGTCGTCTGGTCGGGCCAAATGGATACTGATTTTGAATGCAGTAACAGTACTGTAAATTACGCCGCCGCGTTAGTGCCAGAATTTCTGCCACGATTACCAATTGACCCAAAACTTAACGGCACTAATTCTGGCTACGTGTACACGGTAAATGATGAAGGGTCGGTGTACAAATTTATGGCATTAAACACTGTTGAAACTACAGAAGTTGATCAAAATCACCCATTGTTCCGCTGTGGCGCTGACTTTGTGGCTGGCACAAGCGAGTCAGGTGCGTCATATGATGACCCAGGTATTTGTCAACGTACCCCAACCAATCCGTCTAGTGCCTACCCCATTTTCTATGTTGTAGGATTTTGGAATAGTTTACAGATATCCACCTCCGGCACGCTGGACAGCTGTAGCCTGGAGGCACAATATCAAACAACCTTCGCGGTCTCTGGTGGTTTCTCTAACGATGCCCGAGGTGCTAGCAACCAAGATCGTGGTCGAGAGTACGACACCGAGATCGTCCGTTGTGGGTAAGGGATAACTTGCATCAAGACATTTCTGCAAAGTGGTATCATCAGTCATATGCGACTACGGCGGGCTTTTACTTTAATTGAGTTATTGGTAACAATCACGATCATATCGGTATTGGCAGGGATTGTGTATGTGAGTTTTGGTGACGCTCGAAACGATGCGCGTAACAAAGCCATGACAGTGGAACTAAAAGAAGTCGAACTAGCGCTTGAAACGTATCGCTCACAGCGTGGTACATATCCGCTGCCAGCTGCCAGTTGTTTGATCACCAGCGGTGATCAGTTGTATGCGACTGACAGTGACTGCACCGCTCCGTTTATAGACAACCTCGTACCCGAGTTTATTGCTATATTGCCACTAGCCTCCGAGGCTGCTAACGATAATTGCGATATAGAATACCGTACAGATGCTGTTGGTAGTTGGTACAAGTTAACCGCTATCAACTGTCTGGGTGGTGTTGATGCAACGTCTGGTGTTGCACCTGGTGATCCATTATCACGTTGCTCTAGTGTGTGTGCAACTGGCTCAAGTGGTAGCCCTTGCTTTCCTGGTGACCCAGCTTATTACGAATCATTTGCCGTCTATAGTCTAGGTGGGCAGTGTCAGTAGTATGTACTTGCAAGAACTGACAATCAACGGCTTCAAGTCATTTGCCAAAAAAAGCGAACTAGAGTTTTCGGCACCAATTACTTCTATTGTTGGTCCCAATGGTTCAGGTAAAAGTAATGTGGCCGAAGCCTTTCGGTTTGTGTTGGGTGAGCAGTCGGTCAAGTCGCTGCGTGGTAAGCGGGGCGAGGACTTGATCTGGGGTGGGTCGGACAGTTCGGCGCGTGGGAACCGCGCTAGTGTACAGGTGGTGTTCGACAATACCAGTCGGACGTTTGCGTTTGACTACGACCAGATCACTATCGAACGCATCGTGCATCGTGACGGACAAAATGAGTACAAACTCAATAACACCGCAGTGCGCCTGAAAGACATTCATGAACTATTGGCTGAGGCTAACATCGGTTCAACTGGTCACCACATTATTTCTCAAGGGGAAGCGGACCGAGTAATCACGGCGGGGCCTCGCGAACGGCGCGAGATGATCGAAGATGCGCTAGGACTCAAGGTTTACCAAATCAAGAAAGCTGATGCTGCAAAAAAGCTCAACAAGACGCTGGAGAATATCGCCCAGGTAGCATCGCTGCGCCGCGAAGCTGCGCCGCATCTCAAGTACCTCAAGAAACAAGTTGAGCGGGCCGAACGTTCAATTGCGGTGCAAGCTGAGTTGGCGATTGTCTATGCCCAGTACCTTAAGCGCGAAGACCTCTATCTAGCACATCGCTACGATCAGATTAGGCAAGAGCAGGTCGAGCCTCAAGCTGAACTGACACAGTTAACTGACAGTATTGCAGCTATCAAACAGCAGCTAGCCCAGGTCACTGACACTCCAGACACAAGCGCCCGGGATGCTGCCGAGCAAGCTGTACAGCAAGCACGAACCACGCGTACCGAAGCTGAACGAGCACTCAGTACACTGCAAGGGCAAGTGTCGCTGCTGCAACGGCGTATAGAACAAGTGGCTGCACCAGTAGCCGAAGCGCCGCAGCTGATCCCGCGTTCCAAGTTGCAAGGGTTGATCGAAACTATCAAGTCAGCGGCAGACAAGGCGCTTAGTCGCCAAGATGCCAACACAATCGAACGCACCTTACGTGATGTGGTCAGTCAGCTAACCCAGTTTATAGATAGAGCTGAATCAGTTCGGGTCGATACTTCAGAAGCCGATAGGGTTGAGCTGCAAGACCTAGAACAGCAACTACCAAAAGCGCAACGTGATTTGACCGAGTGTCAGACAGCCGAGCAGCAGGCGGTTGAAGTCCTGAGTGCTGCCCGCAACGCACTGGAGCAAATCTCAACGCAACAGCATGAATCCGAACGAACCTTGTTTATCAAGTTAGGGCGAGAGCGAGAGTTGGCGCAACAGCTCACTGCCTTGCAGACCGAACTGCAAGTAATTGAACGTGATCGAGACGATTTTAAGCGCGAGCTACAAGAGGCAGTGACACTGCTGGGTCGTCGAGCGGCTGACTATTTGTCGTTCCAGATTATGACCAAGGACGGGGAAGTCGTGCCCGAGGCTAAAGTGGTGGCCGAGGATCGTCAGCAGCAGAGAGAGCGCCGCCGTGACCTGGAACGGCTAAAAATTCGCCTTGAGGAGCTTGGTGTCGGAGCCACCGAAGACTTACTAAAGGAATACAAAGACGCCCAAGAGCGAGACGAATTCCTAGCCAAGGAAACCGCCGATCTCGAGTCTTCGGTTGAGAATCTCAACCGACTCGTGTCTGATATGGATGCGCAATTGCACGAACAGTTTGTGGTCGGTATTGAGAAAATCGCCCTAGAGTTCAACCGATTCTTTACCCTGATGTTTGGTGGCGGGGAAGCCAAGTTGGAACGAGTGAAGCTTAAAGTAAGTGAAGATGAAGAAGATGCTGGTGGAAAAACCTTACAAGAAGAAGGGGTCGACCTGCACGTTGCGTTACCCAACAAGCGGGTTAAGGGTCTGCAGATGCTCTCCGGTGGTGAGCGAGCGCTGACGTCCATCGCGCTTATTTTTGCCATGAGTCAGGTCAACCCACCACCGTTTATCATCCTCGACGAAACAGACGCAGCCCTAGACGAAGCCAACAGCCGCCGCTACGGCGATATGATCGAAGCCTTGGCGCAGAAGTCGCAGCTGGTACTGATCACCCACAACCGCGAAACCATGTCCCGCGCCGGCATACTGTATGGCATCACCATGGCCGGCGACGGTATTTCCAAGGTGCTGTCAGTGAAGTTTGACGAGGCTGCGGTTAATGCTAAGTAGGGAGGTGGTCGGGCGAGTACTTGGTGAGTAATAGTGCGGCGAGCTATTCGGTTATTCACTCGAATCGCTCGCCCGCTTCGTGAACAAACCAAACGCCCGCTGTGGTGGTTTTGGTACGATGCAAGAAAGATATACGGAGGCCTTGCCTCCGTAGTTACTCTATCGTAGTAATTAAAAAAGGCCGCATCACTGACGCGGCCCCTACGGTTTTCATGCTTAATGAATTGAATCGGAAATCATCCGGTGAGGCTCCAAAAGATACACATTTTCCGTTGTGCCGTCTCTGTACAGTTTTTCGGCGATTAGATCTCGCAATTCGAGCGCAGCTTTTTCCGAAGTAAAAACTGCCATCGCTTTCTTTTCGTCACCACAACAAAGTGGCTTTGGATCTTCACCAACGACATATTTGTGCCGCCCAACTTTAAGACCAACCGCCCAAACCCCCTCAGAGAAGACATTGCGACACGTGGCGCAGCCATTCTGAATTCCGGCAGGGTGGTGAATCAACACCAATGTACAATCTTCAACTTTACTCTGTTCCATGTTTACCTCCTGTGGACACGTGATACTTATACAACAAATAGCTGTATCTAGCAATAGTTTTAAGTATTGCATTCTTTTGGTTAGAGAAACATGTCAGCAGTAAAGAACGTCAACCCAACCACAACGGGCGTTTGGTGTGTGCACTCAGCGTAGCGGTAGCGAAGTCGAGTGTGCCGCCGAAAAGCCCGTCACGCTATTTCTTACTAAGTCCGCAGACCTACTCCACCACCTCAAAGTCCAGCTGTCTCTCCTCGGCGTCGGCTCGTACTAGTTTTACCTTCACCTCATCACCTAGGCGGTACACTTTGCCGGTTTTCTGGCCTTTGATGCGGTACTTCTTGGCTTCGTGTTCGTAGAAGTCGCCTTTGAGGCTCGATAGTTTGACCATACCTTCACACAAGGCTTCTTGCTCTTGCACGTAAATACCCCAGTCGGCCACACCGGTGATGATACCCTCGAACTCGTCGCCGATTTTGTTCATCATGTATTCGACTTGCTTGAACTTGATGCTGTCGCGTTCGGCTTTGGTCGCTTCGTTTTCTTTCTCTGATGAGTGGAGACAGGTCGCTTCAAGTGATCCGGTTTCTTTTGGCCCGACGTTTATGTGGTCGAGATGTTTGCGCAGTAAGCGATGTGCGAGCAAGTCAGGGTAGCGACGGATTGGCGAGGTGAAGTGAGAATAATACTTGAAGGCTAGACCAAAGTGCCCGATGTTTTTTGTGCTGTAGACAGCCTTGGCCATGCTGCGGATGGCGGCAGTCTTGATGAGGTTTTCCTCGGGCTTACCTTCGACCGAATGCATCAGCTGGTTGAGGGCCTTGGCTCCAACTGTACCTTTTTCTGTTTCGAATTCATGCCCCAGAGCGTGGGCAAACGTTGCCAGTTCCTCGATGCGGTCTGGGTTGGGTTGGTCATGGATACGGTAGACAAACGCTAGGTCTTTGTTGAGTTTTTTAGCTTCTTCATTTACGTGTTTGGATACTTCTCGGTTAGCCAGCAACATGAAGTCCTCGATCATCATCATGGTTTCGATGCGGTCTTTTTTGTACGCGCGGATGGGTGCGCCGCGTTCGTCTAGCTCAAACTTTACTTCGGGTTGCTCAAACGCAATGGCGCCGGCTTGGTAGCGCAACTTACGCAACTTACGTCCAAGCGTCATCATGGTGGTTAGCTCATCAAAATAGTCACCCTGACCGTCGTCCAGCACTTGCTGTGCTTCTTGATAAGAAAATCGTTTATCTGAATGAATGACTGTCTGCCCGTACCATTGTCCCACCAATTCGGCGTCAGGTGTCAGTTCAAATATAACTGAGAAAGCCAGACGGTCTTCGTTAGGTCGCAGCGAACACAGGTCGTTGGAGAGGACTTCGGGTAGCATCGGGATCACACGGTCAACTAAGTAGATAGATGTGGCACGTTCCTTGGCTTCGGTATCAAGGGCCTCGCCCTCAACTACATAGTGGGACACGTCAGCGATGTGAATACCAATGGACACGTTGCCATTAGGGAGAGTCTCAAGTGAAAGTGCATCATCAAAGTCTTTGGCATCGTGCGGGTCGATGGTCATGGTGGTGACACCACGTACATCGCGCCGTTTAGGGTCAGCGAGTGCATCGGCAAAAATTTGCTCTTGCCGGCGATGCATGTCTTCGGCTGCTTCTTGAACGGAGACAGGGAAGTCTTGGGCAAAACCGCCGCCCCGAATAATGGCCTGCATTTCGGTCTCATGGTCGCCAGCACGTCCAAGTGTTTCAACAATCTTTCCAATTGGGTCGGTGTGCGGACTGGTCCAACTGTCGATTTCTACGGCGACCTTCATACCCATATCGTTTACGGTCGTATCAGGCAGTAGTGGGCGGATGTGGATGCGATGGTTGTCAGGGTCTAGGTAACGCATCTTTGCGCCGTCTACTCCTTTTTGCCCCAGGGCACCCTCTCTGCCTCCGGCATTCACCTTGTCTTTTACGACACCAATCAGCTCTCGGTGAGCCTGGTGCGTCACGGCGGTAACTTTGCCTCCTTGTCTTCGACCCAACACCGGTGGGTTCAATTCAAGCGTCACCGTGTCGCCATCAAGCGCAAAACCCAGGTCTTCGCGATTAACGATCAAGTCTTCTTTATAATCCTCATGCTTAACAAAGCCAGTACCTTTCCCGCGGACAAGAATCTGTCCTTCTATAGTTGTGGTCATATGGTTTGCAGTATAGCAGCTAGGAGCGGTATTGCTAGGTAGTAGCGGCTAGACATCAGGGCCTGTTACAAAAACCCCCGCTTGCTGGAGCGCGCTGTTGACGTTTTGTTTTATTCTGCTATGCTAGCGCCACTATGTTAATGATGCGTTTACAACGAGTTGGTCGCAAGAACGACCCTGCCTACCGAATTGTCGTTACCGACAAGCGAACTGGTGTGAAGAGCGACAAGCATGTCGATCGAATTGGCTCATACAACCCAAAACTGGGTACTATTATTCTTGATACAGACAAAGCCAAACAGTGGCTGTCTCAAGGTGTGCAAGCGTCTGGAACGATGCACAACATCCTTGTGTCCCAAGGAGTGATCGACGCCAAGAAAATCAACGTCCTACCTAAAAAGTCTCCAATCGTAGATGAGGAAGCGATCAAGAAAGCGGAAGAAGCAGCTGCGGCAAAGGTGGAAGCTGAAAAAGCAGCCGCTGAAGAAAAAGCCGCAGCCGACGCTGCACCAGCAGAAGATGACGCTGCTCCAGAAGAATCAGCTGACGAAGCTTCTGCAGAGGAGGTTGAGGCTCCAGTCGAGGAAGCAGTGTCTGTCGAAGAGCCGGCTGCTGAAACCGACGCTCCAGCTGAGGAGACTCCTGAAGAAGATAAGAAGGACTAAGTTTACACACACTCTTTTGCACGTACTGGTGTTGACCGGTGCGTGTTTTGTGCGTATTATTTTAGTAGCAAGGTGCTCAACACACCGCTTGCTTACACATAACGATAAGATCTGATATATGGAACAGCACGAAGATAAGCAATTTTTAGAAACTGTCGTCAAGTCATTGGTTGATTTTCCAGAGTCAGTGCAAATCAACCGCACTGTCGATGAGATGGGAGTCCTACTGACACTCGATGTGCACGCAGACGACATGGGCAAGATCATCGGTCGCAGCGGTAATACCGCCAAAGCCATCCGCACCCTCTTGCGAGTGGTTGGCATGAAGCACGAAGCGCGAGTAAACCTCAAGATTAACGAACCAGAAGGTGGGCAAAAAATGGACGCCGAAACTGCACAAGTGATGCAAGAAGACAACGGTGGATCAGCCGATGCCGAGAAGAGTCTCGATGACGCAATTGCAGATTTGAAGATTTAGGTAGTATTGCAATAAAAAGAAACAGAACAAGCGTGATCCTTCGGATCACGCTTGTTCTGTGATACGCTTCTGGTATGAATTTCTACGTCATCACCCTATTCCCAGACATCTGTCGCGCGTACACTGACGCGAGTGTTTTGGGGCGGGCGCAAAAAACTGATAAAGGGAAAGGGGCTAAGGTGCGAGGGAAGAAGATTTCGGTAGAGTACTACGACCCGCGGAAACATACGACCGACAACCACCGCAAGGTCGACAACAAACCGTACGGCGGTGGACCCGGAATGGTAATGATGGCAGAGCCAGTTTTAAAGGCATGGCAAAAAGCAGTGGGGAGGAAGACTAAAGCGCTAGCTGACAAGAAAGTAAAAACGCTGATCATGTCTCCGCGCGGGACTGTGTTTACCCAAGACCTGGCCAAGCAATACGCAAAGAAATACGATCATCTTGTACTGATCAGTGGTCGCTACGAAGGAATTGATGGGCGGGTGAAAAAGGCACTTAACGCAGAGGAAGTATCCGTCGGTGACTACATCCTCACCGGTGGCGAGCTGCCGGCACTGTCTATCATCGATGCCGTATCGCGCCAGATCCCGGGAGTGCTGGGTGATATC
>Ga0222664_1000822_pt1 | contig 14223 bp, 10 predicted proteins | sample AntAcemetagen604_FD_181147 | JGI IMG/M metagenome (GOLD analysis project Ga0222664, IMG submission 181147) | Saline water microbial communities from Ace Lake, Antarctica - #604 | ecosystem: Environmental > Aquatic > Non-marine Saline and Alkaline > Saline | place: Antarctica: Ace Lake...
AGGGCTGGCACCCTTAGGCTGACCAGCCTCGGACAAGCACGCCAGACGCGCGACGGAATCGGCTTGGCCTTGGCCTTCGGGCAAGATGATGGCAGCATCTGGTGGGATGGAAAGTGGCACCTTGTCGCGATCAGTGCTCCTGAGAACCAGCGCGCTGTTCGCGACAGTCTTCGAAGGCAGCTGCACGCAGCCGGCGCGGCGACAATCTCAACGGGACTTTTTGCCAGCGCCCATGACCTGACAGACGTGCTCGACCCTGCTGTCAGCAGTCACCTCGTTACGGCGACCGCGACAGCATTGAATATCCGCGGTGTGGTTGAACCCGTTGAAATTGCTGAATTACTGTGGCCCTCGGCACCCATAATCGCCGCATACGACTCCATCGCCCAGGCCCTCGATAGAGACGATGCCTCGCAACCCTCAACTCTTCGTCGACTTCAGCTAGCACATGCTCTTGAAAGAGCAATTCGTTACGACCCTCTGATTCCACCCGAGGTGCGATCTGTTCCCTGGCTTCCAGCAACTTTGCGCACCGCATGGACGAAGCGATGGCTTTCCATCTCGGATGACACTACGACCAGACCCTATGCAGAATGGCTGGCCTAGAGCTCTCTCAGGGCTTTCTGCCCCGAGCAGCAATGGATCAGGAAGCGCAAAAAAGATTCCCGCGGCAACCTCGAAGCACCATAAAGCCTGAGCACTCCTGGATGGAGTCGCGACTGGGTTGATGTGGTGAAGTCACTTACCAGGATGACATAGACCAAAAAGCTTCTTTGCTCTCAGAGCCTTAGACCGATGCCAGTACAATTTGGCAGAGAAGACGGTGTGAATGTCCAAGCACTATGCGAAACAAGAGATGTTCTTTGCCTACGCATTGGTGTCACGGACTCAACCTCAGGACTTGTTGAAATCAAAGATGTTGCAGATCTAAAACTTGAAGACGTTCGAACCAGCTAGTCCGGTGTGATGGCTGAGCTGTTTTGACTTACTGGCACTGAACGAGTTGCTTGGCATAACTTAAACAATTCGAAAACTGCATCACTGAATTTACTCAAGATGAATTGCACTCTTCGGCTTTCCCAACCTCAAACGAGGTCTAGATATCTTGGGCCCACCGCTTAGCCTGCTCAAGCAGCCGAAAATCAGCCTTGCAAGAGAGGGCGACATTGAGTGACCCCTCTTCTGAACCAGGAAGTTTGAGGATATGGCTTAGGATCAAATGTAAACAGTTTGGGGGCAACTTGAAGGCACATCCATCTAATCTTCTGGACTCTCTGTCCAATCAAGACATAACATTCTTTATCCCTCCCTACCAGCGTAATTATGAATGGTCGGAGGCAACTTGTCAGGTTTTTTTCAATGACGTGAAAAGAGTAGCAAAGGCAAATGCAACACCTGGACAGTACGCGGAGCACTTCTTTGGAAGTATCGTGTACGTCATTGAAGAGGCCGGTTTTGGGGTTCCGGACAAATACATTCTCACAGATGGCCAGCAGAGGATTACATCGACGATGCTTCTCCTTATGGCCCTCCGAGACAGTCTTGCTAGCGAGGATTTAAGGGAATCCATTCAGCGAAGGTACTTGGTCAATGAACGGACTAAGGAAGACTCCGAGTTCAAGATCAAGCTGAAGCAGGTGGAGACTGATTGGGAGGCCTACAAAGTTCTCGCCTTGGGGCTTGAAGTATCTGAGAAGCTCAAATACTCTTCCGTTTACCAAAATTACAACTTCTTTCGGAAGCAGATTTCTCGCCTTGAAGAGGAAGATGCGATTTCGCTTCTAGAAAAAGGACTTAGCAAGTTTTCGATCATCGCGATAACGCTAGAGCCAGATAGAAATCGTTGGGAAAACCCACAAGAGATTTTTGAGTCCATGAACTCGCTCGGCAAACCTCTATCACTTGCAGACTTGGCACGAAACTTCCTACTCATGGGCATGACGGCCGACCAACAAACTAACCTCTACAAAAAATACTGGCTGACTCTGGAAAGAAAATTGCCGGGCAAGCTCTCGGAATTTCTAAGAGACTGGATGCAGGCAAATGATCACAAGAGCTTTAAGGTTGCGAAAGAAAACAACTTTAAAGAGCTTTATGGCCAATTTAGGGATGTCGCAAAAGGTGGCGACGTTGAAGATGTTCTCAAGAAACTAGTTGAGTTCTCCTCACCGTACGCCATCGTGACAGGTTTAGAACAAGCTCGTGAGAGCAAGATAGACCAACTCATTTCTGATTTGCGACAGATTGGCGTTAGTCCCGCGTATTCATACCTTGCGGAATTGGTTTCCGCTTGGCAGAGAGGGACGCTCCCGACGAAATCTTTGCAGGTCTTGCTTGAGTGTCTGCGAACGTACATCCTCAGAAGGCGGATAATCGGCGCATCATTGGCAGAAAACAAATTTTTTCCAGTTCTTGGTGCGCGAATTTCGGCTTTTTCTGAGTCCACAGACCTGAAGGTTGAGTTCTTCTCGCAGTTATCAAGCCAGGAGTATTCCCTTCGACTCCCAAATGATGACGAAGTTGCGGTGCGCCTCGAAGCCATGAACTTCTATAACTTTGGTGCATCGAGAACATATCCACGAATGATTCTCTCGCTAGCGGAAGAAGAACTGACCAAATCCAGACCAAATTGGGATGACCCCAATCTTCAAATTGAGCACATAATGCCGCAAACGATAGGCCAGACATGGAAAGCGGAGCTGGGCGAAGACGCCGAGGAAATTCATCGCAAGGCTGTAAATCAAATTGGAAATCTCACTCTAATTAGACATAACCAGGAGCTCGGCAACAAGCCTTTCTCCGATAAGAAGAAGATTTACGAGGACAACTCTGGGCTACAGATAACCAAAACATGGATTGTTGATACTGATGTTTGGAATGCAGATCAAATAAAACGTCGCAGTGATTCGTTAATTAAATTTCTCATCGAAGATGTCTTGAAGGTGCCCAGTTCATTTGGTCACTCAAGCAATTGGAGGCAGGCCAAAGATGGCGAAGTGGGATTCGATTCAAAAGAAATTATGAATCAGCTTATTGGTCAGGAAATTGCCTTTATTGCAGACCCCAGGGTCACAGCAAGAGTTTTGAGTGACTCAAAGGTGTACTTCGAAGGAAGTGAATGGAGCTTGGGCCCGCTAACCAAGGAGATTAAGCAAAGAACTGGTTCTGTAAGCGACCTCAGTAATTTTCATGGTGCGTCTAACTGGACTTGGGACAGCACGCGCCTAAGCGAGCTAGACCTCTATTGACTAATGTTACGTCCGTCGAACTCCTGAACACAAAGTTCAACTTAATTTGCATCCCATTGCCACTTTTTCCAACGTTTCTGTCACAACTACTTCGACCCTTCCAAAGAATTTTGCGATCTAAAACTTGAAGACATTCGAACCAGCTGGTCCGGTGTGATGAGCGAATTGTTTGGGTAAAACCGCTAGCTACTTAGCACTTGAGCCCTTTATGGCTTTTGCTAGGTAACCGGAAAGAACCAAGAACACAACCGGATACAACATTGCATAGGTCAAGCTGATCTGATCAGACAGCACCCCGACGACAGTTGGCCCAACAAAGTAAGCACCGATTGAAATCGCGCCAATTCTTGCAACGCCAACCGAAGGGGCAACGCCCTTGAGGTTGGCAGCACCAAGACTAAACGCAGGAAAAATAGGGCCAATTGCAATTCCTGAAAAGAAGAACCCGGTGTTCACAAGAATGATCCCCAGAAGTGGGAAATCACTGGAGAGCCAAATACCAGAGAGCATTAATACACCCCAAAGCCCACCACCAACAACACCCAAGAACCTGACCACTTGATAAGGCCCAAATCTCTACATGCTAGGCAGTGGTTAGGCTGCTTCGCTTAGGTTCGCGAACATTGCTTTTCCGATGAGCTTTATGAATTCATCCTGCTTCGCCGGAGAACTCAAGATCTGCGATGATGCATCATCAGCGTCGTGCTTCAAGCTAATCAATGCACGAATAATTGCGTCACCCAAGTCTGCGCTTCCTACAAACTGCTCTTCACTGTTTGCCTTGGCTTGCGCAACGATATCCTCGTTTTCAAGGAGCCTCCGATGGACCGAATCAACCACGATCTTCCCAGATACTGAGGAGCCATCTGAGAAGTCAACCATTTCATTAACTCTTGCAATCGCCTCTTCCAGAAGCACTAGCTTGGGGTCCCTGGCCTCGTGTCCACCTAGGGCGGAAAAGGGCCCGATAGCACCAGTATCGTCAATCAACAAACTTTGATTGGTTTGCTCGGTGACTTGGTATCTGATCAGTTCTAAATCACTCAAGTCAATAAAAGATTCAGGTGCGGAATCCGCGATTACCTTATCCAATTGCCTCAAGAAAATGCTCAGTCTCTCAAGGTCTGTGTCACCGTAGTCATAGATCTGAGACAAAAAACCATAAGCCTTAACGTACGAACCTATGTCCTTGCGAAAAGTTTCCAGACGATCTACCTCAGCACCATTTTTGGACCCCCTCGCAGCATTTAGGGACTTCTTGAACGCGTCTCTAGGTTTTGCCAGTGCTGCTGTTAAAGCGTTATTACCTTTGTCTTTCTTTGAGGTAACCACGAGGTCACTCACTCGGTTCACATCGTCGATGTCGTAAATGCCAGCGGTTCCAAGCTTCCGCTCCAAATCAGCCACAATATTTCGGTCAGCTATTTCTGTCAGCTCAGCAGTCCGGAAATACGGCAAGAAAGACTCTCGAATCTCCTCAGGGTCATTCACAAAGTCCAGAATGTAGGTTTTGTCTTTACCTGTTGCGACACGATTCAGCCTGGAGAGTGTCTGAACAGCACTAACTCCACTTAGGCGCTTGTCCACATACATCGCACAAAGCAATGGCTGGTCAAATCCAGTCTGGTACTTGTTCGCAACCAGCATCACCTGGTAGTCATCCGTCTTGAAAGCCTCCGGAATACTGCGTCCCTTAAGCTTTGGATTCATTTTTGCTTCCGTGAAGCCCTCTGGTCCAGACTCTAGGTCAAAGACTTCTCCAGAAAACGCAACAAGGGCCTTGACATCTTCGTATTTGTGCAACGACACGTATTTGTCAAAAGCAATTTTGTAGCGAACTGCCTCTTTTCGTGAGCCTGTCACAACCATTGCCTTTGCTTTTCCTCCAAGCAATCTAGAGACACTGGATCTGAAGTGTTCGATAATGATCGAAACTTTGGACTCAATGTTGGTTGGATGCAGGCGAAGCCAGTACATCATCTCTTTCACAGCTTCAGCTTGATCCACTAGTGGCGCATCAGAGTCATACTCCTGGCCGTTGTGTGCCAACTTGAACGCAACTTTATATGGTGTGTAATTTTGCAACACATCCAAGATGAATTTCTCTTCGATTGCCTGCTGCATTGTGTAGAGGTGGAATGGCTTTGGTAAACCGTCATCTCCCGGGGTGCCAAAAAGCTCAAGCGTCTTAGCTTTTGGAGTCGCGGTAAAGGCATAAAAAGAAAGGTTGGGGGCGTGAGCTCTGGCTTCCATTTCTGCTAGCAAGGTTGCTTCAATGTCTACCTCGCCGCCCTCTTGGTAACTGTCGAACTCAGCATCACTCAGTACTGCCCGAAGCTTGCTGGCTGTAGTTCCTGTTTGGGAAGAGTGGGCCTCATCAGCAATGATTGCGAAGTTCTTGCCAAGCTTTTCGCCCTGCTCTCGGAGTTTGTCCAGGACAAAGGGGAAGGTCTGGATGGTAACAACAATGATTGGTCTGTTGCTAGAAAGTGCTGCTGCCAACTGTTGAGACTTAGATTCGCCGTCACCGGATATTGCTGCAACGACTCCCGTTTTGGCATCAATCTGCTTGATCGCGCTCTGAAGCTGATCGTCTAGAACCGTCCGGTCTGTAATAACAATGACAGCGTCAAAGACTTTGCTGCCTTCTGAGTGCAGCGTCGATAGCTGATGCGCTAACCAAGCGATCGAGTTGGTCTTGCCTGACCCGGCCGAGTGCTGAATCAGATAGCGATTCCCAGGGCCTTTGACCCTTGAGCTCTCAACAAGGGAAGTTACAGCACTCCACTGGTGGAAGCGAGGAAACAGCAAGGTCTCTTTCAGCTTCTTTTCACCTGTGACTGGGTCGGTCTCTTTGATTGACTCCAGGTGCATAAACCTGCCCAAAATGTTCAGCCAGGTGTCTTTTTCCCAAATCTGCTCCCACATGTAAGCAGTCGGAGAGGTATCTTCCCGAGAAGGGTTACCCGCTCCTCCGTTGTTGCCCATGTTGAAAGGCAAAAAGTAGGTGTCCTTACCAGCCAACTTAGTAGTCATCTGAACTTGGTAGTTGGACATAGCAAAGTGCACGAGTGCTCTGTGCCCAAACGAAAGAAGAGGCTCGCCCTTTGGGTCTCGGTCTTGCTTGTATTGAGCCACAGCATCATGAATTGACTGAGTGTGGTCAGTCTTCAGCTCGACTGTCGCAACCGGGATGCCATTCAGGAACAGCACCAGGTCAATGCTGTAGTTGTGCTTTTGACCATCCGGGCGTCGCTTATTTGAGTAGTGAACCTGCTGCATCACTCGCAGTCGGTTCTTGGCATAACGTGAGACAGTCTCCGGATTCAAACCATCAGCAGGTTTGAACTGGCACATCTCGAACTTGGCAGGCGACGCCTTGAAGCCTTTTCGTAGCATTTCAAGAGTGCCACCACCGTGGGACAAGCTAGTGTCCAGTGTCTTTGCAAGACGGTGCAAAAGGTCGTTCTTTGCTTTGGTCTGGTGGGTCTCTGAGTCACCAGGTTTGACTATCTTTCGCCACTGGTCAGGTTGAGATTCTTCAAGCCAGGCGAAAACATCCGCAGGGAAGAGGGCCAGCTCACGGTCATACCCCGCATCGGAGTTCGAGCGGAGCCAACCCCTGCTCTTCAGTTCAGCGCAGATCTCGTTCTCGAAAACGTACTCGTTATGAATTGCCATCGGCAAACCCCCTGACGTCTATCTTCCCAGTTACAACCTGGGTTATGAGGGCCTGTCTGCGCTCTTTGAGAAGCTCGATTGCCTTGCGGGTCTTTTCGACAAGGGTGTCGATGTCCCCGACTCGGCTCTCCAAATACGCTGCGGCCTGGATCTGCTCGTCTTTTGCCGGAAGTGCGATACGTAAGGCCGGAATCTTAGACATTGAAAGATTCTGTTGAGTGTTTGCACTCGCCAATGAGTTGATTTGGAACTGAGTTGGTTCGCTCTTTAGGGAAAATTCAACGAATCCAGCATCGGCCCTGTCCTTGTCAATCTTGAGCAAAGCCAAGGGTGACCAAATAGCAAATTCCCAATCAGTCTTCACTCTGGCAATTTTTCCAATCGACGCGGCCTTACCCATCAAAATGTCCCCCCTCTGAGGACAAGCCTTCCTCCTGAACAAATGAAAGTCAGACGGGCTCACGAGTCGAGTGTGTAGCTCCAATAGCTGTCCATCAACGATTGCGTCAACCGAAAGAAATGGCAATCCTTCGTCGACGAATTTTGGGGTTGTGTGGGGGCCATCGACGACAGCACTTGACAGTACCCTACCCAAAGGGGTGACCGACCACGAAGCCGGGATCATGCCTAACGACTCAACTCCAGAATCCTTCATTGGCACATTTGGGTCTAGACCTTTTGTAACAACTTGGGTTATGAGAGCCTGCCTACGCTCCAATAGCTTCTCAATCAACTGCTCCTTCTTTGAGATGAGTGTGTCGATTTGGGAGGTCTCTTTGTCGAGGTAAGTGGCTATTTTCACCTGCTCTTGGATCGGGGGTACCAGGACCGGTGTCTTTCGGAACAGCTCTGGCTGCAAGTCCCATTGGCCTACCCGGACTCCTTTTGAGATCAGCGAGTAAGAGAGGACGTAGGGCATACAACGCAGCAAATTATGAATGTAGCCGTCCGAAATCGAACCAGACTCGCGAGTGTAGACATAGTAGGCCGGGCTTACTATTCCGCGGATGCTGGAAATGGAAAGCGAGCCCTGCCACGCCTTCATTTTGTTTACTACCAAATTGCCCTCTTGGACTAGCTGGTAGCCCTGCAGGTCTGCAGACTCAACATTGTGATTGTCACTTCGAGAGTCCTTTGGAACAACCCCATGATCTCGGTAAACAGATAGCAATGCCTCGTCAGGAAAACCCACCTTTTTTGATCTTCTGAAGTGAGACCACAGAGGCTCTACTTTCCAATCTTCGGGCACTTCACCGAGCCACTCAACTTCAGAGTCTTTCATCTCTCGCATGTCTAGCTCTCAACCTCTTTGAGCAGCTGGCCTATCTCTGCCAAGAGCTGGTTCAGCTCACTGTCGATCTCAGCTAGAGGTCTTGGCGGAGTGTATTTGTAGAAGTGGCGAGTGAATGGGATCTCGTAACCGATCTTGTCTTTAGATCGATCAACCCAAAACTCTTCAAGATGAGGCTTGATTTCCCTTTCAATGTATTCCGTTATGTCCGCAGTGAGTGGCACGTTCTCTGTGTCACGAAGTTCGGGATCTGGAGCAGAATTGCCTTTCTTATCTTTTACAATCGGGGCTTCATCGTCTCGCTGAGCGAAATGCTTGACCAGGCCGTTCAGTTGGGCAGTTGTTAGATCTTCAATCTCTGCAAGAAGCTTCTTGAGGTGTTTGGTGAAGTCATCTTTGTCTTGAAGTTTCTCGTCCCCTATGTGAGATTCGAGAGATTCTCGGATTTTGAGTCGATCTTCTGGGTCAAGCTTCTTCAAAGTTGAGATCTCTGTGAGGGTGACGACTTTTTCTTCGGTGATTTGCCAGCTTTGTCGAAGTGGTCTTTCGACTGTGATGGTCGTGTAACCAAAGTCTTCGGAGTTGAAGATTTTTGAGAACTCTCCTTCTTCAAATCCTTCGTAGAGCTTGACGATGTCCTCGATGTTTCGCTCGGAGATCTCAAGACGCTTGCTACCAATGTTTTTTCTGAGCTTTTGGTTGAAGCCTGTGCCGTCAATCAGCTGCACCTTGTTCTTGCGCTCAGCAGGCTTGTCGTTATCAAGTATCCAAATGTAGGTAGCGATGCCTGTGTTGTAGAACATGTCTTTTGGCATTGCGATGATCGCCTCGACTAGGTCCATCTCCAAAAGCCACTTGCGGATTTCACTCTCTCCGCTGCCTGCTGCACCAGTGAAAAGTGGCGAGCCGTTCAGCACAATTCCGATTCGGCCACCGCCTTCAGAAACAGGGCGCATCTTGCTCACCAGGTGGAGTAGGAATAGCAAGGAACCATCACTAACCCTCGGTAATCCTGGTCCAAATCTTCCTGCAAACCCAAGTTGCTCGTGTTCTTTGGTGACCGCATCCTGGGATGCCTTCCACTCCACGCCGAAAGGTGGGTTAGCCAGGCCGTAGTCAAATTTTTTATCCCAGTGGCCATCTTCTTTGAGAGTGTCGCCAAGAACCATGTTCTCTACATTTTGACCCTTGATTAATAGGTCTGTTTTCGAAACAGCATAAGAAGCTGCTCTGATCTCTTGTCCGTAGAGGCTGAGGGACGCCTTTGGATTACGGCTTCTTATGTAATCGTCTGCAACTGACAGCATGCCCCCAGTTCCAGTGGTTGGGTCATAAATGTGCCTTACGATTCCGGGCTTAGAGAGAATCTCTCCGTCCCTGGCAAAAAGTAAGTTGACCATAAGTCGCACAACATCCCGAGGGGTGAAGTACTCGCCGGCTTGTTCGTTGGCGGCCTCCATTGACCTCGAGATGAGGTTTTCGAAGATGTTTCCCATCTCTGTGTTGCTGACCCGGTCTGGATGAAGGTCAAGCTTCAGAAACTCTTGGGTAACAAGAAGCAGAAGGTCGGTCTCCTCGAGCTTTGCAAGTTCAACGTCAAACTCGTAGCGCTCGAAGACATCTCGAACATTCGGCGAGAATCCATTGATGTAGGACTGGAGGTTTAGGCGAAGCTGGGATGGATCGCCGCTTGCTTTCTTGAGGTCGTACTTAGAAGTGTTGTAGAACTTGTATCCGGCTGCATCCTGCAGCATCACGTCTCGAGTGACTCCGTCAAGAGAGCTGTTGCTAGCCACCTCAAGAACCTTTTCCTTGGTTGCTTCCAGCGTGCAATCCAGCCTCCGCAGCACAACAAATGGGAGTATTACCTTCCCATAGTCAGATCTTCCGTATGGGCCCCTCAGCTTGTCTGCGACAGACCAAATAAAGCTTGCGTAATTCATGGTGCCCCCCAATCCCTTATCTACCTAACCATGACCTTACCCCAGGGCTAAGACAACTTAGAGGAACCTATCCTTTTCAAGGGGAACTAGACTTTGTTTCTGCAGCTGCGACTGAACTTCATCGGCCCAGACCTTTACACTTGCGTCGTTCACCACTTGCACTCTGGATAATATCTCGCCAGCCATAAGCGTTGAAGCAAGCACTCCTAATTCGTGCGCCTGGACCCTGTCAAGGCGGCCAACAGTCTGAGTGAAGGCTCCGCCTTTAGTGTTGAGGACGTGGGCTATGGAATTTCTATCTTGAACCAAGGCAGGGATGCTGCTTTTATTATTCCAAACCAGGTCTACTTCTGCCCTTGACGAGCCTTCACTACGCGGCCCAAGCTTATTTATTTGCGTCTCCAATGCTCTTCCCGCGTTCATTACAATTTCGGGATTTAGTGCCTCTGCAAGGCCTAGCACTCGGATAGGAATGCTGGACAGCGCCATTTCTGACTCGGGCCCCGGCTCCCCTCCGAGCTGAAGGGATTCAATGATTTGCATCTGCTCAACAAGTCCGTGGTACGCAAGGGCTGCCTGCTCCCCGTCAAGACCCAATGCAGTCAGTGGAAATAGAATTGCAGACTCGCGCTTTTCCTCACTCCAACAGGCTCCAACGACCCAATGGTGTATTTGCAGTCGCAGCTCAATCGGATAATTGTCATTAATCAACCCTTGCTCAGATAACCGCTCCGCCGTAGCCCTCCAGACCACTTTGTCAAAGTCTGTGCTACTGGATGACGTTTTCAGATCCTGAAGTAACCACGTGGCCAGCGCGGCAAACTCTTCGGATAGTCCAGGCCAATCCTCGACATCAGTGTCTCCCTGAACCATCAAAGACACAAATAGTTCCAGCTTCTCAATGGATTCTTCAAGGAAGGTACGATCAAGATCAATGCGCTCCAGCCTTTTCTCGACCGCTTTTGAAATGGTGGGATACTCTCCGTTTAAAAGTAGATGCAGAAGTGACCTCGCCGCGTGCACTGGAATTCTCATTGAGTAACTACCCTCTCCATGAGGATTCGCAGTGAAGAATTGTAATTTGCTGCCTCAACATAGGGGAACTTGAGAAGGTCAGATGTACTGATGCGAGGGATAATCGCTGACTGTACTGCATGCTTACGCATCTGATTCGCAATCCTAGAATTCAAAAAATTGACCGCCGCCTCGGCGTCAACACCGGCATTCAGGACAAGAAGGTAATGTCCATTTGCTACCGACATGCTTTCCTTGGCCACACGCGCCTGACTTAGCAATCCAATCGAAGGAGTAACAATATCTCCGGGATTTGCCAGAACCAACCCTTCTAACCGCGAATCTTGAAACGCTGAAATATTCCCAGTCCGAATCCAGTTCGCCCCGGTGGAAGGAAGCCCTTCCTTGAGATCAGATTTTGTACCCTTGCCTGGAAGAATATTCTTGACTAACGATCCGAGTGACAAGCCATGGTTCTTTGTGAGCGTCTCAGGCATGGGCCTCAACTCCCAGCGCGATCCTGCTTCGAGAATTCTTGATCCGTAGCTTGAGTTGTGTTCTTCCTCATCCCAAATTTCCGTATTTACCTGAAATGCAAGCTCCAGAAACTTCCCATATTCAAGTGCGAACTGTTGTGGAGGCCTGGTAACTAGAAAGTCACGATCATGATTGCCTGTCAACATCGAAGTTTTCGCGAGCTCGCTAAGACCTGCTGACCAAGTAGTTTGCAATCCATAATTTAGCCATGCCCAAGTCCAAATAACCGATTCGGTGCTTTTCATTCGGTAAGCGGAGAAGGTGCCGTCAAAAATTGCCTCCACTCCAAGTCCTAAAGCTGTGTAGGCGTTACCAGATGAATCAATCAGCAAAGAGACAGCTTCGTCAAGGTTTGTGAAGCCAGAGCGAACCGAATCTCCTTTTTTCCGGACTAAAGTCATAGATTTACCACTCTTAGATCCTGAGAAAAAAGTCGAACCACTTTCAATACACAAACTTGGTTCTACGGGTTCGCACAGATCGGAGAGTTGATCAAATCCGGCTGACTTTGCGGCTTTCAAAAGAAAGTCACGAGCTATAAGCCCAACGTTCCAATCTCTGCCCGACAGCTTGGAAGCAGGGAGAGCGGATACGGTGTGGTCAGAACTTGAGTAGCTCATGCAAATTCCCCACATCCCCGCTCAACTGGTCTCGCCAGTCCTCGAGTAGCTCCCCTAAGACCACTTGAGAATCTCCCCTAGCAAGAACAATCGCGACTAGGGGAATTGAAGCGTTTGCCTTCAAGTCAGGCAGGCCAAGAACGGCGCGAACGACACCAAGTTCGACAAGTTTGTCACGAAGCTGTTGATCTCTGTCCCTGACTAGCCAGCCTCTGCCCGTGAGAATAATTGCTGCTTTGCGATTCACACCATCACGAACTTCTACAGCGGTCTTGAGAAGTGTATAGGCCTCGATATCTCTAACGGAAACCGAAGAGATAGAAATTGGTGCGGCAAGACGGAGACCAAGTGGTGGTTCAGTCAGCAATAGATCAGACTCCGGCCAATCACGATCAATCGAAGAGCCAAGCTGGACGCTGAGCTCTTTCAGCCCCTCTACCGTTCCGCTGAGCTTTTCGGCCAACTCAAAAGATGAGTGGTTGACCTCAAAACCTGAAATTTTTTCTATTGCCGAGAACGCCTTTAGAGCATCCACCGCGGCAAAAGTAGAAAACCCCATCCCAAAAAATGGATCAAAAATGGAAGTAGTGTCCGGAAACAGCTTTGCAAGTGATGTAAAGACAGCCTGTGTGTCCAATGAAGACTGGCTTTCCAAGGAGTCCATTTTTCCAAGGGACCCTCTCCTGGACAAGAACTCCCTAAATGCCGGACCATTGATTTTCAGTTGGCTCTTGGGAAGAGTTACCACTCCGTCCTCTGCAGAGATTGCGTTGATTAACCTTTCAACAAATCCTCCGGGGCTTGCTGAGCTCCTAAATTCGTCAGCGACCTTCCACATAACAGTATCTATTGCAGGTTGGCTGCTGACGAGAGCTGCTTCTGAAACCACCCGGGGAACTGTTTCTACTTGAGTGAAACCCGTTCCCTCTTCGGTTAGGTTAAAAACGCTTGAATCTGTGAAAAGCAACCCGCAGTTTACGCCGGCTCGGCTTCTTGCCAGATCTAGTTTCGCGGCTTCTACGGCCATGTTTACCTTGACCCCAAGCTTCACTTCGACAACGGCACCGATAGTGCCTTTGTTGGAGCCCGAAGCGTAAGCAACCAAGTCACAACCGAGACGTTGGCCCTGAGGCGCTTCCATGACTTCTAAATATCCGGCATCGAGGAGCATTTGTCGAACCTCTGGCAAGAATCGCATCTGCTCTTGCTGGTTTTCTTTCATGTAAGGCCTTTCGGGAAAAAGTGCTTCAGGATAGCAGGATGCCGCATCCAGAGCAAGGGGTGTTCCTCAAGCAACACTTGGGTTCGTTTTCACTTCTTTGTGAGTGTTCTGAGACCGGCAACATTAGAAGCTCGGGCGCAACTGCCAGAAGGGGCCATTTAAATGGTTCCAATGAAGATTCCCTTGCCCGTTCTTTATAGAGACTAAGAATGACCACCGACATTATTCAGCGTCACTATCGTTGCCTCGTTTTATGAAGTAGCCACTGTCACTGTCCGAGCTCTCACACATAGTTAGCTCTTCCCTGCTCAGGTAAGCAGGAAACCAAGATCCCCTGGTGTTTCCAGTTGGCCCATTGGTCTTGACATAGAGCAGGTTTGACTCCGGGCAGTACTGAATGTCTCCATCTATTACCGCTAGGCACTTCAATTGCAGGGCCACTGCATCGTGGTAATAGAGAACCTCAGCTTGGGCCCTTGTGGTTACCCGCAGGGAGTATGGAGAAATCAGATCAACCTTTGCCTGATAACGCTTTTTATCTCTCATCACATTGCACTGCACATAGTGGGTCTTGTGGCCAGGTTTATAGAGTCCGCAGTTCTTTGGGTCATACCTGGTGTTTTCGTTAATCATGATGTCTCCTGGTGTTCAGGGGCTTTCGCCCCAC
>Ga0222664_1000827_pt1 | contig 14143 bp, 11 predicted proteins | sample AntAcemetagen604_FD_181147 | JGI IMG/M metagenome (GOLD analysis project Ga0222664, IMG submission 181147) | Saline water microbial communities from Ace Lake, Antarctica - #604 | ecosystem: Environmental > Aquatic > Non-marine Saline and Alkaline > Saline | place: Antarctica: Ace Lake...
TTTAATAAATATTAATAACGCAAAAAATAATAAGCCCATAATAGAAAATCCTCGTGTTTTACTAGTTGGAGATTATCATATGCAAGCTGCCCTAAATCCTGAAAATTGGAATAACGCAACAAACCTAGCGCAATCTGCGGAGCCTTATTTTTTATCCTATTGGAAACTTAAAGAAATACTAAAACACAATAAAGTTGATACAGTTTTCTTAAGTGCTTCATATCATAATTTTTCTGGGTTTAATGACTTTAAACTTTCAAACCCTAAATGGTCGAGCGAGATGTTTAAACGTAGTTATTTAATAGAAAATTACAAAGAACTAGACAATATTGAAATTGATTATTCTGCGTATTTTAGGGTACTTTGGAAGCAGTTTTGCATTTACCCTCATGGAAATCATATTTTTTACTTTGGCAATTATAAAAAACATACAACCTCAACTTTTGATAAAGTTGACCTAACCATAAACAGGCATTTTTATTTAAACAAAATAGAGCTTGAAACCTCACAAATAAGCACAGAGTATTTTATTAGAACCGTAGAACTTTTAAAAGAAAATAATGTAACTCTAATTGTTATTTCCCCGCCAATCCATCAGGTTTACCAAGAAAAAGTACCCCAAAAGTTTAAACAAAACTTTTATTCAGTTTTATCTGCTATGCGGGCTAAGGGAGTAATTGTTTTAGATTACACTAACCTTAAATTAAAAGATGATTTTTATAAAGATGGAGACCATGTAAACTTTAAGGGGGCAGACACTTTAAGCAAATTAATACATAAGGATTTAAGTAATTAAATACCAAAGCAAGTAAAAAGTATAGGGTGGCTAAAAATGCTTCAGGTATTCCAATCCATTTTACTATTTATAACTTAAAACCCCGATTTGCAAATCCTTTACCAAATTGTGGGCAATTTTGAAGCATATTCAAAAATCAAAATGTAACAAAGCTATAAGGTAAGATAAAGTTAAATAGCTTAATACTTAAATTCGGCTCAGCATATTTTTTCAATAAATAGTGTATCAGATACGCTTTTAAAAAAGTCTCGAAATGGATTTTCAAGATTTAGGTAGTTGCCAAATTGCTTTTAGAAATCACCGCTTTTAATCCAATACTTTTCCCCGGTTACCCTCCGAATCCATTTCCTTAAACTGAGTAACCAAGTCGAGCGCATCGGGTATTACGTCGCTACTCAGCACGATAAGTGATCCCTTCACTGCATTTTTAATGGCAAAAGTAATGGCCTCTTTCTCAGAGGGAATAATGGTCGTTTTGATGTTAGGGTTTTCCATTTTAATGCCCTCGTGAAGCATCGCAATCAGCTCTTCCTCAGTTTTTCCGCGCAATTGCTTGTCTTGTCTGATAATGATTTCGTCAAACATTTGAGCAGCTACCTTTCCAATCTCATTGTTATCTTCTTTGCGTCTATCGCCTATCCCCGCTATAATTCCCACCTTCACTGTAGCTTCAAAAGTATCTACGAATTTTTTCAGCGCACGCATTCCAGCCGGATTATGTGCGTAGTCTAGAATGACCTTAAAATCTTTAAACTCGAATACATTCAAGCGTCCAGGCGTTTGTGTAGGTGAAGGAATGAAGGTCTCTAGGGCTATCTTGGTATCCTCAATGCTAATGCCTTGAATGTTCGCTGCCAAGATTGCAGGCAAAACGTTTTGAATCATAAATTCAGCACGGCCGCCGTGTGTTAGCGGAATGTCTTCTACCTTCATCACGCGCATTTTCCAAACACCTCTGCATATTGTTACATAGCCATTTTCATAAATGGCTGTAATGCCTCCGCGCCGCTGCAGCGCTTTAATACGTGAATTGTTTTCGTCCATGGAAAATAGGGCCAAGTTTGATGTAATGTTGCGGCGCATTTCGTACACCAAGTCATCATCTGCATTCAATATGGAGTAGCCTTCTGGCAAAACCGTTTCGGGTATTACACCTTTTACCTTAGCCAATTGTTCCACTGTATGAATCCCTTTGAGGCCTAAATGGTCGGCGGCTACATTGGTTACAATACCAATGTCACACTTCTTGAAGCCCAAACCAGCTCTCAGTAATCCACCTCTAGCCGATTCCAATACAGCAAAATTTACAGTTGGGTCTTTCAGTACAAACTCGGCACTTGAAGGCCCTGTGCAATCGCCCGTCATCAGCAATCGGTTTTGGATATATACCCCGTCTGAGGTAGTGTAGCCCACTCTTTTTCCATTCATCTTTGCTATATGGGCGATGAGTCGTGTAGTGGTTGTCTTGCCGTTAGTGCCAGTTATGGCAATGATCGGAATACGTCCTGTCTCGCCCTTCGGAAAGAGTTTGTCGATTACGGGAGCAGCTACATTTCTTGCCAAACCTGTTGAAGGGGCAAGGTGCATTCTAAAACCAGGACCTGCGTTTACTTCCAAAACAGCGCCGCCCGTTTCCCGCAAAGGTTGAGAGATATCGGTGGTCATAATATCAACTCCACAAATATCCAAGTCGATGATTTTAGATATTCGTTCCACCATGGAAATGTTGGCGGGATGTACGATATCCGTTACATCTTCAGAAGTACCTCCAGTCGATAAATTTGCCGTGTCTTTCAAAATCAACCTTTCGCCTTCTGCCAATACCGATTCAAGTGTATATCCTTTTGCGGCAATGATAGTCTTGGTAAGGTCATTCAAAGTAATTTGGGTCAATACATTCTCGTGGCCATAGCCACGACGTGGGTCTGAATTAACCTTATTCACTAAAGCCTCAATGGTTAATGAACCGTCTCCTATCACATGGGCTGGGGTTCTTTTGGCGGCAGCCACCAGCTTATTGTTGATCACCAGCAATCTATAATCTTCACCCGTTATGTACTTCTCAACAATTACGGCGCGCGAGACTTCACGCGCTGCCCTGAAGGCTACTAGGGCATCATCGAGATTCTTAATATTTACGGTAATCCCTCGCCCGTGATTTCCATCTACTGGTTTTATCACCAAGGGAAACCCAACGTAATTGCACGATTCTTCTAGGCTGCCCTCGCGTCTGATAATCTCTCCGCGAGGCACATCTACTTCTGCTTGTTCGAGTAGGTATTTGGTGTCTTCTTTGTCGCAGGCCAGTTCTACACCTATGCTACTTGTTTCGCTGGTTACTGTGGCTTGAATTCGTTTTTGATTGGCGCCATAGCCGAGCTGGCAAAGCGAATATTTATTTAATCGAAACCACGGAATACCGCGAGCCTCAGCTTCTTCGATTATAGAGCCAGTGCTTGGGCCTAAGCGTTCTTCTTCACGCAACTCACGCATTTTTTGAATGTCTGCGTCTAAATCATAAGTTTCTCCGCTGATGAGGGCTTCACAAATGGCTACGGCGCTTTTTGCAGCAAACCTTCCTGCAGACTCTTCCATATAGGCAAATACAACATTGTAAACTCCCTCTTCACCATAGGTACGCGTGCGCCCAAACCCCACTTCCATACCTGCCAAGCTTTGTGTCTCTAGCGCAATATGCTCAATAACGTGGCCCATCCAAGTGCCTTCATCCACCCGTTGGAAAAAACCGCCTGCAGTGCCCACCGAACAGCGGTGCTCTTGCATGGTTGGAAACATCTCTTCCAATCGCTCTCTGAAACCTTCCACTTCACTCGTCGGTTTTTGCTCCATATCCTCTATGTCAAGCACCATCACAATGAGTTTGTGACGGCGTACAGACCAGTAGTTTGGTCCTCTCATGGCATTTATCGAAAGTATTTTCATAAGTGAATTTTTAGTTTACATTGGTTCAATCTACTTATCAAGCGAAATATATGATTTTTATGAAATAAACCATTTAATTTGCCCCTTTCAATTTATATCTTTCAAAAAAGTATGTCAAAAGGCGTTGCTAAAGGAGTATTAATCCCCATAGGTGGGAACGAGGACAAGGGGGGAAATAAAGACGAATTGTATTCGCTTGACTTTATTGAAGAAGGAATTCTTTCTCAAGTGGTTGATCAAGCGGGTGGAGTAGATGCAAAGATAATTGTGCTACCTGCAGCTTCAAGTATTCCTAAGGAGGTCGGAAAAAATTACTTGGTGGCTTTCACCAAATTGGGCTGTACCAATGTACACGTGCTTCAAATCTTGAATAGAGCCGACGCGGAGACAAAAGAAGCCGTAGAAATGATCAGCACGGCAAATGCTTTGATGTTTTCGGGTGGTGATCAATCGAAGATTATCAAGAAAATAGGTGGAACGGAGATTCATAAAATTATGGCATCACGATACCAAAACGAAAAGTTTGTAATAGCAGGTACTAGTGCTGGCGCCATGTGTATGTCGCAAGAAATGATTAAAGGCGGTACACACATTGACTCTTTTCGAAAAGGGACCGTTCTCATGGGTAAAGGCATGGCGTTTATTCCTTCGCTTATCATTGATTCTCACTTTATAAGAAGGGGACGTTTCGGGCGACTTACCGAAGCTGTGGCATGTTTCCCACCTTTGGTTGGAATAGGCTTGGGCGAAGACACAGGGCTTATTATTCGAAACGACAGGGAGTTTGAGGTAATAGGTTCGGGAATGGTCATTGTTTTCGATGCAAGAAATGTGACGCACAACAACCAATCTATTTTACGGGAAGGAACACCCTTGACCATCATCAATATGACCACTCATGTCCTATCCATCGGCGATAAGTTTGAAATTGAATCTCGAACCATTAGGGTAATGCCATTGGATCCTACACTCGAATCTATAGACTAACTCTACTTGTAGATACTGAGTTCTGAGTTTCCCTCGGAATCCCGACAAGCACGGTACATCCCCTCGGTGTTGAAAGTCATTGCTATATCGCCTTTGGAATTCACCGCAATCAGTCCACCATCTCCTCCTATTTTTAGGATGCGTCTCATTATTACTTCATCACAGGCCGCTTGGAGAGAAAGCCCTTTGTGTTCAATAAGGCAAGACACATCGTAAGCCACAACGCCCCGAATAAAAAATTCACCGCTTCCAGTGCATGAAACCGCACAGGTCTCGTTGTTGGCATAGTTTCCAGCACCAATCATCGGGCTATCGCCTACTCTTCCGTAGCGCTTGTTTGTCATACCACCCGTGCTTGTTGCGGCGGCTATATTTCCCTCCGAGTCGCAGGCTACAGCTCCTACTGTACCAAATTTTGAATCCTTTTTTGCCGAATGATCCAATTGAAAGTTATCGGTATCTTTTAACTCTAACCACTGGTTGTGGCGAAATTCATCATAAAAGTAGTCCTGCTCCGCTATGTCGAATCCTTGCTCTATTGCAAAATCCATCGCGCCAACTCCCGCAAGAAATACGTGCTCGCTTTTGTCCATCACGGCTCTTGCCAATTTTACTGGGTTCCTTATCCCAGAAATTAAAGATACGGCGCCCGCTTCAAGCGATTTTCCATCCATAATCGAAGCATCCATTTCGTGCGTTTCGTCAGCTGTGAATACGCTTCCTTTTCCGGCATTGAAAAGAGGTGAATTTTCAAGAGTTTCAACAGCAATTTCTACAGCATCTATTGCAGATTTGCCTTTTTCCAAAGCTTCATAGCCTGCATCTCGGGCTCTTTCTAAATCTGCTTTGTATTCCTTTTCTTTAGCAGGGGTCATCATACCCTTTACCAAGGTTCCAGCTCCTCCATGTATGGCAATCGATATTTTCATTGTGTTCGTTTATTGGCGGCCAAAGATATTGATTCATTAAGGCTTATGACATTTGGTATTTATAAGCCGAATAATAAAGCTAAAAAGTAATTAGTGTAAAGTCTAATCTTTAACTTTTGTAAATGAGGTATCTCAAGGAACAATAATTTATAAATCTAATGGAGAGTTAAGAGCTAATACAATTTCAAATTAAAGACTTTAAAACCCTAGCAGATCGTGTGGGAAGGTTATTTCAAAAAGGAACTAAATACACGCATATTTAAAAATAAAAAGGCAACAAAAGCTATGAGTAGTTTGGCCATTTGGTAAAAATTTTACGTTAAGATATTTGTGTAACTCAACCAAAAATTTTAATTTGGCGATTGCACAACTCAAAAGGTAAGCATTTATTTATTCTCAACGCTCCATTTACTAGACCTTTGAAATCACCTTAAAAACAAGCAAAAGCTCAATGAACGAATTTTTACAAAAATGGACAGAAGCAGCATATACAAGTCTGGGGTTTTTCTGGATGGCAATGTGGGCTTTTGTTTTAGGCTATATTATCAGTTCAATGATACAGGTTTTCATTACTGAAAAACGAATGCAAAAAGTAATGGGAGATAAAGGTGGGAAAAGTGTTCTACTTGGCACCTTCTTTGGCTTTATAAGTAGTTCCTGCAGTTTCTCAGCCCTATCAACTTCAAAATCATTATTTCAAAAAGGAGCAAGTTTTATTTCATCTATTGCCTTTTTATTGGCTTCAACCAATCTTGTTATCGAACTCGGAATAATTATTTCCATCTTTTTAGGCTGGCAGTTTGTAGTTGGAGAATATGTTGGCGGAATTTTACTCATTCTAATTAGTTGGCTTCTTATTCGAATCATTAAACCAAATAAACTGATAAAAAATGCCCGAAACAGACTAAATGAAACCAAAGAGGAAGGTCATCTCAACCCAAAACCTATAAACGAAAAGTTAAAATCTACTGAAGATTGGGCTAAGGTTGGAAAGCAATATGTTATGGAATGGAAAATGGTTTGGAAAGATGTAACAGTAGGCTTCACAATAGCAGGGATTGTGGCTGCTTTTGTACCAGACTCATTCTTTCAAACGCTTTTTATTAATACTGGAAATGGACAGCACTCATTTGATTTTTTAACATTACTTGAACACGTACTTGTTGGACCTGTAGCAGCATTCTTAACTTTTATTGGCTCAATGGGCAATATTCCCCTTGCTGCTTTGCTTTTTGGAAAAGGAGTAAGCTTTGCAGGAGTAATGGCTTTCATATTTAGTGACCTAGTAGTATTTCCTGTTTTACGTATCAATGCCAAATATTATGGGTGGAAAATGTCCTTTTTTATATTATTTTTATTATTCACCTCCCTTATTGCTGCTTCAATAGTGTTACATTATGGATTTGATTTTCTCAATATTATTCCTGAAGCTGCTAAAACAAGCATTACTGAAAAAGAACATTTTAAAATAGATTATACCTTCTTTTTAAATCTTGCCTTTTTTGCCTTATCAGGAGTTTTAATCTACTTAGGCTTCTTTAATAGGAAAAATGTAACACACCATAAAGAGATGGCACCAAAAAGTCCTTTGCTTGAAAAAGGACTGAAATGGACGGCTATTGCAAGCTATCTATGGTTGTTAATCGGAATCATTTTGAAGTACATCTTATAAGATATCTTAGAAGTTATTAATGAATAAAATAAAACGCATAAGCCATAGCCAAAAAAGCTTTGAGTGTTATTTAACAATTTAAAAAGGCTTTACAATAGACTAAGCTTTATACCATGACATTACAGAATAATGAAGTTGGGTTAAAAGAGTTTGCCAAAAGCCGAGCACATTTAAACCAAGGAAAAAGATTAAGGACATTGAAAATTATCCTTAATCCACTCTTTGGTCTTTATAAATTAGTTCACAACTAAAGCGAAAGCTTAATGTGGGTATAATTACCTGTTAAGTCTATGCATACACAGAAAATACTTCGGAATTTCCCTCTGTTTCGTTTTTTTTACTATATTCGTGATAAGCAGCGTAAAAAAACCACTCATTAAAAAGTGGTGGTTTGCGATAAACCCTATTTAAAAAAAAATACAATGAAAAACTTAAAAATAATTTTATTCGGCATCGGTGTTTTATTTTTTGAATCATGTGCTTCAACTGCAAAATTTCCAGTTTCAGAAATAACACCAGCGGCAGATATAACTGCAAAAATGAAACAAGACAAAAATGAAAACTATACTATTGAGGTTACTGCAAAAAAATTATCGAGTGCAGATAGACTAAATCCATCAATGAACATTTACATTGTTTGGGTAGTAACAGAGGAAAATGGCGTTAAAAATATTGGCCAATTAGTCAATGAAAATGCTGAAAAATCCATTCTTGAAACAAGTACCCCTTTCAACGTGAAAGAAATATTTATTACAGCAGAAAGGGAAGGGAATATTTCATATCCTTCTAGTATTGAAATTGCAAGAACAAGCTTTGAATAAACCCAAGAAATTATTAATATCAAAAGAAGTTAAGTAATATAATTGGAGCATCATTATATTATCATTGGCACGATATAGAAATCTCCTTAAACTTTTTAAGCTTATAATTTGACAATTAAATCAAATTACAATGTCTTAATCATCTTCATCATCAATCAACTCAAAATCCAGTTGGCGGCGCACCAAATCGGCATTCTTAACCCGTATGTTTAAGCGGTCGCCCAAGTTAATTATCTTACCAGAGTTGTTACCAATAACCCTGTAATTGGGTTGATCAAAATGGAAAAAATCTCCATGTAAGTCTTTTAAACGAATCATACCCTCGCATTTATTTTCTTCTAACTCAACATAAATTCCCCACTCTGTAACCCCAGAAACTACGCCACTAAACTCTTGGCCAATAGATTTTTCCATATACAAAACCTGATAGTATTTTGTAGAGTCTCTTTCTGCATCAGAGGCTTGTTTTTCTTTTGCTGATGAGTGTTCACACAAATGCTCATAATGACCAGCATCTGCAGATTTGCCTCCATCTAAATAACGCTCTAACAGCCTGTGAACCATTACGTCTGGATATCTTCTAATTGGCGAAGTAAAATGACTGTAAAAAGGAAAAGCTAATCCATAATGTCCAATATTTTCGGTAGAGTAAACTGCTTTTGCCATCGTTCTTATGGCTAAATTTTCAATCATGTTTTCTTCGCCTTTGCCTTTTAATTCGGCCATTAAAGCATTCATTGAGTGGGCAATATCTCCTGTAGTTTTGGCTTTAAATTGATATCCAAAACGCTTGATAAAGTTTACAAAATCAGAAAGTTTTTCTGGGTCTGGTGTATCATGTATTCTGTAAACAAATGTTTTGGGCTTGTCTTGTCCTTTTGGTTTACCTATTGTTTCTGCAACAGTTCTGTTGGCCAACAACATAAACTCCTCAATTAGTTTGTGAGCATCTTTTTGAACTTTTAAGAAAACGCCATCGGGTTGCTTTTTGTCATCTAAAGTAAACCTTACCTCAACTTTATCAAAACCGATTGCGCCCGCTCCCATGCGTCTTTCTCTAATTTGCTTGGCGAGCCCATTTAGGGTTTCTAGCTCCTGTTTAAAATCTCCTTCTGCGCCTTCTAAAATTTCTTGAACCTCATCATAATGATACCTTCTATCAGAGTAAATTACTGTTCTTCCAATCCAAGAATTTACAACTTTGGCTTGTTCTGTAATTTCAAAAACACAAGCAAAACAAAGCTTTTCTTCTTGTGGCCTAAGCGAGCATACATTGTTTGATAACACCTCTGGTAACATAGGTACTACTCTATCTACCAAATAAACAGAAGTTGCTCTTTCTACAGCTTCTTTATCTAACAAACTGCCCTCTTTTACATAATGAGAAACATCCGCAATATGAATCCCAATTTGGTAGTTCCCATTTTCTAATTTTTTTATGGATAATGCATCATCAAAGTCTTTTGCATCAATTGGGTCAATTGTAAAAGTGGTTACTTCTCTAAAATCTTTTCTTTTGGCAATTTCGGCATCGGTAATTTCAATGGGTAATTTGGCTGCTTCATTTTCAATTTCATCCGGAAACTTATGTGGAAAACCATATTGGGCTAAGATGGAATACATTTCAACATCATGCTCTCCTGGTATGCCTAAAACATCAGTAATTTCACCAAATGGACTTGAAGCGTCTTTGGGCCAATCGCCCATTTTTGCAATTGCTTTTTCACCGTGTTTTGCGCCATTAAGTTTACTTAGTGGTATGTAAATATCAACATGCATTTTTGGAGCATCTGCCACCAAAAAGGCAAATTTTCCTACAATTTCTACAATACCAACAAATTCGGTTTTGGCTCTTTCTAAAACTTCTACCACTTCTCCTTCTAATTTTTTGGAGTTTCTTCCCTGAAATATATTAATGCTAACCAAGTCGCCATGTAAGGCGTGGCCTATGTTTTTTTGGTTGATATAAACATCACTTAAATTGCTGTCATTCATAACAATGTAGGCAGAGCCGCTTCTGGTAATATCTATTTTTCCTTCAGCTTGTGATTTCTTTTGGATAAGTTTAAACCTGCCTCTATCGGTTTCTTTAATAATTTCTTGTGCCGATAGTTTTTGTAAAAGTTTAATGATTTGGTCTCGAGCCGATGCGTTTACCATACCAACCCCCGAAGCTATTTGCTTATAATTTAACTCGCGCTTTGGCGATTTTTGAAAAACTGCAAGAACCTCATTTCTAAGGTTTGATTTTTTTGATGTTTTATGCTTTTTTTTTGAACCCATAACATTACAAACTTCAACAAAGGTTTTTAATAATTTCTAACTTCTTTTGAGAATTGTTAACTGGAGGCATTTAGATACGGCTACAAGTAAACACAACATATGCAATTTTTAGTTGTTACCTTTGAAACTGCTAAAAAACAATATTATGCTCAGTAAAAAAGTAGAAGAAGCCTTAAACAACCAAGTAGCTGTAGAAGCAGAATCATCTCAATTTTATTTAGCAATGGCCTCTTGGGCAGAAAATCAAGGTTTTAATGGTACAGCAGACTTTATGTATCGCCACAGCGATGAAGAAAGACAACACATGCTTAAATTAGTGAAGTTTATTAACGAAAGAGGTGGGCAAGCCATTGTACCTGCTTTAAAAAAACCAGGTGTTAATTACAAAAGTGTTCACCAAGTATTCGAAAATTTGCTAAACCATGAAATTGATGTAACTAACCAAATTAACGAGGTTGTGCATATCTGTTTACAAGAAAAAGATTACACCACACACAACTTTATGCAGTGGTATGTTAGCGAGCAAATTGAAGAAGAAGCTTTGGCTAGAAACGTAATGGATAGGCTTAAATTAATTGGTAAAGACAACTCAGGTTTGTATATGTTCGATAGAGATATTTTATCAATGACTGCCGACTCAGCCCAAGAAAAGAAAGCTGGCGCTTAAAAAGGCAGTTTTTCTAAATCAACATTTCCTCCTGTTAATATTACGCCTACTTTTTTATCTTGAAAAAAGATTGGGTTTTTGATGATGGCCGCCAAAGGAACAGCACAAGAAGGCTCAACTATTATTTTTAGGTATTGCCAAATAAATTTCATGGCTTCTATTATTTCTTCTTCAGAAACAGTTAAAACACCATAAACATGTTCTTTTATGATGGGAAATGTTTTATCGCCTAATGAGGTTTTTAAGCCATCTGCAATGGTTGGTGTGTTTGGCGCTGGCACAATTTCGCCTTTTTTAAGCGATAATAAAGCATCGTTTACGTTTTCGGGCTCTCCTGCCCAAACTTCAATGTTTGGCGCGAAATAATGGGCCGAAAGCAATGTTCCACTCAACAGGCCGCCGCCGCCTACTGGAGCAATAATAACTTCCAAATCATCAACCTGATTGATTAACTCTTTTGCGCAAGTTGCTTGCCCTGCAATTACCTCATAATTGTTGTAAGGATGAATAAAGGTTGCTCCCGTTTTTTCTAGAATATGATTTAAGGTTGTTTCTCGGGCTTCTAATGTAGGCTCACAAAAAACAACCTCGGCTCCATAACCTTTAACAGCATCTACTTTTACTTTTGGGGCATTTCTTGGCATTACAATATAGGCTTTGCCGCCTGCTATTTTTGCTGCTTTTGCCAAAGCCTGCCCATGATTTCCTGATGAATGTGTAGCGACCCCTTTTTGTAATTCTGCAGCAGAAAGTTGCAACATTGCATTTGTTGCTCCGCGATATTTAAAAGCTCCTACTTTTTGAAAGTTTTCGCATTTAAAAAACAATTCACACCCTGTTTTTTGGTTTAAAAGTTCGGAGGTTAAAACGGGTGTAACATGAATAAACGAAAGAATCCGCTCATGGGCGGATTCAATATCGTTTTTATTTGGAGCTACGGTCAACAAATTACTCTTCGTCTTCGCGCATTAAATCAATATACTCGTCAAGCTCTTCTCTGTTGTATTGGTTTTCTGAGTCTTTCATTAAAGTCATAAAATATTCAAAAGATGTTCCTTCACCCTCGCCTCTTTCTTCAAAAACATCAACAGTAAACGCTTCGTTTCTACCAAGGTATTCGTATGCAACGCGCGTAGCTTTTACCAAAAATGGTTTTTTTATTTCTTTTAAATATTCTCTAAAATCTTTAAGTTGCCCAACTACTCTCTCAGAGTCCCAACCTTTTGCTTTTATATCTAAAACTATTTTATTTATTCTATCTTCCATGGTTATTGTTTTAAAAGTCAAATTTAATGCCTTGCGCCAAAGGAAGGTCATTTCCGTAATTAATTGTATTGGTTTGTCTTCTCATATATGCTTTCCAAGCATCAGATCCAGATTCTCTACCTCCTCCAGTTTCTTTTTCTCCCCCAAAAGCACCGCCTATTTCTGCGCCAGATGTTCCTATGTTAACGTTGGCAATGCCACAATCTGAGCCTGCTGCTGAAAGAAATTTTTCCATTTCTCTCATGTTTGTTGTCATTAAAGCAGAAGATAAACCTTGTACAACTCCATTTTGTAAAGCAATAGCTTCATCTAACTCACTGTACTTCATCAAATATAAAATAGGGGCAAATGTTTCATGCTGTACAATAGAGTAATGGTTTTCAACCTCGGCAATACATGGTTTTACATAACATCCACTTTCATATCCTTCTCCTTTTAAAACACCTCCATCAACCAATACTTTTCCGCCTTCAGCTTTAATTTGCTCAATAGCATCTAAATACATATTAACCGCATCTTTATCAATTAAAGGCCCAACGTGGTTCTTTTCATCTAATGGGTTTCCAATTTTTAATTGGCCATAAGCACTAACCAACTTGCTTTTTACTTCGTTATAAACACTTTCGTGTATAATTAACCTTCTTGTAGAAGTACATCTTTGACCACAAGTTCCTACTGCGCCAAATAAAGCACCTACGATAGTAGTTTCTAAATCGGCCTCTTTTGAAATAATAATGGCGTTGTTTCCTCCTAACTCAAGTAAGCTTCTGCCTAACCTTTGAGCTACTGCGGCACCAACTTTTTTTCCCATTCTGGTTGAACCAGTTGCAGATACTAAAGGAACTCTTTTGTCTGCAGTCATTAACTCACCAATTTTATAATCGCCAACAACCAAGCAAGATACACCTTCGGGTACATTATTTCTTTCGAAAACTTTATTGATGATATTTTGACAAGCAATAGCGTTTAAAGTAACCTTTTCTGATGGTTTCCAAACACAAACATCTCCACAAACCCAAGCCAACATTGAATTCCAAGCCCAAACTGCAACCGGAAAGTTAAATGCAGAAATAATTCCAACTACTCCAAGTGGATGGTATTGCTCATACATTCTGTGGTTTGGTCTTTCTGAGTGCATGGTTAAGCCATATAACTGGCGAGATAACCCAACAGCAAAGTCACAAATATCTATCATTTCCTGAACCTCTCCCAAGCCTTCTTGGTAAGATTTGCCCATTTCATAAGAAACAAGTTTTCCTAATGGTTCTTTATATTTTCTTAGTTCATCGCCAATTTGCCTAACTATTTCGCCTCTTTTTGGGGCAGGAACTTTACGCCACTCCAAAAATGCTTCTTGGGCTTTCTCTACTGTATCGTTATACTCTTGCTTTGAAGCTATACCTACTGAAGCAATATAACTGCCATCTGCAGGAGAATGTGATTTAATTTCTCCCCCCGAACCTTTGGTCCAATTGCTACCTGTGGAAACGCCAGAGTTTTCATCTTTTATTCCTAAAATGGTCAATGCATTTTTAATTCCGAAACTATCTTGCATGTTGATATTTTTGCCAACAAAACTAATGATAAAGGTTCGTGTTTTTGTGAATATTAAAGCGTTTATTCATAAACTTGCTACAATTTCAAATTGAAAAGATGAGCAATAAAAAATATGAGTTTGGTTTTGTGCTTGGTGGTGGTGGTGCAAGAGGTTTTTCGCACCTTGGAGCAGTGCAAGCTTTGTATGAAAAAGGAATAAAACCAGGAATAATTTCAGGTGTA
>Ga0222664_1000828_pt1 | contig 14133 bp, 14 predicted proteins | sample AntAcemetagen604_FD_181147 | JGI IMG/M metagenome (GOLD analysis project Ga0222664, IMG submission 181147) | Saline water microbial communities from Ace Lake, Antarctica - #604 | ecosystem: Environmental > Aquatic > Non-marine Saline and Alkaline > Saline | place: Antarctica: Ace Lake...
CCGCGAATAGCACGAACCCTAGTTGCCCGGTTCCCACCCAATCAACGAGAAAGATGGATAGCCCGATTCCAATAATGGTGCCAGTGGTGCGCTCCACCACCCGGGTTGACGTGCCATCATGGTCTGGACGAGACATCCAAGCTGGTTTTGGCTGGCGTGGAGTCTCTCCCGGAGAACTGCGAGTTGAGAACGGATCTCGGCTTCGCGTTGTGCACGTTTCTCAGCTTGCAGCCTTTCCTGTTCGATTCGTGTGGCCTCGCGCTGTTTAGCAACGATTCTGGCCTTGGCAACAAAGTCGTCTCGCCACATGTCCGGGTGTAGTTCGATGTGATGCCAACGTGAAGGGTAGCCATCCGCGGTTAACTCAGGAGCGCGGTGAAAAACATGCTCACGCCGATTTCGTGCAACGTTGCAATTCTTGTGCGCCAATCTTGGATTCACGCTATCTGTCGCGACAGATTCCGCCGCAAGAATGGCGGGAAATAGAAAGGTTGTCATTACGAACTACTCCCGATACGGATGCCGTGGGGAATCTCGATGTGGAGTTGAAAATCGCTTCAGCACTTAATCTTGCTCCCCTTGAGAAGACATTTCGCGAAGGTCTTGCCTTTGACCGTTTTCGCTTGGAATTCCCAGGTTAGTTGCTGGGGTTTCGCCACAGCGTAGGAGAAGACGACTTTGGTCGTCCACTGCCTGACCGTGGGGTAGGGCTTGAACTTCGGCTGCATTGGCTGCCCGCGTCCGGTAGCCAGCACGCCGAACTCCGGTTTCTTGTAGCCGGATGTCGGATCCAATGCCGTTCCTCCGCCCCCAAGAACAATTTGAGCGGGTGCACCAGTGACCTGAACTGCTTGGGTCAGATGAACATGGCCTGAGATGATCGCTGAGTACGGTTTGAGCGTTCCGTAACTTGCAGCCGCGGTGTCCGCGGACACCCACATGCTGATATTCGGGTCTCGAGAAAAGGGCGCACATCGCACATTTCCACACTGGATCGTGGACCTAACCGCGAATATCGGTCGGTGAGTCAAAAGCCAGGCGTTCCCGGGCTGGGGAGTGGCCTTGGCCAGTCTCTGTGCCTTTTTGAACTTTGGACGCATCTTCGTTGACCATGAATCCACCACTTGGTCGTTTGCGTATGCGCTGTCGGTTGCAACTAAACGGAGGGTCTTCGCTTGGTCGGTCGTGAGATCTACCGCATAAGGCTGGAGTATTGGCTCTGGGGCCTTACGCCCGATCGGATCACACGTCTGCGATGTACCGAATTGCGGATCGAGAATGTAGAAGTAGGAGATGCCTCCGACATTGCAGATCTCTTGGTTACCACGAAGAGGCAGGATCGGAGATACGGCGAATACAGGAGCGAACGGTGCCAGGAATGAGTACTCAAAACTCGCGGCCGAATCCAAGAAGGGTTCTCCTTCGGTTACCCGGGGAACGTCACCGCAAATCTTGTCGTCCTCACAAGGCCATTCGTTGTAAATGTAGTCACCCAGATGCACTACCGCCTGTGGTGCTGCTCTTGCAATCTGTTGCGCGAAGACACGAAGCGGCCATTCACGATTCGAGTCACACTCTTGCTGGATGTTGTGAACCAGTCTGCATCCTGTGTCGCCGATCAGCGCCAGAGAGGTGACCGGCTGAATCGCAGTCGGTACGGATGCGACGGTCCCATCTTTGTAGGTGATTGAACTGAATGGTGAGGCATTCGAGGGGGCGGCGATCTCGCACACCGTCACCGACGCGAATGACGTCCCAGTGTTGGATGGACTTTGCCGCTTAGTAAGTCCGACGTTGACTGGTGCACCCGCGACTGTCGTATTAAGAGATGGACAATCTTCGCCAGCGGGCTGGACCACCCGAACGATGAGTTGGCTTTCGGCCTGGGAGCTCGGAGCAAGGACTGAGAATGCGTACCGCTGAGGTTCGGCAGCGTGGCTAACCTCTAATGAAAGGGCACCCAATATCAATGTAAGTACGGTTATCGAGACCGGGAAAAGCCTAGACATGGTTGGATTATAGGGCTGAACGAGACATTTCCCTAGAACGGTTCAGAGTCCCTGCGAACCATGCGCGAAGACTTGCAGAACTTCTATGGAGCCGCCTTATTTGAGAGGATCATTACGGTATACGCACGTGCTCCTTCGTCAAATTAGATCTCCAACCAACAGATGATCGAGTTGCTCCATGCAACCACGGATCCTCTCCAATCTTTGGCTGCTTACGCTTACGAGCAATACGTGGAAGCTATAAATTAAATTGTTGCGTGCAACATTTAGGCACGAAATGATGCGTTAGCAACCGTGCTTACTTCTGTTAAAGTTTCTATATGCGCCACGGCATCTTCCATCTGGTCGGGCCTCAATGAATCAGGCAGTGGTATCCGCGGCTATTTTTTTGGGATGCGCCTTGATGGGCACAGGGTGCTCAGAGCTGGCGGCTTCGAAAACTGAGATCAATGCGGAACAGAGTGTTTCAGAGTCTCCTATCAAACCTACTGATTCACCCGAACCTACTGATTCACCCATGGTTGTGGAAAATTGCTCTGCTCGTACTTACTCCGAGGCAGAAGAGGTGATTAGCGGGCAAATAATGGAGTTCAACTTTGGGCGATTTAAGAAAGCGCGAGCGTATGCGTCTATTCAGTTTCGTGAGGCTGTGACGTTAAAGGATTTCCGAACCATTATTGAAGAGGATTATTCTTTCCTGCTCGAATCACCTGAAATCTCCTTTAAAACTTGCATTGAACGCCAAAACGTTATTTACATTCAGGTAGCTTTGACAGTCCAAAAAGTCACAGTTCTAGATTATCGACTCATCCGCGACGAAGATGGGTTAGGAATTGACGCAGCATTGATAACAGCCAGGTCAGTAGAATTAGACGCCTAAATTCACAACATGCCTTGTTGGAAGGTTTCCAACTATCTAGTGGCCCCGGCATGATTCGAACATGCGACGCACGGTTTAGGAAACCGACGCTCTATCCCCTGAGCTACGGGGCCTGGGGGTGTGTGCAAAACCTAATGCATAACCGTGTGCATAACCTCAGTGCGTTACTGCCGAGCAAGCTATTCGTGGTGTGATGGAAATTTATGGGCATGCCAAGAAAACTATTCACGGTGATTGGTGGAGTGTTATTGCTAGGGACTGATCCGATTCGGCATGACGTAAGGAGTGGACACGAAAGGGTCGCTAGATTTTCCAGTACCTCCATAAATTTCCTATTTATGGATAGGAAATTGGGTATGTGAAAATTAGTTCACGTCAGTAGGTGCGCTAACAAAATCTGCGGTAATTTTCAACTTAACCGTGTGGGTGCGGATTTACGATCAGTTCCACCCGTGTTACTTTGGTCTAAACGGTGATTAGCCGAAAAATCACCGTCACTCTTATGTTAGGTGAGAATTATGGGAAGACGGATTTTATTGGGCTCCTTAGCGTCATTACTTTTGGGGAGTTTGCTAGCTGCCCCGTCTTCGGGTGCGCAGGATATTAACCGCTCAAGCGCAAAGCCTGTCTCTCTCCTTTTCAGTGTCAGCGGACAGCCGGTCACCATTGATCGGATTGAAGGCACTAACTCCTACCGCCTTCGCATGAGTGGAAGTGACAACACCGCGACCTGGTTTGCAGATCGTCCAGTCCGCGAATCTGGTTCCATGTCAATTGTCGGATTGGTTAACGGTTGGAAGAAGTCCGGTTTTATCAAGGATCCACCTAACTCGGCATTGGTGCTACGAGATGGACAATTGGTCGAAACAATTGTGGTTAAGGCGACAAATCCGAAATATCGCAATGGAGTTTTTGCGGTCACGGTGACACCAATAGAGTCCAAAGGTGCGCTCCCTGGCGCAGCAGAGTCGGCAAGTTTGTTCATCGACAATCTTCCTAGTAATTGGCTTGAGTGCTTGAAGAGCCTGTCAAACCCTCCTGCTGGGTGCCCACAAGATCCTGGTGCGGGTGCACCGATCAAAATTGAATAGAGGTTGACCGAACACGGTTACTCGTGGCCACTTCAAGTGTGAACATGTGTTAAATCGGGGCTCTGATTCCCTCACGAAAAGGGGTAAGGGGTTTTGCACGCACCTGCGGCCCGGGGTGCAAGACCTAATGCATAACCATCTTGCCAGCCTCGTGGGTTAACGTGAAATCGATCGTGAGATTAAGTTCAACGCTTAATAGGCGTGCAGCTATAGCTCGGCCAACACACAGGCTGCGGTACTGGCCAGAATGCTTAAGCCATTTTCTTCAGGGAGAAAGGTGATCACTTCGCCATCTTGTAGAACGAGCGCGTAGCGCTGAGACCTAATTCCCAAGCCAAAGCTAGATGCGTCGATTTCAAGCCCCATCGCTCTGGCAAATGCGGCATCTGGATCAGCTAACATCAAGATGTCCCCGGCTTTTTGAGCATGACCCCAGGCATCCATTACAAAGACATCATTAACTGAGATACACGCGATCGCATCGACTCCTGCTGCAGAAATACTTGCCGCCAATTCGACGTATCCGGGAAAATGAACCTGGGAACATCCCGTGGTGAAAGCACCCGGCACGGCGAAGAGTACAACTCGACCGGACCCTAGAATCTCGGTACTTGAGACCGTCGCCGGAACTCCATCGAGCATTGTCCGGAGTTCCACCTCGGGAAGTGAATCGCCAACAGCAATAGTCATGTCAAGTTCCTTCGTTGAAGGTTTATAAACCGGCATTCAGTCGTTGTAGTAAGGGTCCCCACCAGTGGCCCAGCTTCCACTTTCGACACAGCGGATACTATCAATAACTGAACAGCCGCGTAGCCTTATTTCGATGGGTGCCTATTTGTCTCACATGATTCGGGACACCCATCACGGGAGTCAGCGATAATGTAGAACCATGAGTCATAGTGGTGTCCGCAGTTTTCAGGAATCAATCACTGTGCAAGCATCTGCGCAGACGTTGTATGACTTAGTTTCTGACATCGGGCGCACTGGTGAGTGGAGCCCTATTTGCACAGCGTGCTGGTGGGATGACGAGACTACGGCTGGCGAAGTGGGAGCCTGGTTTACCGGGCGCAATGTCCTCCCCGAACGCACGTGGGAGTCCCGCTCCCAAGTTGTCGTTGCTGAACCCGGTCGGGAGTTCTCATGGTTGGTTGGCAGCAAATATGTCCGCTGGGGGTACACCTTTGCCGGAGTTGATGGTGGAACGATTCTCACTGAGACTTGGGAATTCCTACCTGAAGGGATTGCCATGTTTGAAGAGAGGTACGGAAGCGAAGCCGCAGCCCAGATTGCTGATCGTACCGAACAGGCACGAAGTGGTATACCGAAAACATTGGCGGCAATTAAACAAATTGCCGAGTCCACGCTTTAAGTTCACAATTGCGGGCATAGGTATAGGGATTTATGAACTTTGTTTGTTCCACATTGGAATCACTCCCGAACAGGGGAATGGGCCACCACCTGAGTTTGTCCCGGACACACCTTGACCTGATCCTCAATTCGTAATTGCCGGGACTCGATAACGATTGCGGTGGTGAGACCGAAAGCCAACTGACCTAAAGAAGGTAAGCGCATTGGAGTTGGAGCCGTCCACCTGCAGGGCGAGTTTGTAGGAGTTGTGCCCGCTGGAAACTTCAGCCGCTTTTTGGATCAGAGACCTACCGATCCCCTGGAGTCGGTGGTCACTCTGCACTTTCACCCGTGTGATCACCCCCCAACCGTTGTTCATTGCGATTCGTGCCGCGGCCACTTGCTGTTCATCGATAAATACTGAAAGGTAATAGGCCGGATAGCGATTGATCACTTCCATGAGTGGAGTCGCACCCTGAAAATCACACCAACTTGATGTTGGAATTTCCAGAGTTTCACACCTAATTCCCTTTAATTGTGAGACCGAGGTGTGCTGGGGCGAATTCGGAAAGTCGTTCGTGTCGGCAACCATGATGTCGGTTTCGCCAGCAATGGGCCAACCTTGGGAGTCGAGGTAGTTGTCCAGTTGCGGGTAGATCGCAAGGGGGATTGCGATAGCAGGGATCTGATTGTGCAGTGCGTAGAAAGTGACCGCGTCAGCGATTGCTTGATCAAGTTCAGAATCGGGTTCTCCAAATGGGCGTGCTCCGGTGGGTAGAACGCTGTTGGCAAAGTCACTGTCGTGCTCTGTGAATCGCAAGTTCCAGTTTCCATCTTGCGCGCTGTGAACTCGGGGCCACGTGTTTGTGAGCACCGATTCAATTTCACGAACGCGCATGCTCAATGGCGCACCCCGACCCGCCTTTGTTGCGACCTCTGAGACAACACGCCAATTCGTGATTGCGTCAGGATCAAATGACTCACTGGCACCATCGCGAGTTTGAATCGTTCTCGGGTCGAGCAGTATGCCCAGTAGTTCACGAGTGTTTCCGTGGGAATCGCGTAGAGCGATTGTCAATCTCTTACCGATGTGGGCTTTCGTCGGAAGCGTGACCATATGCGAATTCTAGGTAATGGTTACCATGAACTATGAATATCGCTGAACTATTTAGTGCAGGATCGCCTGGCTGGCTTCGTGTCAGTCCGAAGTTGCACACCTATTGGCACACGTTAACCGCAATCGCGATTGCGATCTTGTTGGCCACTTGCGCTGTAGTCCTTCTTTTCACATGGCAGGTGGAGCTTGTTCGCTCTATTTTTCTGGGGATCGCCGTTCTCGTGATTATTTTGGGAATTTGGATGTGGATCCTGATTGGTCGCAGGGTTCGCTCAATCGGCTATCGGATCGAAGAGCGTGAACTCAAGGTCAGTAGCGGGATTCTGTTTCGTCGAGTGGTCAGCGTCCCATTTGCTCGGATGCAACTCGTTGAGGTGAGCGCGGGGCCATTGGAGCGCGCATTTTCGATAGCTAGCGTGCAGCTGCACACGGCGTCAGCATCCACCGATGCGACGATCCCAGGGCTTGACCCGCAGCAAGCGGCTGAGTTACGCGATGCATTGACCGCGCACAGTTCCACGGCAGGCCTATGAGTGGCGTGACCGTGATGACCGACTTTACGCAGCGGCGTCGTACGGCTAAATTGACGCCTCTTTTGCAGATTCTTAACGCCACTCCAGGACTGATTGTCGCCTTTGTGGTTGCAGGTATGGTGTGGTGGATTGCCTTGATCATGCTGTTTTTCTTAGCTCTTGGCGGGTTAGGTTTTTGGCTGACGTGGCGTAGGCGGATCTTTTGCATCAATGAGGAAAACGAACTCGAAGTAACTTCGGGCGTGTTCTCCCGTCGAACGCGGCGACTACGCATCTCGCGGCTTCAATCGGTTGACATTATGCGCCCGCTGGTAGCTCGACTATCGGGGTATTCGAGCGTGAAGGTGGAAGTCGCGGGCACTGGCGACTCGCGCGTACTACTTTCCTTCCTTCGCGTTAACGACGCTGAAGCGTTGAGAACTGAAATATTGTCGCGAGCGAAGAACGTTGAACAGAGCGAGCTTATTTCCGCACCCGGTGATCCTCTTTCTGCTCCTACAGAGAGTTGGAAGTGGCAGGTGCCCAATGGGCGACTGGTCGCATCACTTGCGCTGACTTCCTCGACCTACTTCTTGATAATCGGTACGGTCGCCTCAGTCGCTTTGGCGATCGCAGACCCTTTTGGAGGAACGGGGCTTATTGCGCTAGCGATTGCAGTCGGTGGAGCGGGAATCGGATTAATCAGCCGGTTCACAACATTATTCAATTTCACTATCTCGACGACCGAACGCGGAATCGCGATCTCACATGGACTTTTTACCACTGCGAGTTACACCGTGTCCCCGATTCGGATTCAAGCCATTTCAGTGGTGCAACCAATTGCATGGCGACCATTTGGCTGGTACCAGGTTGATATCAACGTGGCCGGCATGGATCAGGGGAGTCAGAAATCTGGTCCTCGCGTTCTTATGCCGGTCGTTTCCCAAGAGGTGGTATTTGATTTGCTTCACCGGGTCCTACCAACGTGGAACTTAGAACCCGATCCTGATTGGTTTTCGGCTGATGCCGGAGCGAGAAGACGTTTCCCATGGCAGTCTGACAGGCTGGCCGTGAGTATCACCCCCGATTTATTTATGGTCAGAGGCGGAGCTTTCACTCGTCGGTTGAGCGCAGCCCCGCATGCACGCATTCAATCTCTTCGTGTGACACAAGGTCCGTGGGAAAGAAAGTTAGGACTATCTCGCATACATGCTGATTCAGTTCCGGGACCGATCAAACTAGTTGGTAAGGGATTGCTGAGCGAAACGGCCGTGAGCACGGTGCTAACTGAACTTGATCACATGTTTGGATCGCGCAAAGATCAAGATAGTGAGAGCTGGTAGGTCTTGTACGTAGTGTTCGAAACGGTTTAAAAATTATTAATGAGTGGAACGAAGTAGGAACTCCTTTCGTCCTATACCCGAAATCACCAAGGGGATCGACGGCAGGCCGACGAAGTTGGCCGAGAAGGAGTACTAGATGAAACTCGCAAAGAAAATAGCAACTTTGAGCGTTGCGTCCGGACTTGCAGTAGGGGCGTTCGCAACAGCGACCCCCATATTTGCTCACGGCTACGTTGATGGACCAAAGTCACGGGCGTTGCTGTGCAAAGAGGGTGTGAACACGAATTGTGGATCGGTGGTTTTTGAGCCGCAAAGCTTGGAGTACCTCAAAGGGTTCCCCCAGGCTGGTCCGGCCGACGGTAAAATTGCTTCAGCAAACGGCCAATTCGGTGGCCTGCTTGATCAACAATCCAGTACTCGCTGGGCAAAGACGGAGATAACTTCTGGCCCCCTTCTCATGGACTGGACCTACACCGCCCCTCACTCAACCGATGGCTGGTCCTACTACATGACCAAAACGGGTTGGGACCCCAATTCTCCATTGACTCGTTCCCAGTTTGAAGAGATCGCGGTCATTGACCATGATGGTTCAAAAGCTTCAACTAACCCCGATCATGTGATAACTGTTCCCGCAAATCGAAATGGGTATCACGTGATTCTCGCAGTATGGGATATCTCGGATACGGTTAATGCTTTCTACAACGTGATCGACGTGAATGTGAACGGTGCGGGTGAAGTGACCGAAGCACCTAACGCACCGAAGGCGCTGGTCGCAAGCGAATTGAATTCCGGCGCAGTTGAGTTGAACTGGGAAGATTCCAATAGTGATCGAGCCGATGTGAGTTACACAGTTTCACGCGACGGTGCTCAAGTTGGTAAGAGCAATGGCACGAGTTTTGTTGACCTTGAGGCGACTCCGGGAGCCACTTACACTTACACGGTTACCGCTAGTGACACTAGTGGAAACCAATCAGCAACGAAGGCAACCGTGGTGGTTCAAGTTTCCCAAAGCAACGACGCAGACGTAACCGCTCCCACGGTTCCTGCAAATCTTCACACCATGAAAGTGAGCGCTTCGGGCATTAACTTGATGTGGAACGAATCCTTTGATGCCTCCGCAGATGTCACCTACAAGGTCTACCGCGATGGATATCTACGTGCAACGACCAAAATGACAATGTGGCAAGACACTTCGGTAACAGCTGGAACCAGCTATAGGTACTCGGTAAGTGCAGTTGACCCCTCAGGAAACGAATCAGCTTCCAGCAATGTTCTTGGCGTAACAACACCGAGTGCACCTGCTCCTGCACCGATAGACAGCGGAAACTGGAATTCACTCGCCGCGTACGTCAAAGGAGATACAGTCACATTCAACGGCGTGACCTATCGAGCTGTTCAATCTCACACGGGAGTCGGTGACCCCAATTGGATCACTGCACTTTCACTCTGGGCCCCGGTAAGCTCGCCCGCGCCGGTGGAACCTGCACCAACTCCTGTTCCGAACCCAGTCCCGAACCCAGTCCCGAACCCAGTCCCGAACCCAGCACCTGCACCCGCGGGAACATGGAGTTCAACGGGGAGTTACACGGTCGGTGACCGGGTGACAAACGGTGGAGTGGACTACCAAGCAGTGCAGAGCCACACAGGAGTTGGAGACCCCAACTGGATTTACGCACCCTCATTGTGGAAGAAAATCTAACGCACGATAAATATGTGAATGGCCCCGCGAAAGCGGGGCCATTCACATGCTCACTCTGTGGAGCCCGCGGGAAATCGGATCAGAGCCTGATCCAGTGGTTTGCGCACAAGATCAGGGACAGAACAGAATTCATCTGGATAGCCAATGGGAAAAAGAATGTAGGGGCGTTCAGTTGATGGCCGCTCGAATATTTCAGTCAGGAACGCCATGGGGTTCGGTGTGTGGGTCAAAGTAGCTAGGCCCATTGTGTGCAGTGCAGTAATGAATAGGCCGCAAGCAATTCCGACGGACTCATTGACGTAATAGTTTTTCTGCACGGAACCGTCAGGCAGATTGTTCGATTTTTGGGCGAACGCCACGACGATCCAGGGCACAGTGTCAAGAAATGATTTATCGGAATTCGTACCCAGGGGGGCAATTGCTTCTCTCCACGCTGGAGGGAGTCTTCCGCCTTCGTAATTTTCGCGCTCTTCTTCTTCGGCTGCCAAGCGGATTCGGTGTTTGATGGTCGGATCGTTGGTTGCAATAAATGTCCAAGGCTGTTGATGGGCGCCCGAGGGTGCAGTGTTAGCTGCCTTCACTGCCAATTCGATTGCTTCAATCGGCACCTGCTCCTCGCTGAACATGCGCACGCTTCGCCGGGCGTCAACTAACTCAAAGAATTGTTGACCTCGGGCCAAGCCAACCTCAATAGAAATGTGAGCGGGGCGATAGTCCATGGAGCCATCCTTGCTTCGCTAGGGGTTTGAATATTTCTTCCTTGTCGAAAGCTTCCCAAAATATGTCTGCTTTTCACTGCTGATCAAACGAATTGCGACCGTACGCTTTTTTCCAATTCGAATTGAAGGAAGTGTCACTCTGCCCCTTTCATTGGAGCTGAATGTGCCGATGGATTTCCAGTTTCCGTTGATGCGCAGCTGCGCGGCAAATGGAGTTGAGTTGAGTGAGACTTTGACAACAGGCACGCGCCACCTATTTGCCTTGGTGTATTGGATTGGGGCTTTACGTAGTTTTTGCGGTAGTTGTTTCTTGACCAGGACACGTTGGGTATTTCCCACATTTGGACCGACTGAGATTGTGATTCCTGAACCCAATGTCGTGACCGAAGGAAGGGCTATTGGACTTAACGGTGCCGGGTCAATATTTGCTGGTTCCAAAACAACGGGGTCGCCAACTTGTGCAGGGGTAGTGACGCTCGGTTGGGAAGCGCCGCCATTGTCTGAGGGAGTGAGTTGAGCAACTAGCAGACTCGCAAGCACAGCAAAATTTGGAACACCCATACCGGTGGCCATGTCAAAACCAGTAAGAGCTGAGTAGTTGCCCAAGGATTGAATGTCATTGTTGCCGTTTGTTACGTCGGTAAAAGCACTCGACATTGAATTGGAGTAAACGAGCGAGTGGATATCCATTGAATTGCCGCTATTGGTTATTCGCGCCAAGCCTCGAGCAGAAAGAACCGCATTGACATTGGCGATCCCAATCGCGGTAAGGGGTGTCGCAGCACTAGTCCCGACAACGGGGTACCAAGGAAACGTACTCGCACTGCATGGCGCTACACATGATTGAGATAGTTGACCTGAGTCAACATAAGCCGGAGCTATATCACTCCCGGTAAGTGCGAATGACACGGTATTTGTGGTTACCGCGCTCACGGTGCTATTAACGACATTGAGAGCACTAAACGGTGCTGGAAGCAAAGTGGTGCTGACCAGTTCACCAACTGAAACTCCGTGTGATTCTTTGAAATAGAGCGTTGCCACATTTGATTGGAGCTCGGCTCCATTGATCGCTATTCCAGGGTTGGCCAATGCGTAGGTTGGCCAACCAGCAAGTGCTGCAAGATCAGGCATCATCCGCATGGCAGGAGCAGACGGGTAGTTCGCGCTTGCTGCAGCCCGTTGATACTCAGGCATGGTGTATCGGGAACTCACTCCGCCACCGGTTCCCTCGCCACCGGTAGTTGGGAAATTGGGTAAGTTCGCGCAGTTGGAGTTGGGGGAACTGTCACGCCAAACATAGTTGTCAACAACTGCGCCTGCGGTGTACGAAATATTCAGCCCGTTGCTCAGCGAATCAGATTGCGAATCCCACTGGGTTCCACCCACCGCTAAGACATTGGGATTCGTTGCAGGATATGAAGGAACGAGTCCACCGAAATTTACACTCGCGATCGACGTCACTACGGTCGAGGCCTGATCGGGGTAGATCATTGCCACGGTGAATGTAGTGAGACTCGGTGTGGAAAGAATTCGATACATACCGTCATATTTGGGGGAAAGTGCACCCAGATACACATTTTGGCCGACGATAAAACCATGGTTGGTTGAACTCGTCAAAGTAGCAATTTGTGAGGTGACTTCAAAGCCCGTGAGTGCAATTGTCGTTGCGTCACCGAAATTTGTTCCGGAAGCACTGATGCAACCGCCTGACCCTTCGTCACCGGCTGAGACCACCACAACAACACCGTTTGCAGCGAGTTGGTCGATCACCCAGTCCGCGTCGTTTTCGTCGGTGCCACCGGGTCCAGCCTCGGATTGTCCGTAGCTCACGCTGGCAATGCAACCGCCAGTGGGAAATCCAGATCCTGTTGAGAGGGTCCGTAGACCGGTCCATGGATCTCCGGCAAATTCAAGCCCACAAGCTTCAGCAATATTTACAAAGAGCCCGTACCAGCCTGATCCGGTGGGCGAGTTGACAAGTGTGATGCTCGCGTTAGCCGGAAGCGCTGCAGCTGCCACAGCAACGTCGAGGGTGGCTTCAAGTCCTGCATTAATCGCGCCGGCTGTACCTGAGTTCACATGAGTTGCCATGACAATTGGGTCAAGGCCGCATTGGGCAAGCAAGAGATTAACCGCGTCCACGTTCGCCGTTTGATCGAACTCCCCAATCACAATTTTTTGTACCAATGGGGTGCCGGCGGGAGTAAGTGGCAAGCCCACACTTGAATTCCATTGTTGGGGTGCAAGTCCGAGATTTGTTGAGCCGCCAACGACTGGAGTGCAATCCAGGGAGGGATAGTTGGGTGCAATGAAAGTAGAGTCTGCGACTGCGCTATTGACGCCACTTGAGAGCAATGCAGCGGTGAGAATAGCGATACTTCCTACACGCGAGAAACCAGTTAATCCTGACACTATTTCAGCCTACCGTGAATGACTAGGCTGCCGCCGTGGGTGAAATCTCTGGCGACCGATTCTTTGAACTTGAGGTGGAATCACGTGAACAACTGCTTAAGTGGTTGGATCGCAATCATTCCCGCAAAGAAGGAATTTGGCTCATCACATTCAAGAAAGTTGAACGCGCAAAATACATTTCCACCGATGAAGTGCTTGATTCACTTGTGGCGTACGGGTGGACCGACGGCATTAGACGCAAATTCGATGATACTCGGACTCGACAGTTCGTGAGTCCACGCCGAACTCAACCTTGGGCTCAGAGTTACAAAGACCGGGCAGAACGTTTGATAAGCGAAGGTTTAATGGCCACCCTAGGACAAGCGTCAATTGATTTGGCTAAGGCAAGTGGGATGTGGGAAGACATGCAGAGTGTAGATCAGTTATTGATTCCCCATGACCTGGAAATTGCGCTGGCGCAAAGCATGAACGCTAGACAGAATTTTGATTCATTCCCGCCATCAACTCGCAGAAATATTCTCCGGTGGATTCATAGTGCAAAAACGAATGAAACCAGAGAAAAAAGAGTTTTGACCGTAGCCACTGATTCGCAGAGAGGAATTCGAACGCGGTCTAACGGCTGAGCAGTTGTCAAGCGGTCACTGGGTAACTAGTTTCCGATTGCAAACCCTGCTTCCAGATCTCGTTTGTCGTAAGTGCGAAATGCTATGTGGGTTTCCGTCGAGGTGACGCCGTCTATCTTTCCCAATTGATCTGCGACAACGGAGGCAACTTGATCGTGATCCGCGACCTCAATAATTGCGACTAAGTCAATTTTTCCAGTAACCGAGTAAACGCTGCGCACGCCATCAATTTGGGCGATTAGGTTCCCTGCACTTGAGATGTGGGCCGGAGTTGTATTGATGAAACAGATCGCTGTGATCATGTTACGTTCCTTTTCAGTAGGTCGCGGATTTCGGTGAGAAGTTCAATATCAGTCGCGGGTGCGGGTTCGGGTGATTGTT
>Ga0222664_1000831_pt1 | contig 14121 bp, 9 predicted proteins | sample AntAcemetagen604_FD_181147 | JGI IMG/M metagenome (GOLD analysis project Ga0222664, IMG submission 181147) | Saline water microbial communities from Ace Lake, Antarctica - #604 | ecosystem: Environmental > Aquatic > Non-marine Saline and Alkaline > Saline | place: Antarctica: Ace Lake | collected...
ACATCTCCATAGTCAAACATTCCATACCATGGCTCCCATTTCTGATTAAAAAGCATCCAATTCAGTTTATATTGAATGCTCCTTTCCAGATCCTGAAATTCATGATCCACACCGGCAAACTGCCCATAAACTCCTGATCGACTGTACCAATCGGCTCCGGCATGAGCTACCGGTGGATTCAATATGTTATAAAGATCACTTCGAATCTCCTCAACTGAATCATCGCCATTATGAAAGTTAAGGACTATCTCAGAAGTTTTAGTAATTCCACGGGCAAAGTTACCCACCATTCCGGCTTCACTATTTGTATTAGCCCTTTGAAAACTCATGGGTTCTTCATTTGGTGACCACGTGTAAGCATAGATCTGATTGTTGTCCGGTTTTATCAGAAGTTCATTCGGATACTCCTCAACCATATTTCTGATCCCAATGCTGACTCCCCATTTTTCATCTGAAAGAGATATCCAGCCTTCAGATTTTTCACTTTCTCGCAGTACTTCATCAGACTGTATAATAGCTGAAAAACCCTCTAATCTTTGATCTCTGTCAGATACTTGGACCGGGGGTGTACGAGTGGGATCCGGCCCTGTTTGAAAAATAGAAAGTTGACTTTCTCCGGTCAGAGACTGCTCAAAAAAGTCAGTTTCACCATCCTCATACCATCTGCCGGTTTCTAACCCCGTCTTAATTTTTTTGTCACCATCAATGTGATATTGAAGGCCAAATCCCATACTGGAAATTCGATCATTGGGTTGGGTTAAACCACTATCCCGGCTTCTGGCCTCCTCATCAATGACAAGTTCAGTTTGAGTGGCAATATCAGGGTGTTGACGGCCATTATACGGTTCACTTTTGTCCGGAATACCGGTATACGTAATAGTATGCAACACTTTCAGATACGCTTTTCCGGCATATGCATGAACATATGTAATAAACGGAGCATTTTCATGCTCATCATCACTGTATTCATATTCACCTTCAACACGAACAATCGCGTGCATGGGTCCGGATCCTCTTTCAATAAAATGTTGGTGGATTACAGCTCTGGATGTATCGATCCCGGCATCATCCATTAAATCTAAAAATGATCCTCTAGCTTCCATACCGGTTGCTATGATATGCTCCTCATCAAAACCATCCATATCACGATTAAACTGTACACGGTCAATAAAACCGGATCCTCCTTTGTTTATACGAAATAAAAGAGGTCCCGTATTAATCTCAGCAAAACCGTTGTCACGCTGATTATTCTTAAACTCGATTGGATTTTCAGTAAAAACAGTCTGGCGAATAGACTCCCCATACTCAATGGTATACTCTTTTGATTCATCGGCAAAGAAAAATACCCATAGCCACTTTATACTTTCATCGGCCGGTTCCCAGGATGTTACCTTCGTTTTTTGTGAAGCGATCTCCTCCCCTGCTGCATTCAATACCCTCACATGATCGGGTGAAAATAGTTCCCCTTTTGGAAATGGAATCCCCATTTTAACCGGGGCACCCGGTTCAGCATTTTGAACTGTTACTGGCACACTATTTGAGGTTCCTGACTTATTTGTACAAGCAGAAAATCCAGCTATAGATAAAATTAAAAAAATGAGCAGAAAATTTTTCATTATGCCGGTATATTTACATTTAATTTATATGGGAAAGAGTACCGTTCAGCATAAAGACCACTGAGACGATTTGGGTAGACATATTAAAAGCTAAAAAAATAGCCGGCCGGAAACTTTGCCGGCCCGCTATTGCACCTATGAATCGATGTTAGTTACCAATCATTGGAAAAATCATTCGTATCTCTTCTTCTGAAGGATATCTTCCATATTCGGCTATTTCAAATGATTCTGCATATTTAAATTGAGCAGCCTTTTCAGCTCCATACCATCTTTCAAGGCCGGCTCTTTGATCTGCCGACATTTCGCGACCCATCCATCGGCTTCGCATCCATTCCAATCTTTCATCGGGATCTTCTGGGACATTGTTGAGCTGCCCAGATGTCCAGGGTAACCATTCATACATTTGGGACGTGTGAGCGTCTAATCCTGCAACTTTTATATCCAAATAGTCATCAATTCCGACAACAATATCATGGCTGAATGGATTAGGCTTACTAAATCTATCTTGCATGTATAGAAAAACTGGATTGTTGGGCACAGGGTCTGTATCTGGCGCTACATTTGGGACGATAACCATATAAGAAGCGTCTATAACCAGTTGACCGGCATTTCTGTGATCAGGATGATAATCATTTGGACGAAGTCCCAGAACAACATCTGCGTTCCAGGCACGGATTGCTCGAATAACATCCAATCGAATATGAAGATCAGGAAGAAGTTCAGAATCGTGATTGTCAAAGACTTCATATTCCATTATACCCAATCGACGAGCAGATTCCTCAGCTTCAGCTCTTCTGATTCTTGCCAAAGCACCACCTCCTTTTTCATGGTGGCCTGCATCGCCATTTGTAAGAGATAAAAATTTAACTTCATGTCCCATCTCTGCCATCATAGCGGCAGTAGCTCCCATTTTTGATTCAGCATCATCCGGGTGAGCAAAAATGGCAATCACTCGCAACGGAGTATCCGCGGACGTATTGATTTGAGCTTGAGAAGTCATAGACTGAACAAAAACAAAAATAAATAGAATAAAGGTGTACTTCATAGTAGATCCTCTGAGTATGGGTTGTTAAATAATTGAACTCGAAATCTTTTGACAGATTTCGAGTTCAAGTTCTTTAGTACTATAGTGGATTTTGATTGAGACGCCCGGGCGCTGAATCCAACTCACGTTGTGGTATTGGATAGAGTAAACGAATGTCACTCTCTGATTTACCCTCATCTGCAAGAAAATCAGCCATTACAGATTGTGCAACTCCAAATCGTTTTAGATCCGGCCATCTTTTATTTTCACCTACAAATTCGCGACGTCTTTCAAGAAGAAGAATTTCATTATAGGTTCCCGGTAGAGTTTGTGCATCCACCGTTAACCCGGCTCGTTGGCGCACTTGATTGATTAAACCCCAGCCTTGTGCACTTTCGCCTACAGCTTCTGCAAGCATTAAAAGTACATCAGAATATCGGAATACAATAAAGTTAGCATCTGAGTCAAAAGGGTTGGGCTGATTTGCATCATATTTACTTAAGTATTCTGCATCGGCTTCTGTGAGGCCAAAAGATCCCCCCATGCCCCTCTCATCATCTCCTTCAAAAATAGTAAGTGTTTCATCATTTACGGCTTGAGGTACATTACCACCTCCAACACCACCGGATTCACTTAAATCGGGTGAGTAGTACTCTGTAAAACCACTACCGGTGCCTGCTCCACCTGATTTATACTGAATTTCAAAGATCGATTCGACATTATTTTCATTCGAAACTCCCCAAATATCAGAATAATTTGGTACCAGGTTGTATTGGTTGGAATCCACCACCCTCTGCAAAGCTGTAGCAGCCTGCGCCTTGTTACCGGCTGTAAGCTCAACCAAACCCAGTAGTGTTGCAGCTGCACCTTTCGTTGCACGCCCGATATTATCTCCTGAGTATGATGCCGCTAACAACCCTTCAGCAGTTGAAAGATCACCTGCTATTTGAGCATAGACATCACCGGCAGATACTTGTGTAATCTCTACTTCCGGACTAGTAACCTCTTCAAGTTGTAACGGAATATTTCCAAAAGTAATTGCCAGATTATAATACATCAGTGAACGAATAAAGAGAGCTTCACCTCTGATCCTTTCGCCTAATGCTGCATTATCAAGCTCTGCATTCCCTATTCTGTCAAGAATCGTATTTGTTCTGGCTATTGTGCTGTAGGCAGTTGCCCATGTTCTTTCCAACTCACCGGCTGATGGAAGCTCTTCAAACAGTGTAATCCGTTCGAGAGATTCAGCCAAACCGGTTGCTCCTCCACCGTTACTGGTGTTGTCAGAGCGCATTTCATGTAAAAGAACATAATTTCTACCGTATGCATTGTTCGATGCCAAACCTGCATAAGCACCATTAATTGCAGTTAAAAAATCAGTATCTGTTCGATAAAAATTTTCAACGTTACGTTCCGATTGCGGAGCGAGGATCGTAAAATCTTCTCCACAAGAAACTACCATTATCATTACCGGTATTACCAGTAGCAATGTTTTTAATTTATTCATGTTTTTCATCATAATTTCTTTTGTGGATTAAAAGGAGATGTCAATACCGACCTGGAATGCTCTAGACAATGGATAAGCACCATAGTCTTCACCCGGTGTTAAGCCACTGCTTTGTGAAAGATTAACCTCAGGATTAAATCCGATGTAATCAGTCCAGATTGCAACATTCGTTACGGTAGCATACAAGCGTACATTTCTTGCAAAATTGGATATCAACTGTTGTGGCAATGTGTACCCTAAGGAGATTGTTTTTAGCTTGATGTAAGAACCATCTTCAACCTGATAGGATGAAGGGCGGTTATTGTTACCACCTGAAGCTCTTTCTGCCTTCGGATCAATTCCGTTACCCGGATCCGATGGTGACCTCCATCGATTGTTAACAATTGCATAGGATGAGAAATTAGCCTCTCCATTTCTTAAATGGCGACTGGTTAAATTCAATACATCACGTCCTTCAACACCTTGGAAAAAGAAGCTGAAATCAACGTTTTTATAATTGAATCGGTTTGTAATTCCCCATGCATAATCCGGGTGATAATCGCCGATGAGAGTTCTGTCATTGTTATCAATCACCCCATCACCATTCACATCTTCAAATTGGAAGTCACCAGGAGTTGGAGTTCCTAACCTGTCAACAGGAGCATTGTTAATCTCCTCTTGTGTGTTAAAAATCCCGATCACCCTGTGGCCATAATAACTTCCTATTGGTGACCCAATTTCTGTAATGTGGCGTACACCGGCAGCTCCGGGCACAAGGATAGCATCCCCTTCCGGACCTAATGCCAGTACTTCGTTTTTATTGGTTGAGAAATTGAAATCTGTTGACCATTGGAATTCTCCAACCATATTTCTGGATGTAACCTGAATCTCAAAGCCACTGTTTTCTACTTCACCAATATTGGTGAGTGCACGAGTGAAACCGGTTACCGCCGGAATATTGACCTCAAGCAGTAGGTCTGTGGTTTTACTTACATAGTAATCAAACGAACCGTAGATCCGATCTTCAAGCATTGCGTAATCCAATCCAATATTGAACTGATGGGTCGTTTCCCAGGTTAATGCGGCATTCCCTAATGTTGAAGGCACTGCAGCAGAAACCAGTTGATCGGAGAATACATAGTTTGAACTGGAAATCAATCCAATCGAACCGTAGTTCGGAATTAAGAAGTTTCCTGTAACTCCATAACTCACTCTAGGCTTAATTTCGTTGAAAATCGTTTGGTCCTGCATAAACGACTCATTTGTCATTAACCAGCCGAGAGATCCCGATGGAAAAACACCGGTCTGATTGTTCGGCCCAAATCGTGAAGAGCGGTCAGATCGGATGGTTCCTGTTAATAAATACCTATCCTTGAAGACATAATTTATACGAGCCAGATAACTAACCAAAGACCACTCTTCGATCAGTTGATCACCCCCAGTAATTTGTCCACCATTAACGGTTTTAACCTGATCATCCGGAAAATTTTGTGCAATTACTCGATTTCGCTCATCATTTTGTTTCTGAGCAGTGAATCCGACGATTGCATTCAACCTATGATCTTCACCTAAAGTTGTCTGATAATTCATCGTATTTTCCCATAACCAATTAAATCCCTGTGCAGATGATGATTCAGCATAGGGTCGTGGTGCGCCACCTCTATAGAAAAATTGTGTTCCCTGATAAAAGGACCTCTGATAATTATCAATATCATATCCCAAGAGTGATTTGAACTGAAGGTTATCCATTAACTGATAGGTTCCGAAAATATTTCCAAATACTCTATTGTTGTTCACTCTTTCATCAATAAAGTCACGGACTGCCAATGGATGATTGGTAGTTGTAGTGGCCCCACCTAAATCATTATGACTACCTTCTAACTGTCGATAGGTGCCATCTGCATTAAACGGACTAACCACTGGTGATTGTGTTAGTGCAGAGTAGATAATTCCCGGTGGGTTTCCAAAGTACGGTGCGTTTGCTGACTTTCTATCGTGTGTTGTAAAAGCAGCATTCAATCCTAATCCAACTTGAAACCGTTCAGATATATCGGCCGTTAAATTTGTATTTAGTGAGTAACGATTAAACGCAGATCCGTCAATAATACCTGTTTGATCCATAAAACCACCACCTACAAAATAAGTAAAGTTTTCACCGCCACCACTTACATTCATATCGTAGTTTTGAAGTATAGAGGTATCCAGTACTAAATCTAACCAATCCGTATCCGTGCCATCCCAGTTAACATAAGCTTCAGGAATCAGGTGATTCCCTGTAGCTCCGGACGCTTCTCTGCCCGCATTGGTATCTGGGTTGTATTGAGGATTAAAGAACGCGCTATTCGGATTTGTTGGATCTTGTTGTCTCAAATATGTGTTATTTCGTGAATCCTTTGTATAAGCAATTAACTCCTCGGCATTCATTAATTCAGGTGTGTTAAATGCAGAATTGACACCAACATAAGATCGGAAATTAATCATCGGTGCACTTTCTCTTCGGCCACGTTTTGTGGTGATCAAAATAACACCGTTAGACCCTCTAGAACCGTAAATTGCTGCTGCTGAGGCATCTTTTAATACTTCGATCGATTCAATATCATTTGGATTCAAAGTTGCCAGTGGATTTACTAATGTAGCTGAAAAGTTTGAATTCTGAGAACCAACATTTTGCTGTAAATTAGAGTTTTGTGAAATTGGCACTCCATCAATTACATATAAGGGTTCATTACCTGCCGAAATCGAACCCACCCCACGAATGGTAATCTGTGGTGCAGAACCCGGCTCACCTGTTGACTCAGCAACATTGACACCGGCTAATCTTCCTTGCAGTGCATTCTCAAAACTGGAAACCGGAGTTCCCTGTATGGCTTCAGCTCTAATGGATGACACAGCTCCGGTTACCTCGGTTCTTCTTTGAACACCATAACCAACAACAACTACATCATCAAGAAGAGCAATATCTGTGGCAAGCTGAATATCAAATTCAGTTTGATCTCCAATAGTGATCTCTTGTCGAACATATCCGATAAAAGAAAACGCAAGTGTTTCACTGTCATCCGGAATCGTTAAAGTAAATCGACCATCAGAGTCTGTATTGGTTCCTGTTTGTGTACCCACCACAAAAACAGTAACACCCATGATTGGCTCGTTTGTCTCCGCATCTGTTACTCTACCGGATATGTCAATATCCAAATCGGCAACTTCTACAGATTCAGGCTGTTTTTCCTTTAATAGTATCTCACCCCGTAAGGTAATTACTGATTCAAATCCTGTATCGATCAAGACTAATTCCAGGGCATCACCAACACTGATCGCGTTGTTTTCAATTGAAATTAAATCATCTTCATTAAAACTTTTCGAATCAAATGCTATTTCCAGTTCAGCTTTTTGGGCAATTTGGATGAGCGCATTTGTGATCGGAACGTTTTCAAGATTCAGCGAAATGGTATTCCTTAATTCCTGAATAGATTTGCTGTATTCTTTCACAGAATAGTACGTTGCCATTTCAGGCATAGTTGATTCTGCAGTCTGTTTTTGAGTAAATCCTTGAGCAGGTGCAATTGATGACACTGCCATCAATACCACAAGAACCGGAATTACTCTTATCAAAGTAACGGTTTTCATACGCGGGTGTGTTTTATTGTTGTTTTATTTAAACGATTCATCATTTGTGTAATTAGGTGTTATTAAAAGTGATAAAAATTTGGTCTTCATCTTTAATCTGAAAATCGAGATCCATTGACAGTTTAATTACATCCAGTACTTCGCGAATAGATCTTGTTTTTAGATCCGCAGTAAACTTTTGTGTTTTTAGCTCACAATTTAACTTATCATATTCTATATCTACAGCATACCATCTTTCAAGATGATTAAATACGTCTTCTAATGAAGCATCTTTAAAAATAATTCTTCCATCCATCCATCCAAAATAGAGAGAGGGATCTTCGAACATTTCCAGTGTCAATTGTCCGGTCGATTTGGATATACTACCTATATATCCCTCATTAATAATTAAACTACTCCCTTTAACATTTTGATGACTTAATTCTACCGTCCCTTCTCTTACTGCAACCAAAATTTTGTCCTCGTTTTCATAAGAACGAACATCAAAAGATGTGCCTACTACTTGAACTAATGCGATATCGGTAATTATATTAAACGATCTGTTTCTTTCCGGTTTTACATTGAAAAAAGCTTGCCCATTGAGTGTAATCTCCCTTTTATCGGAACTAAAAGAGTCCGGCATGATTAATTTACTGGCAGCATTCAGATTTACTTTAGATCCATCACCCAGTTCAATGGATGCACGTTCACCGGCATCAGTCACAATTTCATTAAATACCGGTATTGAAATCGTTTGATTTGGCTTATCAGCAAATTGCAGAGAAATTAAACCTGAACTTACCGCGACTAACAGTAGAACTGCGACTTTTAAAAAGTTTGAGAAAAATTGTTGGCGTATTCTAAGTTTTCGAAAGTGTACTATTCTAGCCCTTTTCTCTTTAAGATGAGATGATGTAATCTGTTTTCTAATCAAATCCCAGTCTTTTTCAATATTCAGTTCATTCATTAAAATATCATGAGATTTACCTTCAGAGGATTTCCCGATTAATTCAGCTGCATCTAAAATCCGTCTATTTTCTTCGCTTTGATTGACCCATTTTTCAAGTTTTTTTGAATCATTGTCACCAATTCTTCGATCAAGATGGCGGACAATTATAGGCCAAATGTAATTTTCTTTTTGCATAGTTTATTTTTCGTTACTGTCTCTAAGACGTTTTTAAATTACCATCCCCCCACTGTGCAGTATTTTTTTAAATTAAAAAAAAGGTAAAAGATGAATCTTTTACCCTTTGAGAATTAAGTTGATATCTGATAGTTTTTAAATAATCAACAAATCAGAATCTGATTAGTTACCGCCCAAAGCAGGACCGGAACCGGCTCCATCAGGTGCTCCTCTTCGGTATCTAAACCCTTCAGTTGTCCCTGTACTACTTCTGAATCGCTCTATAAATGCGGCTCTCTCATCTGCAGGCAGATCATCCAACGTCATAAAATAGTCATCACTATCGCCCGGGTAATTATTTGTTCCCGTCGAAGAAAACTGACTTAAGTAAGACATTCTAGACTGAACTTTATTTTCAACATATTCAGATATGTCTACAGTTACATTTTCTCCTTCTGATCCCCAGAACATATATTCGGCTATACTAACCGGTTCCAAGCCTTCCTGAATAACCTGCTCCGGAAAAATCAAATGCCACTCAGCTGCACGCGCTGCATCTACTGCTGCATACGCGGCCATTCTGTGATCCGTTTTATGCCATCTTTGATATCTGTAGCCCGGCTCAAATGCGATCAAGACGTCAGGTTGAATGACTCTGTACCATTTTACCAGACGCCGAATAAGTTCTTGATAGTCTGCAAATTCAACCATCCCATCCGTATACCCTAAATTGATATAATTTTCAGCCGGAATTCCGATATGTGACATCGCATTAAGTTGTTCGTGACGTCTTATTTTTTCAAGTCTTTGACGTGTCATGGTCCGGTCTTTTGTGCCTACATTACCGGCAGTCAATAAAAGGATATAGACATCATTTCCATTTTCCTGCAACATTGCAAGGGTTCCGTGTCGGCCGGCATCATCGTCAGGATGTGCTCCAACCAGTAAAATGGTTTTTCCCGTCCACTCTTCAATTGGAACCTCGGGTTGTGCTTCTAATTGAAGCGGTAAAATTAATATTGCTGTAAGAAGTATTAAAAGTTTCATAGAAGATTGTTTTGATTGAGTTAATTTTAATTTGAGGCATATGCTGAACATACAGATTTCAACTGATATATAAGACCTTTTGACACCTTATACCCCCCATGCTATTCTTTAAGAATAGGGAAATATGACAGATTTTTACAATTCGAGTTGATCTCTCAGGAATTTTAGTGACTTTCCCATTTGGTTTTCAACGGTTTTCCTTGCGATTTCCATCACTTCTGCTATTTCAGAATATGAGAGTCCGTGTTTCCTGTAAAGAATGAAGATAGTACGTCTGCGTTCCGGTAGTTTGTCAACTAACTCCCATATTTTTTTTGTCAGCTCTTCTGTATCCGGTTCTTCATTTTTGATGTTTGATTTAAACTCTTCATGCTTTTTAAGCCTGATTTCTAATCTTTCAATCTGCTTCTTTTGCTGAATAAAGTTAAGAGACTGATTTCTAACCGCAGTGTAGAGATAAGCTTTTAAAGACTGGTTTATAAATAAGTTCTCTTTATTATCCCATATTTTAATGAGCACTTCCTGTACAACATCACGGGCGAAATCTAATGATTTAACATAACTATTTGAGAAAACACATAGCTGAGCGTAGTATAAGTGAAATAATTCCTCAAATGCCACATGATCACCGGAGCGAATCCTTTCTACCAATAATTTATAATCGTCTGAGTTATCCTTCATTAAATAATTATGAACAAATTGTTACGAATTTCGAAATATAAACAATTCGACTATGGTAGCTATTCATTAAATGTAAAAAGAGTGGACGTGTGGCGGCATGCGAAAATGGGCAATGGACATTGGACAAAAGATCTCACTGATCTCTTCCGGACGCAAATCAGGATCTGTGTACTGTATATTATGTGAAGTCGATAACTGTTTCGATATAATATAAACCCTCACAGTGATAGTTGAGTCACGGTGAGGGTTTGAATTGATTGTCTTTAATTACCCAACATTGGAAAAATAATCCTCAGATCTTCTTCAGAAGGATATCTCCCATATGGCCCTGATGATATCTTTTCTGATGTGCAACTCGGGCAGTAACTCTGCATCATTATTGTCAAATATCTCATACTCACTGATTCCGAATCGTCGGGCGGCCTCATCTGCTTCTGCCTGTCGGATATTTGCGAGAACCCCTCCCCCCATATCCTGGTGACCTGCATTTCCATTCGTAACGGATAGAAATTTCACTTCATGACCCATTTGAGCCATCAATGCGGCGGTTCCGCCCATTTTGTTATCCCCATCATCGGGATGTGCAAAAATAGCGATAACCCTCAATGGAGTATCATCAGATGTATTAAACTGTGCTTGCATGGCCGAAGCAGTAAAAAGCAGTAGTAATGTGATCGAAAATAGTGTTTTCATAATAGTATTGATGTTTTTTAGTTATGCTTAAAAGCTCTTTTTTACTTCATCGGCACCCTCCACCTTGTAAAACCTTCAATAGAGTCGTACTCAGCCAGACCCAGTTTGTCATAGTTTTGAGCATGAAGAATCGTTTTCTCATCGGCTGCCATCCAGAACTCGCCGCTGATGGTGCCGGGATATTTTGGTTGATCTTTTTGGGAGGCATGTTTAAAAATAGCACGTCTTTTTTTGAGTCGTTCGCCCGGACTCAAAGGCACGGCCATGTCAATTTCGCTTACATCCAGATCTTGCCACACACCGCGGTAAAGCCAGACAAAACAGTCCTGAGCCCACTCCTCATCCTTCATCTCCAGCAAAACCATTTCGATCGCATTCCAGCAGAGGCGATGAGTTCCGTGGGGGTCTGATAGATCTCCCGCTGCATAGATCTGATGCGGTTTGACGTCGTGAATCACATCCCGGATTAACTGAATATCCTCTTCTGAGAGTTTATTCTTCCTCTCCCTTCCGGTTTCATAGAATGACATCTCCAGAAAATGAATATTCTGCTCTGATATCCCGCTGTACCTGCAAGCCGATCGCGCTTCCACTTTCCGGATATTGGTTTTCAGCTCCAGCATCTCCACTGCGTCGATATCACCCGGTTTTTTACTATCCACTAATTCAGTGATATTCTTGAAGTGATTTTTATCCCCTGATTTCGGCCGGTATTGAGAGATGAAATCTGCATAACGGAGTGCTTCATCATCATAAACAGCGATATTGCCGGTGGTTTGATAGACTACATGTACTTCATGCCCGTGTTCCACCAATCTCATCAATGTGCCTCCCATAGAGATCATATCATCCGCCGGATGGGGGGAGAAAATGAGCACTTTTTTGGGAAACGGTGTGGCACGTTCGGGCCGGTTGGTATCATCGGCATTGGGCTTGCCGCCCGGCCAGCCGGTGATCGTATGCTGAACCACATTGAAAATGTGAATATTCACATTGTACGCCCGTCCATATTCAAATAGGATGTCACTCATCCCATTTTGATTATAATCTTCGTCGGTCAGTTTAAGAATCGGTTTACCACAGCTCAGGCTAAGCCAGGTTACGGCACATTTAATCATCTTCTCATCCCACTTACATGGCCCCACCAGCCAGGGGGTTTTTCTGCGGATCAGTTCCGAAGAGGCCGCCTCATCCAGTATTACCTTGGTATTATCATGCTTCTGCAGGTATGTAGCAGGGATCTGATCGGTGATTTCTCCCTCTACAGTATCATGGACAATCTTTGCCTTCGTCGTGCCCCAAGCCATCAGGTAGATCTTTCGCGCCTTCAAGATGGTACCTACCCCCATCGTGATCGCCTGTCGAGGCACGTGCTCTTCGCCATAGAACGAAGCGGCCGCATCAGTCCGGGTGAGATCGTCGAGAGTGACAAGACGTGTTCTGGTTTTCTCCAGTGATCCCGGTTCATTGAAACCGATATGACCGGTTCGCCCGATTCCCAGAAGTTGGACATCGAGTCCGCCGGCGGCTTCAATTTTTTGTTCGTACATGCGGCAGTATTCATACACCTTATCCTTGAGGAGCGTGCCGTCTGGGATATTAACATTTTCCCGTTTGATGTCGATATGATCGAACAGGTTTTCGTTCATGAACCGAACGTAACTCTGCAGCTCCTCCTGTTGGATCGGGTAGTACTCGTCCAAATTAAATGTAATGACTCTCTTAAAGCTGAGTCCCTCCTCTTCGTGAATCCGGATCAGTTCACTATAGACCTGAAGTGGTGTAGAGCCGGTCGCCAGGCCAAGGACGGTATTCTGTCCGGTTTGATTGCGTGCGTTGATTAAATTTGCGATTTCTCTGGCGACAACCTGGGATGCTTTTGTAGCATCAGGGTAGATAGAGGTGTCGATTTTTTCAAATATTTTCTGTCCTACATGGTCAATATCAGCATTCATGTGTACTCTGATTCTCTTTATACAGGTGGTAGTTAAGATTTATAGACTGTTGAATGATAATAAAATGAGCAGAACTTTCTATTGCAAGATGGTTAAAAAGCTTGGTATATTTGAACTGCTAAAATTCTGGGTGGTGAGGTGACCGGTTTTTCCTCCGCTTTTATCTACGCAGAATGGTACGGTTTGGAGTTTGTGAGAGGTGACTTTCAGGCCGTAGCAGATTTATTTTATAGCCCGGGTGGCGGAATTGGTAGACGCGTGCGTTTCAGGGGCGTATGTTGGCAACAACATGGGGGTTCGAGTCCCCCCCCGGGCACAGAAGAGAAGCCTAAGTACATTGTAATCTATTGTGATTCAATTCCTACAGATCCTTATCACTACTCGGATTAGCTCAGCAAAATTGTATCCAAAATGCTTTCTGATTTTGAAGCTGTTATTAGCATATCTATACTTTATTTAATTTAAAAATAGAAAATTATTTCGAGTCCACACCAAATAATTGGAATACTTTCCACCCAAAAAGAGGCAAAATATTGTGTCTGCTTCACGACGGATTGCATGACTATACGACCAGTGACGATTGAAATAGCCATAAGAATGAACATTTGATTAGCCGTTCCAGGAATCTTAAAAAACTCCGCCAAAACAACGAAACAGAGAAGGATCACACCTAATACCCGTGTTCGTTTTATCCCGATGATTTGTGGTATGGTTCCCAGATGCCAGGTATCGAATCGGATATCCCGAATATCAAATGGGAGAGTCAAAACAATCACAAATATGAATCTCTGTACAAATTCAATCAAAATGTTCATGTTAATTAAAGGTTCACTCGATAAAACCGGCAAAACGATGGTTACGGCCGACCAGACGAAGGCAATAACAAATATTTT
>Ga0222664_1000832_pt1 | contig 14111 bp, 5 predicted proteins | sample AntAcemetagen604_FD_181147 | JGI IMG/M metagenome (GOLD analysis project Ga0222664, IMG submission 181147) | Saline water microbial communities from Ace Lake, Antarctica - #604 | ecosystem: Environmental > Aquatic > Non-marine Saline and Alkaline > Saline | place: Antarctica: Ace Lake | collected...
AAGGTCATGCCTTGCCATGTATAGCTATCACAAATATCTGCTGTAAAGCTTTCTGATGAAGCATTACGGATGGTCAAGTTTAAAGTCATCAAGCTATCGCAACCTGCTGCATTTGGAATGGTATCAAAATAAACTCCACTTTGGGTGAAGGTCATGCCTTGCCATGTATAGCTATCACAAACATCTGCGGTAAAGCTTTCTGATGATACATTGCGGATGGTCAAGTTTAAAGTCATTAAACTATCACAGCCTGCTGCATTTGGAATCGTGTCGAAATACATTCCTGATGTTGAATAGGTCATTCCTTGCCACATGAAACTTCCACAAACATCTTCGGTCTGAGTGCTTGAAGTTGCATTTCTGATGGTCAAATCTAAGGTCATTAAACTATCACAACCTACTGCATTTGGAATGGTATCGTAATACATTCCTGAAGTTGTGTAGGTCATTCCTTGCCAGATGAAACTTCCACAAACATCTTCGGTTTGAGTGCTTGAAGTTGCATTTCTGATGGTCAAATCTAAGGTCATTAAACTATCACAGCCTGCTGCATTTGGAATGGTATCGTAATACATTCCTGATGTTGAATAGGTCATTCCTTGCCACATGAAGCTTCCACAAACATCTTCGGTTTGAGTGCTTGAAGTTGCATTTCTGATGGTCAAATCTAAGGTCATTAAACTATCACAGCCTACTGCATTTGGAATCGTGTCGAAATACATTCCTGATGTTGAATAGGTCATTCCTTGCCAAATGAAACTTCCACAAACATCTTCGGTTTGAGTGCTTGAAGTTGCATTTCTGATGGTCAAATCTAAGGTCATTAAACTATCACAGCCTACTGCATTTGGAATGGTATCGTAATACATTCCTGATGTTGAATAGGTCATTCCTTGCCAAATGAAACTTCCACAAACATCTTCGGTCTGAGTGCTTGAAGTTGCATTGCGGATGGTTAAATCAAATGCATAAAAATCATAGCAGCCATCTGTATTGATAACCGTATCTACTTTACTTCCGGAAGTGGTATAGGTATTTCCTCTTTGTGAAGTGTAGCTTTCACAAGCTGAAACCGCATTTTCATTAGTAAAACTAGTTGCACCAACTCTTATGGTATCGTATGATGAATCAGGGCATGCACCAGCAGTTACATATTTAATAACATGGTTTACATCCAACCAAATATTGGGGTCAACAGCGCCAGTGGATCCATTAAATGTAGTAAACTGACTTAAGTACCCAGTTACATCATAAAAAGTACCGCCAGTTGTTCCAGAAATAATTGGTGTTATGGTTCCATCAATATCACAAATGGTATCTTCAGCATAAGCAAAAGAGCCATCATCGGTGGTGTTGATTGTTAATGCTAATGTCATTAAACTATCACAACCTTTGGAATTTTGAATGGTATCATGATAAGTACCACTTTGGGTAAATGTCATTCCTTGCCAAGTATAGCTATCACATGCACTAGTTGATATAGAACTTGATGAGTTTGATAAAATGCCAATACTAATTTCAGGGTAAGACCCTAAAGTACAATTGTTTTTTTCTACTTCTACATAATAATCAGTGGCTGCCGACATGCCTTTGGTGCTAATGGAAAAGTTAACGTTTGTAGCAGTAAATGGGCCATTTACCAATGCATAAGTATTAAAATTATACAAGCTGTAATTGTAACCAACTTGAGCAACAGTTGTAGAAAAAATTGCGCTATCGCCACTACAAACAGCACTGAAATTTGAAGTAAAAACAGGATATACCAATGCAGTAGTTGTTCCAATAAAAGCAGTATCGCTAATGGTACAATTATTTGTATCGGTAATCACAACAATTGCTCTACCGGTATCTGCAAATTGTATATCTTCAGTTGTTTCTCCATTGTTATTTACACCAGACCATAAGAAGGTTAACGTTCCTGTTCCACCTGAAGCTGTTAAGTTAACAGAACCATCTCCAATATCAGTACAACTTAAATCTGACACAACCATTGATGAAGTTATTTGAGCAGGATTACTTAAAGAAACAGAGTCGTTAACAAAACACCCATTGGTATCTGTTACAGTAATTAAATATTTACCTTGTTGAAGGTTGGAAATTGACTGTGTTGATGCTGAAAAGGAAGCGTTAAAAGACAATTTAAATGAAAGGTCAATTCCTGAAATTGGGTTACCGCTAACAAGCCAATCTCCACCAGTATAACCATTGTTATATTGAATACCTATTTGTATTGATGATGTGGATGATAAGCTAAAGCTGTATTGATTTCCTTGTATTAAACTTACCGAATTTAAACTAAATGTATTTAATGTACCACCTGTTGCCGCATTTGAAATAGTAGATACGGCAATTGGTGTTCCTGATAAGTTTGCACCATTATAAAGTGTTAGCGTTAAAGTTGATGGTGTAGGTGAACCAAAATTGACTGATATTTCTGTTAAATCAGCACTTGAACTAGCAGTAAATGATTGCCCAGAGTTTGTTGAAGTAACTGTGTAATTAGGAGTAGTATAATCTTCTTCAATACTTGAATTTTGAGCATTTCTTTCCCAATGATAGGTATAAGGAGTTGTTCCGCCCGAAACAGTTGTTGAAACCTCACCATTAGTATTTCCAAAACAATTAATATCATTGGTAATTGTTATTGGGGCAATCAATAGAATCTGTTACAGAAACTTGATATTGGGTTGCTCCTAAATTTGAAATATCCTCAGTTGTAGAGCTATTGATATCATCCCAAGAAAAAGTATAAGGTAAAGTTCCTCCAGAAACGGTTAAATCTATTGCCCCATCTGATCCAGAATAGCAAGTAACATTTGTAATGACTGAACTTAAACTAATGTTTGAAAAAACCGAAATTGAAATAGGTATTGATGAATTTATTTCACAATTATTTTTTTCGGCTTTAACATATAAATCGGTGCTCGCACCTAAATTCCCTGTGTTAAAAGATAAACTTGAACCCGTTCCTGAAATTGGATTTCCAATAATGGTATTGTTTGTTGCTTCATATAAAGAATAGGTAACCCCTGTATCTGAAGATGCTGTATAAATTGTGGTTCCTGAATTTTTACAAATTGAAGTATCTGCAGCTGAAATGGAATAATCTGTTAAACCCATAGGGTTTTGAAATGAAACACTTGCTGAATCAAAGCAGCCTACAGAATCGGTAATGGTAACAAAGTAATTTCCTGCTGTTAAACCTGTTTCAATAGAATCAACACCTCCAGTACTCCATAAAAAAGTACCTAAACCAGTTCCACCTTGCATAGAAACAACAGCCACTCCTGAACTATCTCCAAAACATTGTAAAGCTGAAGTAACAGATGCATTGGCAACTACTTGAGGGTAAATTGTTATCGTATCATAAGCAACACACCCAGTAATTGTTTTAAATTCAACTTGGTAGGTGCCTGCTACTGTTGGAGAAAAATATTTATTTGGTGCATCAAATTGACGAATATCATTGCCAACTACCAACATAAGGCTTCCATTTAAAAGTACAATTCCTAGACCAGAATTGGCTGTGCCATTTATTATTGTTCCAAAATCTCCTCCTATTGAACCTGCTTTAAATTTTTTGACTGTTCCACCTGAACAAATTAGCAAACCTCTATCCTCATCAAAAGTTATCGCAGTTGGAGTGATATCGCTTGGTGCAGAATTGTTAACCCCTGTGCCAGCAATAACTACCCCAGTTGTTGACCCAGGCGCCCATTTACTTACCCTCAAGGCAGCTGTTTCTGAGCAATATAAAGTATCATTAAAAACTTCAATTCTTTCAGCGCCATTTAATTGGGTATTTGCATTTCCTGCTGTTCCTGTTCCAGCAACCAAAACGCCTGTGCCTCCACTTAATGGAAATTTATAAACCGAATGACTGAAACTAACATAAATATTTAAACTACTAATTTTTACATCAAAAGGAGTCCCATATCCAGAAATTATAGCAGTTGCTGTGTATGGACCGGCAAAACCTGGTTCAAATTTCCAAATTTTTCCAGTTCCTTTATCAGCAACATACATCAGGTTATTATCATCAAAAGCAATGGAAATAGGATTAAAGCCTGGGTCAACTGACCCAACTCCCGATCCAGAAACAATTACAACAGGTGCTTGGCCAGGTTCAATCTTAATTATTTCTGGAGCATTATTGTTTACTGAACCTCTACCTCCACCAGTGTTAACATAAATATAATCAGCAACATATAAATTATCTTGACCGTCTTTGGCAATAGCTTGAATTTTATTAAATCCCGTTGCTAATACAGAATAAGTATTAGAAAAATCAAGTCTACTTTTTTGAACAGCTGAGCCATTCAATGTCCAAATTAAACTATCAGCATACTCGTTGTAATTTGCAGAAATTGGCTCATCAGAAAGGCAATTGTCGCCTACAATATCAACTGTTGCAGAGCAAGCTGGAGTTGTTAAGGTAACGCCAGAAGTTACATAACTTGGCCCATTAAACAAGATTCCATCATTATTATAACCAGATTTATCTATCAAGTCACCACTTGTTTGGTTAAAAGTATAATATGCTTGTAACCCAGCTTGAGGTAAAATTGATGTATTCATATTGGTTAAAATTTCAGAGGCAGAACGCGCGTGACCCCATACCCTTAACTCATCCATACTTCCATTCATATAATAGTCAATACAATTGGTACATTGGTAACTTTGTCTTCCAATAACTAAATTATTAGTATTAAGATAGGCATTAACAGTTATTGTTCCTGATGAAATACCATTGATAAAAAATTCTATTGTGGTACCAGTTTTTACAATGGCTACATGAGTCCATGTATTTTGAGGAACAGTGCCAGTAGAGAGACCCCAGGTGCTGGCAAAAGGGTTATAAACACCCATGTGGTTATTGCCATCTTGATTTAACTGCCAATAAAATGGCCGCCATTCACTATCAATAATGGTTCTATTTGCTCCTGAATAATTTACCCAAGCTTCTACTGTAAAATCAGTATTAATTGCAATTAAATTTCTGCTAGTAGCAACCTCAACATACATGTTTGAAGTGGCGGTAAAGTTCATGGCATTATTTTGAGTTTGACCTTGAAAATAAAGGCTAAATACAAAAAGAAATGTGGTGAAAATTATTATTCTAAATCTCATAAATTTGTTTTTAGTGCAATAGTATATTTACATGGTTCAACAGATTAAATTTTGTTGTAGAATGCAGAACTTTGTTTGCGAAATGCAATTTGATTTAATTTAGATTAATTTTTGTATTGTTTTTGCTTTTCATTTTACAATTAAAACTTAAAGGAATTAAATGGAAAATAAAATACCTAAATTGAAATTACAACACTTAACCTGTTTTAAAAAAATCCACCGTGAAAGAGGAATTAAAAGATTTTCTTAACCTAAAAGTTAATGAATTTAATTCGCCGAGTTTTATTGAAAACGATCCCATTTTAATACCTCATCAATTCTCTTTAAAACAAGATATTGAAATTTCTGGTTTTTTGGCAGCCTCAATTGCATGGGGCCAGCGGGTTACTATAATTAAAAATGCTAAAAAAATCATCTCATTTATGGATGATGCTCCTTTTGACTTTATCAAAAACTCACAACCTTCAGACTTATTAAGATTCGAAAAAGTAGTGCACAGAACATTTAATGGAGAGGATTGCATGTATTTTATTGATGCTTTGAAAAGAATTTACGCGAAAAACGATAGCTTAGAATCGTTATTTCTGTCCTCTGAAGGCACCAAAAAAGGCATTGTAAACTTTAGAAACAACTTTTTAAGTTTTCCCCATTTAAAAAGAACAGAAAAACATATTGCAAACCCTGAAAAAAAATCATCTGCAAAAAGGCTAAATATGTACCTCCGTTGGATGGTAAGAAATGATGGAAAAAATGTTGATTTTGGTATTTGGAAAAAGTTAAAAACTAAAGATCTTTTTATGCCTTTAGATGTTCATACTGCGAATGTTAGCAGAAAACTTGGTTTATTAAAAAGAAAGCAAAATGACTGGCAAGCTGTAGAGGAATTAACACTCGCTTTAAGGCAATTTGACGTAAACGATCCTGTAAAGTATGATTATGCACTTTTTGGTTTAGGGATTTTTGAAAAATTGTAGCAACCTTTTTCGTTTATTTGTTGTCTTTTGTATAGAGGAAATACTATAACTAAGTTTGAATAAACTACTTCTTAAATTTATTATGCTGTTCTGCTTTATTTTAAGCGGGCTAAATTCTAATGCAACTCATATTATAGGAGGCTCTATAGGATATGATTATTTAGGACCTTCTACTGGTAATAATCATTCTTACAGAATAAGGGTTACCACATTCCAAGATTGTAATTCTGTAAATTGGTGGACTGTTGGTGGAATTTTTCCAATCCCTTCTATAGAAGTTGGTATTTATGAATCAGGTTTACTAGCTTCGTTTGCACAACAAACCCAAGTAATAAACCTTAGTTTATCTGATTCGAATTTGGTGGGTTTTGGTAGTACAGATAGTTGCTTCATACCAATTAATAATTATTGCATTTATCAAGTTGATTATGAAACCATTGTAAATTTACCTGCAACAAATACAGGTTATCATTTTGCATATAATGTTTGTTGCAGAGGCGATGCATTTCCTGTAGGAAATGGTCCAAATAATATTGGTTTATTTGGTAATGTTGGTAATCTTTTTCATGCTTGGGTTGGGCCAACAGTTAACGGAAATAGCTCTCCAATTTATGACACACTTGACCCCTACTTATGCATTAACGATACAAACCAAACAAGAAGACTTGCAAGAGACCCTGATGGAGATAGTATTGTAATTGCATTTACAACTCCTTATGATTTTGCAACTGTTGGAGGGAGTTTTTCTACACCCCCAAATTCTATATCATATCCTTATCCAAATTTGGTAAATTATACTGTTGGCCACAGTTTAGGCAATCCTTTAGGTCCTGGTGGGTTTGCATCGATAAATCCGGCAAATGGGAAAGGAAAGTATTTTGGTACTAGTCAAGGAATTTATGTTTTGGCTGCGCAAACAGCAGAATTTGATTCGCTTGGAAATATTATTGGAGTTTCATATTTTGAGTTTAATTACATCGTTGCTCCTTGTCAAAACCTTGGCCCAAAAAACACAGAAGACCCTAATTTGGTTGGAAATAGCTTAAAATATGACGTTGAAGAAGGAGATACACTTTGCATAAATGTTCAATACTTCGACCCCGATAGTTTGCAAGTTTTAGTTGGATTAGAAAGCGATAGCAATATATTCAATTCCGCATTTTTTAATCCTCCTGCAACAGCAGGCCCTTTGGTTTATGACCCAAATACGGCAATTTCATCTCGAGAAGTCTGTTGGATTACCAATTGTAATTTAGGTAGGGTGAACAGTTATGAATTTACCTCATTTGCAATTGACTCAGGTTGTCCAAACAGAAGTGCAGATAATATTTACGAAATAACAATTCAACCTTTTGAGTTTAACAAGGGAATTAATGGAAGTGTTACTGCTTGTCCATATCAAACCTATTCTTACCAAGTAGATTCTTTATTTGGAGCAACCTATACTTGGAGTATTTCAAATGGAACAATTTTAAGTGGAAACGGTAAGCATCAAATAAACGTTGAATGGTCTAATTCATCTGATTCTGGGAGTGTTACTGTAAGTCCTATTAGCAGATTTGGATGTATTGCAGACCCAAAAATATTGGAAGTAGATATTACCCAAATGGTACCTTTAAATGCTGGAAATGACACTATAATTTGCGGAAGTGATACGCTTCAATTAGGAGGACAACCCACTGGGCCAAACTATTATCAATACAAATGGACAAACGGCTCCTTTCTTAGTGATGATTCATTATTAAATCCAATTGCATTTCCTGATACAGCTACAAATTTTGTTTTAACAGGTTTTGATTCAACAGGCTGCATAATCAAAGACTCTGTTTTAATTGATATTACCCTTAACAAACTCAATGCAGGCCCAAACCTTTATGTTTGTCCTGGAGATTCTGTTCCAATAATTGCATCGGGAGTTGCAACTTACACTTGGAGTCCGTCTGCCACTTTAACAGCAACTAACATTTCAAATCCAATTGCATTTCCTTTAGACACAACTTTTTATTTTTTAGAAGGAAAATTAAATAATTGTACTTTTTATGACACCGTAAGAATTGACGTTGATAGTGTGGTGCCTTCTTATATTCCTCCAACCGTAAATACTTGTTTCGGAAATCCTGTTGATGTTGGAGGTCAGCCAACAGGGCCTGCTTACACAACCTATAAATGGAGTCCAAATGTAAATTTATCAAATGATACAGCTGCAAACCCAATTTCTACCTCAACAGTAGATGTTACTTACGTTTTACAAGTTTTTAATGGTGCATGTTTTGGGTATGATACAATTAGGTTAATTATTGATTCTTTGCCAAATGTTGAAGCAGGAAATGACACTTCAGTTTGCGGAGGCTTTTCAATTCAACTGCATCCTAAAGGTGATAGTTTAACACAAACTATTTGGAGGTATGCTGACAATACAGTTCTAGATTCCATTCCTTTTCCTACCTTAGAAATAAATCAAAGTGAAAAATTATTTTTTACCGGAACTAATAAAAATGGGTGTTCTGTAACTGATTCTATCAATATTATTTATAAACCATTGCCTGAGCCCGGTTTACCTGCCGATACAATTCTTTGTTTTGGCGATACCATTTTATTTAATGGAGGAAATGGAGTTTCTTTTAATTGGTCGCCAAATATTGGAATATCTGACACGGCCATTTCAAATCCAAAAATTTATCCTAACGATACAAATACATATATTTTGAAAGTAGTTGGTTTAAATGGATGCGAAAATCTTGACACATCAACTGTAAATGTCACCTATTTAAATACAACCATATCTCCAAATGTTTTTGTTTGCCCCTCTGATACGACACAACTTATTGCAACAGGAGGACTTTCATATATCTGGAATAATGGAAATAAACTAAATTTTGATACAATTTCGAACCCTTTGGCTTTCCCTGCAAAAACTACAAATTTTAAGGTTACCATTTCAGATATTTCTGGATGCTCAAAAATTGATAGTGTTTTAGTGGAGGTTAGTGAAAGCAATTTTATAACAGGACAAAAAAATAGAATAATATGCTACGGGGATTCTTCAGAATTAAATTCCGTTGGTCTTGTAAATCCAATATGGAGCCCTTCAAAAGGTTTGAATAATCCAAATATTGCAAATCCAATTGCAATTCCATTAGACAGTACCTTCTATTCAGTTTTTGGGGTAGATAGTTTTGGTTGCGAAAACAGTGATACACTATTTATTGCTGTTTTAAATAAATTAGATGCACGAGCAGGTAATGATGTAAATATTTGTGCAGGTGATTCTTTTCAAATAGGAGATAATTTTATTCAAGGGTATGTTTACAGTTGGAAACCTGAAAACCTATTAAATAACGACTTAATCCCCAACCCAAAAGGTACAACAAATAAGCAAACTCCATTTGTTTTAACAGTCTCTAACCAATTTGGTTGCTCTTGGAAGGATACTGCTTTTGTTAATGTTTTTGACATTAAAGCTCCAGATGATACCCTAATTTGCACCAATGGAAATGCACAATTAACTGCAACACCATTTTATGGCACTGCTCCCTATTTATTCAATTGGAGTCCTGGTTCAGGATTATCAGACTCAACTATTGGAAACCCAATTTTAACTAATGCAGCAAATATTACATATAGAATTATTGTTCAAGATTCTACAGGCTGTGCCGATACAACTTTTACAGATATTGTAAAAGCAAATAAACCAGAGGCTTCGTTTAATCCTAGATATTTTCCTGCATGCGAGCAGATGGAGATGTTATTAGAGAATACAAGTGTCGGTATTTTTAATAGTTATTGGATTATCAATTCTGATACATCCTTTGAAGAAACTCCTTATTTAGAGATTCCATATTCTAGTCCTACAAATATTTCGCTAATTGTTGCAGGAGTTGAAGGTTGTTCAGACACGGCCCAATCTGAAGATGTTTTAAAATTATTTGATGATTATATTGATGTAGAAATATCAAATATTTTCACTCCTAATGGTGATGGAATAAACGATTTCTTTGAATTCCCAGTAGAAAATAAACTTATGCCCTGCACTGAATTTGAAGTTTATAATAGATGGGGGAATTTAATGTTTATTTCACAAGGCAATGTTCATTCCTGGGATGGTACTACGTTTGATGGTAAACAAGTTCCCGATGGAATATATTTTTACACCTTAAAAGTAAATTCTAAAAAGTGGAAAGGCAGTGTTACTCTTTTTAGATGACACAACTCATTTATTGACCCAAAATAATTAGCATTTTTACAGCTCAAAATTTTGACATGGAACACTACGATGTATGTGTAATTGGAGGAGGCCCTGCGGGCTATGCAGCAGCAATGCGAGCAATCGACTACAAAAAGAAAGTTGTTTTAATTGAAAAAAGCAAAGTAGGAGGAACAGGAATTTATAATGGTGCACTTTCCTCAAAAACACTTTGGGAGATTTCAGAAAAACTTTATGACATTAACGAAACCATTGCATCAAAAAACCGAGAAAAATTTGAATTGCCTTGGAGTGACGTAATTCAAACAAAAAACGAAGCAATTTTTGATCGAAAAATTCAATACTCAGCACATATAACCCTTTTGCAGGAACAATCGCAAAACAATTGTCAGTTTTGTTATGAGCGTGGCACAGCTAAAATGCTTAACAATACCGAAGTTGAAATAATTAATAAAAAGGGAGAAGCTAAAATAATTTCAGCTGATAATATTGTGATTGCAACAGGAAGTAGGCCAAGGACTGTATCAAATATTAAAGTTGACCATAAAACTATCATGACAAGTGATAGTATTGAAAACATTGTTGATTACCCAAAAAGCTTAGTGATTTTAGGAGCAGGTGTTATTGGTTGTGAGTATGCTACCATATTTTCAAACTTTGGAAAAACCAAAGTATATATGATAGATAAGGCGCACAAAATTTTGCCTTTTGAAGATGATGACATTGCCAAAATGGTTGCAAAAAACCTAAAAAACAAAGGGGTAACAATTCACCATGATTCTGACCTTGTTAGAATGGAAATTATTGATGGTGAGGTAGAATACGAAATTCAAGACTCCACAGGGAAATCTGAAATTATTAGAGTTGAAAAAGCATTGCTTTCAATAGGCAGAATTCCGAATGTAGAAAATATTGGAATGGAAGCTGCGGGTGTTAAAATGAGTGATAGAGGAAGACATATAGGTGATGTAGATACACAAACTAATATTCCAAATATTTATGCTGTTGGAGATGCATCTGGCCGAATTGCACTTGTAAACGTGGGAGAATTGGAAGGCAGACATGCTATTGAAAAAATAGTAAACAAAAACTGTCCCCTGTTAACATATACCAATGTTTCTACCATTATGTTTTTACACCCCGAAGTAGCAACTGTAGGCTTAAACGAAAAAATGGTTATTGAACAAAATATCCCAGCCAAAATTGTTAAAATCGATTATTCATTAATTGCAAGGGCCATAGCAAAAAGAAAAACTCAAGGTTTTTTTAAAATTATCGTTACAGATGATGAGGAAATGAAAATTTTAGGAATGCGTGCTATTGGGGCTCATGCCTCTAGCGCCATACAAGGAGTTGCTCTTTTAATGCAAATGAACGAAAGCATAACCCAATTGGCAGAATTGGTTCATCCTCATCCATCTATAATTGAAGGAATACAAGAATGTGTTAGAATGTTACTTAATAAATCTGTTTTTAAATCTTCTGTTTTTCAAGATGGATTGAAATGTTACAGATTGGTTAACAATGAAAAAATCCCTTTACAAAGACTTTAATTCGTAGGCTGAGAAAACTCAGGATTATTTAGAAAATCATTATCAGTAAGCGTTTTTAAGAATGCAACTAAGGCAGCTTTTTCCGTTGGCGTTAAAAACAGTCCATTTGCAATTCCAGTTGGATTGCCATTTGGATCAGTTTTTAGCATGATTGGAGCTAAAGTTGAGGTAATATTTACTCCTGAATTGTAATGTTCAACAACCTCTTCTAAAGTTTCGAATCTGCCATCATGCATGTAGGGTGGCGTTTTTTCAATATTTCTTAAAGTGGTAACTTTAAACTTTCCTTTATCAAATGGGTCACCTGTAACTTCTTCTAAACCCATTTTTAAGTTTTTGTCTAAGCCATTATTCATAAACTCAAGGTTTGTAAATAAAGGCGCTCCATGACAATGAAAACAATCACCTCCAGGTTTATCAAAAGACGTTTGTCTTGGCTCCGTATTGAAAATTTGAAATCCTAAAAACTCTTGCTGCGTTAGTTGAATTTCCAAATTATTAAATTTATCAAATTTTGAATTTCCGGAGAGTAATGTCAATTCAAATTGAGTTATGGCATCTGCAACCAAACTTGAATCTATCTCTGCCAAATCATATGCTTTTCTAAACAAATCGTTGTAAGCTGGGTCTGCCTTAATTTTATCTATTGCATTTTCCCAAGTATTATGCATTTCTATTGGGTCAGTAACAGGCAATAATGCTTGGTGGGGTAATGATGGAGAACGTCCATTCCAAAAGAATTTATTGTAATACGCTAAATTGAAAAGCGCCATAGAGTTTTTTGTCCCTGCAATTCCATCTATGCCTACACTGTATTGAAGTCCATTATCTGAAAACGCAAATGCCTGATTGTGACAACTAGCGCAACTTTGTGTGCCATCCGCTGATAAAATAGGGTCGTAAAAAAGTCTTTTACCCAACTCAACTCCTTCTTCTGTTAATTCAACTCCAAGTGGAGGCTGTGGAGGTAAACCGTCTGGAATATCTAACTTATAAGGAGTTTGTGGATAATCTAGTGAATCTAATAATTTAAAAATTGGCGGCTCAAAATAAACTTGTCTTTCACAGCTTAAAATAAAAAGCCCAAATAGCAAAAAGACACCAAGTTTTTTCATTAATTATTTATTATTAATCTTTTAGTAATAACGTTTGAAGAATTGGTTTGGTTTAAAATATAGAATCCAGGTTTCAAATTAATTGAAAAGTTATTTGAATTGATTGGGTTTAATTGTAAAACTAAGGCTCCAGCTGCATTAAAAATCATAATCGGTTCAATACTATTAGTTTCAATAAAAACTTGGCCATTACTCGGATTTGGGTAAACTAAAAAGTTTTCTTTCTCCGAATTTTTTAATTCTTTTCTACTCAAAACGGTGCAATGCCCTTCAACAGCGGCAACAGCTTTTTTTAGATTTAGCCTTCCTCCTGTTACTGTAATATTTTTTAAGCCAGGAATTGAATCAAAACCTTCAGTTAAAAGTAAATCCTTCAATTTTCTCGCAAGTCCTTCAGGATTCCCATTAAACTCCTCCCACATTAAATCACAAACATGATTATACATTAAAGCTACGGCTCCTGCAACTTGCGGCGTAGCCATGGAAGTACCTGTTGAATTGCTGTATTGGTTATTTTGACCAGTAGAATAAATATCTGTTCCGGGAGCGCCTATATCAATTGTTGTTTTGCCATAAGCTGCCCCGCTATACTTGTTGTTTGAAGTTGAAGTATTTGTAACGGCTATCATAAATTCAGAAGAACATGCTGTTGGCATATCACCGACAACATCAATATCAAAATTGGCATTGGCTGTTGCTGCGGCACTTAAAACCCCTACGCTTCCTAATGAATCATAAAATGCACACCAAATTGGGTAATTAATAGGATCGGCTTGGTTTCTCCCGAATGAAGAATTTGTAGAAACAACAAATGCTCCTGAATCTCCATTTGTTTTGTTATACAAATCGCGCATTTTGTAGGCATAGTCATAGGCTTTTACAACAGTTGCCTGTGAAGAAGATGAACCTGCTATGGGTAAAATTTTAACATTCCAATTTACACCAACAACGCCAATTGTATTATTGCCTTTTGCGCCGATGATTCCCGAAACATGATTTCCATGATAGTCTGAAGGTACATTGCCATTGTTGTTATAAACATTCCAACCGGAATAATCATCCTTATAGCCATTTCCATCATCATCAATTCCGTTATTTGGAATTTCATGTCTATTCACAAAAAAGTCTAAATCAT
>Ga0222664_1000839_pt1 | contig 14028 bp, 13 predicted proteins | sample AntAcemetagen604_FD_181147 | JGI IMG/M metagenome (GOLD analysis project Ga0222664, IMG submission 181147) | Saline water microbial communities from Ace Lake, Antarctica - #604 | ecosystem: Environmental > Aquatic > Non-marine Saline and Alkaline > Saline | place: Antarctica: Ace Lake...
ATTTGCTTACGAACAAGTTGGAACTAACTGTGGGTTAATGGGTAAAAATGCAGCGGTTGAAGTAGATGGTACGGCTTACTGGATGTCTGATAATGGTTTCTTTAGATACACCGGTCGATTAGAATCGATGGATTGCCTAGTAGAAGATTACGTTTATGATGATTTAAATACAACTTCTAATGAATTAGTTTATTGTGGAATCAATAACTTGTTTGGTGAGATTACTTGGTTCTATCCAACGTCTACATCAAATAAAAATAATAGATCTGTTACTTATAGTTATTTAGATTCAACAAGAGAAAGACCTATTTGGTTTACTAATGCTAGTACTCTTTATCAAAGAAGTACCTGGGCAGATTCTGCAGTTTTTGGTTTACCTCATGCAAGTAAATATAATGCTAGTGATGATGCGTCTTTCGATGTTGTAGGAAATACAGATGGAATTACAATTTATTTTGAACACGAGACTGGAGTTAATCAACAGGAAGCCGGAGTAGTAGCAGCTGCGATTCCAGCAAGTATTACTTCAGGGGATTATGATATTACACAAAAAGTGGTTCAGGGATCAGCAACTAATATGGCTGACCTTAGAGGTGACGGTGAAAGTATAATGAGAGTGAGTAGAATTATTCCTGACTTTGTTTCTCAAACAGGAAATGCTATTATTCAATTAGATCTTAGAAATTATCCAAATGATGCAGCAGCGAGTTCACCTTTAGGTCCTTTCACTGTAACAAGCAGTACTAAAAAAGTTGACACTCGAGCAAGAGCAAGAGCAGTTGCACTTACTATTTCTAATACAGCAGTAGATAGCAGTTGGAAATTAGGAACTTTTAGATTAGATATACAATCAGGAGGAAGAAGATAATGTCGATTTTAAAATTATTAAGAGATAGACAGATGTATAAACATGGGAAAAGAGTTGGATTCCGTGGCGGCGGAATGGATATGGGTAATGCATCTAACCAAGCACAAAGTGCCAATATGGGAGGAGGCAGTAGTAATAATAACACAGGCGGAGGTAATGATAATAAAGTAGATCCAGGTTTTCAAAATGCATTAAGAACACAATCAATAAGAAATGATATAATTGAAAATCAAAATAATACGGACTATGGTCAATTTTTCGGTAGTAGAGTTCCTACTTTTTCACCTCCTAATTTTGGTCAACAAGTGGGTAATGTATTTGGAGGGATAGGAAATTATATTAAAGGTGGCGGGTTAATTGGTATGGGTATTAGAGGACTTGGCAGTTTGTTTGATAAAGTAACTGGACCTAAAGCTACTGAATATGGTAATTTAGATGTACCAGGATATAATATGTTAAACATTGCAGGACCAAAAAGTTATGACTTTGGACCGGAAGGTCAGGGTGGTGGTGATAACCAAGGGATAATGGCTGCATACAATCCTTACACTTTACCTGTAGAAGAAGAAGTTCCGGTATCACAAGAAGAAGAAGATTTTACACAAAGATTTAGAGTAGCTAATAAATTTAGACAAGATAAGCAAGGTCAGTTAGACCCAGCAATTTTAGAAATGATAAGTAAATTATATACATAATGGCAAAAATTGTACAAACATTAACAAGAGCTAGTGAAGAATACCAAGCAGATACAGCGCAGTCTTTGGTTAGAGATTTAGATGCCGTTCTGGAAAAATTAAACACAACGTTTCAAGAAGAATTAAAACAGGAGATAGAAGCTAAGAACTTCTTTTTAAATTAATGGCAGTAGTCAATCAATATAAATTTTATGGAGTAGATAATAGTACGAGTGGGTTAGCATTAACTATGTTTGGTGCCGGTAATCCTTTAGTAAGTGAAACCTATGTTATTAAATCTATTAAAGTTACATCAGCGGCTACACCAGCAGTTACTGTTATGAACAATGCTATCACAACTATTAAAGTTGTAGCACTTACGGCTAATACAACAATGGAATTATTAACTCAACCACTAATAGTAGAAGGTGGAAACACTTTAACAGTTCAGTCAAGTAATACTGACTCATTTGATGTAGCCATTAGTTACTTAAACATTAAAAAGGAAATCACTACATAATGCAAATACTAACACCCAAAGAAATTATAACGACACTTTCTAATAACAAGACAGGTGAAGTCTATGAGAATGAAGAGGCTTTAAAGGCAGCTAATATAGCAGAAGAGGACATCAGAAGAGACGTCAAGATTATAATGCCAGCTCTTGATTTGTTGTCGGAAACAAAGTAAAGTAGTAAATTCAGGAAAAATATATGTTTGAAAATCAAATAACACAATCCATAGACGCAGGAGCACCCGATATTACTTATTCAGGTAATGAAGGTCCTAAATCTCCACAACAAGAACAGATGATGGAACAACAGATGATGGAGCAGGAGCAGCAAATGATGGCCCCTGTAGATTATTCTAGTAAGGAATTTAAAATAAAATTAATTGAAAAACTAATGGCGGACGAGGGATTAGATTATGGAGCTGCCTCTGCAAAAGCAGATTGGATAATAGCAAAGAACACAAGAAAAGGTGCTGCCTTTGGTGGAATCATGGGTCTTGATGGAAGAAAACAATATGGTTGGGGAAGTAAAATAAAAGATAGAATTAGAAAATTAATACCAAATGAAGTAGCAAAGGTTGCAGAAGTTGCAGCACCGTTTGTTGCACCGTTTAATCCATTAGCTGCAGGTTTAATGTCGGGTATAGGTGGTTTTGATAGAACAGGTAAAATAGGTTCATCAATTAAATCAGGGTTAATGAATTATGGTATGGGTCAATTAGCTAGAGGTATTGGTGGTGGTATGGATAATTTACAATCAGGATTTAATCCTGCAGGTGGATTTGGTGACGCGACAACATTTGGAAAAGGTTTCTTAAGTAACCCAATGCAAGGTAAAGGGGGGTTAAGTGGATTTTTATCTAAAACGCCAGCAGATAGTGGTGTAAGTAGAAATGTTTATCAGCAATTGGGTGGAGGAGCTGACATGGCTCAAGTAGCTACAAAACCGGGTTTTGTAGAAAGCATTGGAAATAAAATTTCAAGTTTAATTCCTGAAAGCACACTAGGTAAAATAGCTTTAGGTGGGGGTGCCGTGGCTCTTGGAACAGCATTATTGGGTATGGGTCCACAAGAAGTAGAGTCAGCTATCATGAGCCGTGGTGAAGGGTTAGATATCGCAGGTATTAGAGCAGAAGTAACAGAAGCATTTAAAGATCAAACAGGTGAAAAATTATTAGCACTTAGAAGTAAGTATCCTTTCCTTGGAACACAAGACTCTAAGAACACAGCGATCATGGCTCAAGGTGGAAGAATTGGTTATGGATTAGGTAGTTTAGTTAAAGGATCTGCGGGAGTATTTCAACCAACATCAGCTTCAATGAGTGCGGGAGATGCACCTTCATTTGAAGGGGGTAGCGGTATGGGAGGAATGATTGCTGACCTTATTAGAAAAAATCCACAAATGTTTAGTAGTTCACAAAATACTTCTTCAGGTAATCAAGGTTTTGTTAATCAAGGTAATCAAGGTAATCAAGGTTTTAATGGAATGTTTTCTAAATTTTTTACTAATCCTAAAATGTATAATCAATATTTAAGAAACAAAGAAGATTTTATAGATGAGAATTTAAATGAAATAGATGATAGAGAAGAAGTAAATATGGCTTATGGTGGAAGAATAAGAAGAGCTGAAGGTGGATTAATGGACCTTGGTGGTATGGAATTAGATTATAGAGCTGAAGGTGGGTTTGTACCTATTGGAGCTAAAGAAAAAGCTGACGATGTCCCTGCAAGATTAAGTGTAAATGAGTTTGTATTTACTGCAGATGCTGTTAGAAGTGCAGGTGGGGGAGATATAGATAAAGGAGCAGAAGTTATGGAGAGAGTTATGAAAAATTTAGAAGCGGGTGGACAGATATCTGAAGACTCACAAGGCATGCAAGGCGCAAGAGAAATGTTTCAAACATCACAACGATTAGGAGAAGTAATATAATGGCTGTAGCAGAACAACGACAATTACCACCACAATATGTAGAAGATTTACAGAAGGATTATGGAAAACAGTTAACAGCAACAACTGCTGCACCATTAGATACTTCAAAATTTGCACCCCAAGTTGCAGCACAAGATGCAGCTCAAACGTCTGCTTATAATTTAGCAACAGGCCAAGGGATTGGTGCATTCTCTCCTTATATTACACAAGCGGGAGCTTACGATACAGGAGCAGGACAGTATGGAACTGCCGCTGGAGGTTATTCGGGACCACAAGCTTATCAACAATTTCAATCACCTTACCAACAAGATATAATCGATGCAACATTAGCAGAATATGACACACAAGCTGCTGCAGGTATGACAGGTATTGGTCAACAAGCAGCGATGTCTGGAAACTTAGGCGGTGGACGTGAAGGTGTAATGAGATCACAATATCAAAACAAATCAGATTTAAATAGAGCTTTGTTACAATCAGGATTATTACAACAAGGGTATACTCAATCTAATCAATTAGCAAACCAAGCCTTTGGACAACAAATGAATTTAGGAGATCAACAATTAGGTCTATCACAAAATCAACAAGGATTAGCGGGACTCGTTCCAAGTTTATATCAACAAGATATTGGTACTTTAGGATCAGCGGGCGCAGGTCAACAAGCTCAAGCTCAAGCAGTGTTAGATGCACAAAGAGAAGGCAATAGATTAGAAGCTTACGAACCTTATGAAAGATTAGGTTATCAAGGTCAAGGTATTGCTAGTATTGCATCAGGTGCACCGGGACAATATCAATCTTCAGTAACACCTAACCCAACTCCATTACAAACTGCATTAGGGATAGCTTCTGTTGGTGGAGGATTACTTGGAAACTATGGTGATTATTTAAGAGGATCAAAAGGAATAAAATAATGGATAGATTATATAAAAGACCTATGTTTAGAAAAGGTGGAAGTGCTGGTGAAGGTATTACATCTGGTCTAGCTCCTAGACAAGGTTATGCAGAACCTGGAAGTGTTCAACAAGATGATTTATCTAAAGTTGATATAAGAAATATGAACCTTCAACAGTTAAAAGATTTATCTAAAAGGATGTCTTATAAAGCCCCTCCCATGCAAAGCAATAGTTCTTTAAACGATTTTTTAATCGACTTTGGATTAAACATGGTAAGTAATGCACCTACTGGAAATATATTTCAAACAGCAGCAACACAAGCTAAAGATCCTTTTAAAAATTTTCAAGCAAGTAAGGCAGCTTACAACAAAGACATAAATGATAGATCTATTAATAAATACAACAGCGAATCTGATATGTTTAAAACATTAATTGGAGCACAAGGTGATATACTTGGGTCAGAAGGTGGGTCTAAATCATACAGGGATGGTTGGGTAGCCGACAAATTAGAAGCAATCATTCCTAAAATATATATGATAGAAGGTAGAGTTTCTGAAGGTACTGCAACTGATGATGATATAATGCAATTAGATATATTAAAAACTCAGAAAAATAATCTTACTAAAAGCAATCCAGTAACAGAAGGTGCTATAGAAATATTTGTTAAATCTCCAGCAGGACAAAATTTATTTGTTACTCTATCAGAAGATCTTTTAGCTAAAGATCTAAAAGGAAAATACAAAGATGAAAACGATACACAATTATACATAGATTCAATTGAAAAAATTAAACAAATCCTTGGTCAGTTCTCCAGTGGTGGTAGAGCAGGCTATGCGAACGGTAAATTAGTTGAAGAACAGGTTACAGAAACACAGACCATGGCCCCCGGACCAATGGGTGGACAGAATATGAATACGGATAATCCTATAAGTTATGATCAGTTAAGAGCAAGATTACCAGCAGAGATTACAGATGATATTGTAGAGTTATTAACTAACAGTGCAGAAGCATTAGAAGATTTTGCCATGATTTCAGAACAATCAAATGTAGATCAATTCAATAGAAAATATAGCGTTAATTTAGTATTACCAGCGGAGGCGTAACATGGCTGAAACTGCCTACGAACGATTTCTCAAAGATCCTAACAAGGAAGAAGCAGTTAATATTGATATAAAAGATTCTAGACCTCTAAACTTAGATCAAGTTAAACTTAAAATACAAAACGAACTCTCATCACAATCAGCACCTAAGAAACCTGTGAAGTGGTTGGCTATGCCTGACCCTAAAAGTGTCCTTGAAATGTATTATACATTTAACCCTACAAAAAGATTAGCAAATTCTATTGCTGGTATGAAAAGTGTGCCTGAATCATTTCTTGGTGTTCCTATTGCTAACAAGGCAGGCGATCCTATGCAACAAGTAAAAAACTTACCCGATGCAAAAGCTCCTAGATTTAGAATTAACAATGAGGAAGTTACACAAGAAAGAGATTACACAACAGGTCTTGATGAAATAGCTAAAGGTATTAACTCAGGTATATATGATTTACAAAATAGTTTAGGCTCATTATTATTTGCAGGTACAGACCTTGCAGCTAACACAGATTTTTTATCTGATTTTGAAAAAGTAATGGAAGAGAACGAACCTACTCGTCCTGAAACATGGAGAGGGGAAGTTACATCTTTACTTACACAGTACGGTATACCGGGAGTAGGTATTGCTAAAATTGCAGGAAGAATACCTTCAGTTGTTAGAATGAAAAAAGCAGCTGATGCCGTTAAAGGAGGTAAGCTTAGAAAAGTTAGTCAAGTAGCAACAAGAATATTAGAAGGTGCTGGTATTGTAGGAGCTACAGATTTTTTAGCATCTAATCCAGGTAGAGAATCTTTTTTTGTAGAACCAGAAGACACTAAAGGTTTAACAGGCCGTAAAAAAGCAGGAGCAGAATTTAGAAACAGAATTAAATATGGTGCGGAAGGTGCATTAATAGGTGGAGGCTTTCCATTGGTAGGTAAGTTTACACAACTTGGTTTTAAATATTTAGGAAAACCTGTGATGGTTAATAAATATGGTGTGGGTGTAGCTCAACTTGGAACTAAGGCTATTGACAATACAGTAATGAAAGGTGCTAAATTATTATTAGGTAACAGATTTGTAGCTCCTTTAACAAAAGCAGGATCAGAAACTTTACAAAATGCAGGAAAATATACAATAAGTAAAATAGTAGCACCTTTATTAGCAAATGCTTTTGCGGGTACATTTACAAAAAGTAAATTTGTAACGCAACTACCCCCATTTGAAAAATGGAGATTAAAATCTGTAACAGATCCAAGAAAAATAAACATAGGTCTTAAACGAGTAGACAATATTTTATCGTGGTTTAGATCTTATGGTAAACAACCTAAAGATATTGAAGGTGTAACTGAAGAAGTTACATTATATATTAAAAGTAGAGCTAGAAAAATAGATAGAACTTATGAAGGTTTAGAAAAATCTGCATACAATTTAGCTAAAAAATTTCAAGATGATTACAATAGATCTACAACATCCCCTGCTATTCAAAGATATTATGCAGATGAAATAAAAGAAGTAGCCAACAACATTTTAAAAGATACAGATGCGGTGGTAAAAGGTCAAAGAAAATTAGAAGATTTACCCCAAGAACTACAAGCATTAACAAAAGATTTAATTAATGATATTAAAAAAATTCAAACTGAATTTAAAAAAGTATTACCTACGGGTAAAGATGCAGATGAATTAGCAAAAGATTTAGCTACAGTTGAAGTAGATAACATTGGTAAATATTTAGTAAGGTCCTTTCAAACATTTAGAAATCCTGAGTATGTTCCTGATGAAAAAATTATGGATGGAGCAGTTAGTTATTTAGTTAACAACGTAATTAAAAAAAACATGGCTACACTTGGAGCATCTGCAAGGAATGCTTTTCCTAAACTTGATGCAGAAAAAGCTTACATCGAGTCTGCTAAAATGCATGTAGAAGATATATTAAGAACAGGTAAAGCAGAAGGTAAATCACCATTGACACAATTAAAAGACATAGGAACTCGTATATTACAAAACGATAAATTTAGATTTTTAAAAACAGGAGAAGAATTACCTGATGCAATAAAAAATTTATTAGGCCCTGAAAGAAATTTAAAAGCATCCGTTGCTTTTACTACTGCAGAAATGATATCATCTATGGCTAACAAAAGAGCTGCAGACTACATATCAAGATCAGGTTTAAAAAATGGTTGGCTATTTAACTCTATAGAAGATGCAACTAACGCAGGATTTATAGGTGCAAAACAAATTAAAAGTGTACCGAAACTTGGTATCATGAAATCCGATTTATTAAACAAGTGGGCATCACCTGAATACGTAGAAGCCTTTGCAGGTATAGGTGGTTCATTAGATAAACTTGTAGAGAATGCTTACTATCGTTTTGCATTACAAGCTAAGGTTGGTGTACAGATTGGTAAAACACTATACTCACCACAAACACAAGTTAGAAATGTTACATCAGCTTCTTTCTTTGCTTTAATGAATGGACATATAGGAGGTAGAGCTAGTGTAACGGACGCTATGCGGATTGTTGCAAGAGATATATTTAAAGCAGGAGGTAATAAAATTGATGAAGTAGAATTTAATAACTACGTAGAAAAAATGATTAGACTTGGTGTGTGGGATGAAAACGTAGTTGCTGCAGAAATGAAGTCTGTGCTACAGGATCTAAAAGGTAATGTACTAAATACTAGTGATGAATTGTTTGATAGATTAATGAAGATGACACCTACAGATAAAGTTGCAAGACTATACGCTGGTGGGGATAACTTATGGAAAGGTTATGGTTTTGAATTTGGTAAATCACAATTGTCTCAAGCATTAAAAAATTTAGATGATGTTAAAGAGTGGTTTAGATACATGGGTAAAGAATTTGATCCCGTAAGTCCTGTTACTGGAGTAAAAAAAACATATGATGATGCTATTGAAGAAGGGTCAGCTTATCTTTTAAGAAACACTTACCCAACTTACAGTAAAGTACCTCCAGTTATTCAAGCACTAAGAAAACTACCTATTGGAAACTTTATATCTTTCCCTGCAGAAATACTTAGAACAGGTGCAAATATTATTAGCACAGGTTTAAAAGAATCGGCACATCCTAACAGAGCTATACAACAAATGGGTATAAGAAGATTGACTGGTGCTTTTATGACTAGCTATGCTATTGGAAAAGGATTTAATGAGTTATCACAAGCATTAACAAACTCTACAAGTTCACAATGGAACGCATATAAAAGATCCTCCGCTGCATCATGGGATGCAACATCAAACTTAATGGCTGTTAAAGGTTGGAAGAATGGTGAAAGCGCTGCAATTAATTTTTCATACTTCAGTCCTTATGATAGTTTGTATCAACCACTAGACGCAGCAATTGCACAAGCGCAACAACAAAAACTAAACCCTCAGGAAACAGAAGCATATGTTATGGGTCTAATGTTCGGAGAAGACGGTCCTGTTATGAAATTTTTAGAACCATTTGTATCAGAACCGTTAGGGTTTGATAGATTTATAGATGTGACTACAAGAAATGGTAAAAAAGATGGTGGAGGTTCTGTGTACACACAATCAGATGACCTTGGAGATAAATTTATTAAATCCTTAACTCACGTATTAGATGGAGTTAAACCAGGTTTCATTACAAGTGGTCAAAAAATAGGTGATGCTTTATCCCTAGACTTAACTAAAGGAGGTAAACCCGTAAACTTAATGGATGAGTTAATAGCCTTGTTTACTGGAACACGGATTATTAGAATTGATGTTAAGAAAGACCTTAGATATTTTACACGTAGTATGAATGGATTGTTAAGAGCAGTGGATGAAACAGAAGGTTTTTATAGCGTACAAAATTTTGCACAAAAAACACCAACAGATACTGTTAAAATTTTTGACAACATGCAACAGGAAGCATTTAGAATACAAAGAGATATGTATATTAGAATTAAAGATTTAGAATTATTAGATTTAAGTAAATCTAAAATATATCAAATTATGAAAGATCAAGGTGCTTCCAGAACATTAGTTAATAATTTAGTATCAGGAAGATTTACACCAGTTAATTATTCTGAACCTAGATTTGAAAGTAAAGTTCAAGCAGTGAAAAATCAAATGAAAAATTTAACTAAAGGAAATGATGAGTTTAGATATACAGCAAACAGATCTTTCTTATTTCCTCAAGCAGAATTAGATAAAGTTAAAGCAAAATACAATGCAATTAAATTTTTCCCTACAATATTAAATGAAGAAACAAAAAAACGGGAAGGTGGTTACAATCCCGATGAAGAAAATTACCAAGTAGATAAAGAAGGTAGATTAATGTTAGATGAAAATAGAAATCCAATATTAGAAGATGGATTTATCAAGCGACAAATTAAAAAAATACCTGGTGCAATTAAAGATCTAGTGTTGCCTGGATCTCCTGGCTTTACAAGTAAACCACAAACACCTCCTTTACCTAACACACCGATGCCGGTTAAAATGGCACAGAATACACAAGGAACTAATCCAATAACTAACTTGACACCTACTCAAGAGGCGCTACTATCCCCTACAGAAAAGGTAATTGCGGGTAGAACATAATGACAAAAAATTTAGCACTCTCAAAAATAGAATCACATGAAAAATTGTGTAGAATTATGCAGAAACAAACCTATGACAAAATTAATTCTTTAGAGAAACAGATTTGTAGAATAGAAACTATCTTACTAACATCGGTTGGAGCTTTGATCACTGGTATGGGCGGTGTAATCTATATGTTAATCATCCAATAGGATATCCATGAAACTGAGCAAGAATTTTAGCAAGGCTGAGCTTTGTAAGTCCCAAACAGCTGTCAGGATGGGCCTTAACAACAACCCTACGGATGATCAGACCGAAAACTTAAGATTGCTCTGTGAGAGGGTCCTACAGCCCGTTAGAGACCATTATAACCAGGTAGTACACATTTCCAGTGGTTTTAGAGACCCTATCTTATCCAATGCTATAGGTAGCTCAGTTGACAGCCAACATTGCCGTGGTGAGGCAGCTGACCTAGAAATATTCGGTGTTCCTAATAATGAACTAGCAGATTGGATCAAAGAGAACCTAATGTTTGACCAATTAATTTTAGAATACTACACTCCAGGTGAACCTAACTCGGGATGGGTCCACGTCTCATATACAAAAGAAATTAATGCAAATAGAAAAGAATACTTAATGGCCATAAAAAAAGATGGCAAAACTGAGTATAAACCTATATTAGGTCTGTCCACGGACAGATATGCAAAATAACTTACTAGTACACAAACATTTAATTATCAGAGCAGAAGCTCTTCGACCTCCTATGGATGAAGAGCAACTTAAAGAATGGTTTGAAGAATTTGTTCAATCTATAAATATGAAAATATTTATGGGCCCTTATGTTAAGTACTGTAACATGCCAGGCAACCGTGGAATAACAGCTGTTGCAATTATAGAAACTTCACACATTGCTATGCATATTTGGGATGAAGTAAGTCCGGCGTTAATGCAGTTTGATGTTTACAGCTGTGGTGAGTTTAATGTTGAAGACATTTGTAATAAAATTAAAAAAGATTTTGAAATTATTAAAATAGAATATAAGTTTTTAAACCGAGAAACTGGTCTTCACGATATTTCTTAAAATAAAATCCCAGCGCGCCTCGCGTGTATATCCTACTAAATCCATGACCTTAATTCTTCACCTAATACTTCAGAAGCAATATTAATCTTTTTACGTAAAGCTTCTACGATTTTTTCATCAACCGTGTCTTCAGCATTAATATCAACATAGGTTACAGGTTTTTTCTGACCTATCCGGTGAGCACGGTCCTCGGACTGTAATCTCTTCTCAAGATCATAGCCGTTAGAATAGTAAATAACGGTGTTTGCTGCCGTTAAAGTTATCCCATAGCCGCCCGTAGCGGGGGTTCCAACAAAGAACCGACACTTAGGGTCCTCTTGAAATTTCTTAATATTGTCTTGTCTTTCATCTTTTGGCGTTAATCCATAATAGTCAACCACGGATCCCGGACCATAAACTGCTTCTATTTCTTTAATTATATTTTTAATATCATATTGATAATGAGCCCATATAATTGCTTTACCATCCATATCTTCTACTATGGATAACAATTCTTTTATTCTATTATTTTCAATAGCTTGAATTTGACCATTATCATCAGTAAAATGACCACAAGTAATTTGATGTAATCTCATTAATTGAGTTAATGTATTAACAGTAGTACTTTGTTTTCCATTAAGAATAGCTAAAGCTTCCTGCTTCATTTGGTCATATAATTTTCTTTGCTCTTTACTTAAAGTTATCTGACGTTTAATAAATATTTTATCAGGTAAATCTAGGCAATCTTCTTTTAATACACGATAAGAAAAATCTTTTAATTTATCAGATAATTCACCTAAGTTTTTAAAGCCATTAACAATCTGTATTTGTCTACCGTGCATATGTAATGTTTTCATTTGAGCATATCTATTTCTAAAAGAATAGTACGAAGCAAAATCTAACAACCACGGACTTAAAAACTCACATTGAGAAAATAAATCTAATGGGTTTTTAGTAACAGGAGATCCTGTCATTATTCTTCGATATTTAGTTTTTTCAGATAATTTAACAATATTTTTAGTTCTCTTAGCAGAAGGAGTTTTAATAGTAGTCGATTCATCAATAACCATTAAAGTATTATGACAAGACAAAAACTTTTCAGCAAATTCAACTCCTTTAGTTGTACTAAAAGCTTCCACATTCATAATTAAAATATGTAAACTTTCACCTTGTTCAAATAGAGTATCTAAATCTTCTTGTTGTTTTTTAGTAATATTAGCTTGCCACAATACGGTCACATTTTCTATGTGGTTGGGTAAGTGAGTAGGTAATTCATTATTACTCCAAGTACCTACAACTCCTTTAGGAGCGACAATTAAAGCACCATTAACTTTACCTTTGTCATAAAGCATGGCTAAATTATCAATTAATACCTTTGTTTTACCAGTGCCCATTTCCATAAAATAAGCATAAGTTTCTTTATTCCATGACTTTTCTAATGCAGTCATTTGATGATCGTACGGTTTTGTTTTAAATTTATAGTTCATAATTTTTCTTCTTTCTACTTAAGAATATAGGGAGAAAATCTATTTTTGTCAAGGGTAAAAAATAATAATAATAAATGCTTGACAATAAAATAATCAACACTATATTGCTAATTATGAAAGAAAATAAAGTTTACGTCATTCAAGAAATTGCTGGTACTGCCGAAGGTAGGCCTAAAATAAATATTATGGGCGCATCAAAATATGGTGAGTTTGTTTTTTTATTACCGGAACTTTCACAGATAATATTTTCTCCTGGTCCGTTAATTTTTAAACTTAGAAAAGCTTTAAAAGATTTTACGACAGAAGATTATTTATTATTAACTGGAGATCCTGCAATTATTGGTGTAGCGTGTTCGATAGTTTCTGACATAACTAATGGTAAATACAATTTACTAAAATGGGATAAACAAGAAAGACAATATTATCCTATTCAAATTAACTTATATGAAAGAGGAAAGATAGATGAATAATATAGACTTTGAGGAAGACCAAACAAAGATGTTAGGTAAGACTGAAAATATTCAGTCGCTAGCGGACCAAGTGGAAAAACTAAATACTTTAGATCAAGAAGTAGAAATACTAGAAAAAAATCTAAAACAAAAAAAGAAAGACTTTGAATATTTATCAGGAGAAGTTATTCCAACGATGATGGCTGAGATGGGTTTATCTCAACTTAAATTAATGGATGGTTCTTCGGTAGATGTTAAACCAAATTACAGCGCAAACATTACTATTGCTAATAGAGATGCTGCGTTTAACTGGCTTCGTACCAATGGACTAGGAGATATAATTAAAAACGAGATATCTGTATCTTTTGGTCGCAACGAGGATAACAAGGCAGCTGATTATGTTGCTCTTGCAGCAGAGCGTGGGTATCAACCGACACAAAAGTTGAAGGTTGAGCCCATGACTCTCAAAGCGCTAGTTCGGGAGCGTATAGAATCGGGCAAAGAAATGCCTACCGAGCTTTTCAACGTTTTCGTTGGAAA
>Ga0222664_1000840_pt1 | contig 14018 bp, 21 predicted proteins | sample AntAcemetagen604_FD_181147 | JGI IMG/M metagenome (GOLD analysis project Ga0222664, IMG submission 181147) | Saline water microbial communities from Ace Lake, Antarctica - #604 | ecosystem: Environmental > Aquatic > Non-marine Saline and Alkaline > Saline | place: Antarctica: Ace Lake...
CTCCTCATCAAACGCCCCAGGGTACTCTACGATAGAGAGAACCTTGGCGGTGTCGATCTCCTCCACCCGGATGTAGGTATCGGCAGGCATCACGGACACGGTCATGCCGTGGTTGAGCAGATAGGCGGCGAGGAGTCTGAAGTCGGCGTCCCTATCCCTCATCCGAAGCCTTGAAGAATGCCTTCAGCTCAGGCGTGTCACGCATCTCGCGGACACGCTTCATGAGGGCGGCGGGGTCGTCTACGCCTTCGAGGGCGTTGACGCACTCCACCGCACGGTTCCGGTTGGATAGAGCCGTGGCGCTCTTGCTCCCGCCATCGAAGCAGCCAATGCCCTCCTCGTTGGCGTCGTAGACGTTCGAGTGCTTGTCCCATGCGCCCCAGGGTGTAGGGGAGTAGGGGAACAGGTCGTAGATGCTACCCATGATCACATCTGCTCTTCGACGCTCTGACGTACTTGCGTCAGGAGGTTGTTCTGCATCTCCACACGGACGCGCTCGGCTTCCCGGCCTCGGTCGTGTCCGAGGTTGAACATGCTCGTTGCCTGATCGACCGTGATGCGTAGGACGATCTCGATCTCACCAGGCTGAACGACAAGCTCTTCGCGGTCGGGGAGCTTGGTTGCAGTGACTTTCATTCGGTCTCCTCGAAGGTGGCGAAGCTGCAGTAGAAGTAGTTGTAGCCCCTGATGCGTGCGTCAGGGTCAACCACATCGCCTGGCCCGTCGTCCTCATCCTCTTCAATCGTGTAGAGGGTGAGCAGGTAGGCAACGGCTTCTCCGTAGAGCGCCGGGTCGGTGATGTAGCGGGCTTCGAAGTCCCGGCCCCCACGTCCGCCAGCTTGGGAGATGCCGAAGGGCTTTCCATCCAGCCAGATGGACGCCATGGTCATACATCGCTCACCGTCGATGTACGGGTCGTGAACGGTGCGGGTCTCGATGCGGGTGTTCTTGTCCTCGTCGACGGTGTAGAAGTCCACACCCTCGAAGAAGTGGCCGTGAAGGTACTCCCAGAACTCCGTGGATACCTTGCCTGTCATCTTGTAGATGTCGTTGGCGCAGAGCACTGGAGGGCGGTCTGGAGCGGTCTGTACGAACACCACATGGGGCTCCGCATCCTTCTCCCGGTCCTTCGAGTCTTTGACATTCCGATGCAGTACGGAGATCTCCCACCGCAGGAGGGAGCATGTGGGGTCCTCTTGGAAGAGTAGTGCCATTGCACTGGTAGGCGTCCGGGCTACGACCATCGCAAGCTCGGGAGTGCCAGCGGGGCGCTCACCCTTTGCCCACACACCCAGCGGGTCTGCGTAAACGTGGGGAGTGCTGTCGAACCTGAACGCGGTCATCACGGGCATGGGAATCCAAAGAAGGGGAGCACAACGTGAGCAACCATGTGGACGCCTGCTCCAATCACGGGGATGGAGATGGCAGCGCAGTACGCCTTGTACTTCCACTTCTGCCAGAGCGAGAGGGGAGCAAGCTTCTCCTCCGTGTGGGTACCGTGGTCATGCTCGCACTCATGCTGCGTGTCGCTCATTGGGAAGCCTCGTGTTGTACTCACTCAACGCCCAAACCACCATGAAAGTCAGAGAGCTTTCTGCTTTCGAACTACTCTGGGGGCGGGAGGTCCCATGCATCCAAGAGTGCGTCGATGGGTTGCGTGTAGCGCGGCAACTCCACAAGCGGCATTCGAGGCTCCTGACCGAGGTGAACTCGGTCGTGATCTTGGTAGACGTTCTCTCTACGGTCCCACGAGTACGAAAGGTCATACATCACGTCGGGCAGAAGTTCCGGACCCCGCGTCCTCGCCCAGGTCGTCAGGGGGTACCCTCTCCAGGTGACCACGGCTTCCATGAGGGTATCGTCAACTCGGATCAGGTAGCGGACCTGTCGCTTTTTCCACCACAGCCAGCCGCTGGAGGTTTCGTGGCGGACGAGAATCAAAGGTTCGATGTCCATGCGGGTTCCAATCCGTAGAGCGTCTGACCCCGAAAGGCGGGATGTCAACCGAAGCCAACATCCCGCCCTTGGCGATTAGCCCTGAGGGCTTAGGCGTTCGCACCGTTGCTGGGAGCCAGGCCCTTCACGACGCCGCTTGCAGCTTCGGTCAGGGCTGCCGTAGCAACACCCGTCACGTCCTTGGCGATGGCAGTCACGGCGGGGTTCGAAGTGAACTCCCTCACCGCCTGCTGGATGATCGGGAGTGCGCCGCTCAGAGCGAGGCCCGTACCCATGATCGTCCCAGCGGTGCTGTCGCTCCCACCTTCTCCACCACCGAGGCCGTTCACCTGCAACACCTTGATGTCGTGGGTGAGGCCACCGATCGGGGTCATCAGCTCGCGGATGGCGTCCGGGGCTGCCGCGATGAAGGCTACTGCCACGTCACGGATGAGGAGTTCGGAGGCAACCGCGTTCCGGGCTTCCACCAGGAGGCGCTCGCTCTCAGCCGTTGCCTTGCCTTCCTCGAGCTCGGCTGCGGCGAGCAGGGTACGGCTCTTGGCCTGCTTCTCAGCAGCGTCGAACTCGGCCTGCGAGCGGGTGGTCAGGTCGGCGGCGTAACCGTCGGCCGTCTCACGTACAGCGTCGGCTGCACCCTTGGCGGTCGCGGCTACTGCCTCAGCGTTCTGCACTGCGGCGTCACGCTCACCCTGAGCTTCCTTGGCTGCGATGTAGGCACCACGGTCGGCGTTGATCTTGTCCTTCGCGGCGTCTTCCTCAGCCTTGATGGTCACGATCTGCTTCTCACGGTCGGCTGCGGCGGTCTGAATCGCCGTGGTGACGGCTTCCTCAGAGGTGCGCTGCTTGGCGAGGGCGTCTGCCTGGGTAGCGCGGGCTGCTGCTTCCTCGGCACGGGCCAGGGCGAGTGCCTGCTCCTTCGCAACCTCGGCCTCCTGAATGGCCTGCTGACGCTTCTCGTCAGCAACCTTGATCGCCTGCTCCTTCTCGATCCGGGCAGCTTCCACCGCGCGGTTCTTGGCGATGAGGGCCTCCTCCATCTGCTGCTCAGCGGCCTCGTCAGCCACCTTGCGCTTCGCCTCGGCCTGAGCGATCAGGATCGCGGCATCCTCGTTCGCGGCCTTCTGCGCGGCGTCTGCCTGGGCACGGCGGATGGACACGGCCTCGTTCTGCGCGATGTTGGCCTTCTCGGTCTTCTCGGCTTCCTGTGCGGTTGCCTCTGCGATGGCACGAGCCTGAGCCACCCGTGCGGTCTCCTCGGCCTGGGCCTGGATCAGTACCGCCTTCTCGGTCTCGGTCCGCTGCTCGGCCTCGTACTCTGCCACGGAGCGAGCCTGATCGGCTTCCTTCTGCTTCCGGGTCAGCTCGAGGGTCAGTGCCTGCTGACGTGCGGCCACGTCCTGCTTCTGTACCTCGATCTCCGCGTTGCGGTTGATGAGGTTGGTCTCCTGCCGGTTCTTCTCCACGGTGCGCGCCACGTTGCGGCGTCCTTCAGCGGCGATGATGTCCCCACCGTCCTCCGTGAAGGCACCCTGCGTCACGTGAGTGACGGATACGGCGGTCAGCGTGAGGCCCAGCTTGCTCAGGTCGTCCTGCATCAGCTCTACGACGGCGTCTGCGAACTCCTTCTTCTTGGAGTTGAGCTCGATGAAGCTCTTCTGGAAGGCGGCGGTACGGAGTGCGTCCGTCACCTGCGATTCGATCTTCTGCCGAACGATGTTGCCCATCTCTCGGGGGTCGGAGGTACCGAGGCTCTGTACGGCGAGTACGATGGCCTTGTCGTCTTGCGGGTTGATCTGTACGAACATCTCACCCTTGATCTCTGCCGGGATCATGTCTCCGGAAGGTACGGCGTCGATGCCTGTTCGCACGATGGGCACGCGGATCGCCTGAAGGCTCACGCGGGCTACACGGTGGAACATGGGGATCACCCACAAACCGCCGCCCGTGCTCACAACCGGGCTGCTGCCACCGGTTTTCACGAGGGCTTCGTCAGCCAGGGGCACCTTGTAGAAGGCGCGGATGGCCGCGAGCACTCCTACGGTGCCGAGTACGACACACAGGGCAACTGCCCCGATGATGAAGAGGATGTTTTCCATTTTCTACTGCTCCAGTGGTGCGACGATGTAGGTATTCGTCGCTTCGTTGTAGTCCTCAACGATCACCTGAGTACCTCGGGTGATGTTGTCAGCAACGCTGTCGCTGCTACGGACATTGAGTGTGACGTCAGGGATGTTTCCCGTTCCGTCGATTCGAACTTGGCCCGAGCGTCCGGTGATGGTGCTCGTTGCAACACCCACCTCGCGCACAAAGCCACCCGCAGGTCGGGAGATTGTTGAGTCTGCCGGAGTTGCCTTGGCGATCTTCTCACCGAGCACCCGTGTCAGGAGGAGGCTTCCAGCCGTTGCAAGAGGCAGGGCCACCACAAAGCTGAGCCACCATGTCGACGGTCCGCTGAACTCACTCCACACGGCGTTCGTCACAAGGCCGATGCTTGCGAAGCTGGTGAAGAGGATCTGAAGCAGAACGGAGATCGGAACCTTGCCAAGCCCCAACCACATCATGAAGCCGTGGTCGCCTGCGTCGAACTCCGGGGCGTCATGGTCGAGTCCTGAGAGGTCTCCGAGCACTTCGCTGAATCCGCCGAGGATCAGGTCGATCAGGGTGAACGAGACGGCAAGCGCCATCAGAAACAAGAAGGGCCAGTTGTACCAGCCCTGTAGCCAAACCATGTCGACCATCTGTGATGTGCCTCATCTCGGGTGTTCTGAGGGGTCAACCCTCGGTATCACACAGAACGTTAGTTTCAGCTCTGTCGTGCTTACGAAGTCTTTTGTTCTCTCGCTGCCCGAGCGGTATCTCGCGCCTGCTTCTCGAGGTTGGGGATGGAGAGGCTCCGCTTCTTGGGCTTCCACCCATGAATCGCGAGGGGGGCATCGATCTCCGGCCCTGTCCACACGCCCTCATAGAGCGCTTCAGTGCTATGCCAGCGGTACCCACTCTCGTACAGGGACGTGGAGCTCATGTCCCGTACCCCGAGAGCGGTGCCCTGGAGGATGGGACGTATCTGAACGATCCCGGTCTTCCTCCCCACCACAACGAACTCGTAGGAGCGGCTCTCAGCCGGGCGCGGGTCAGAGTTGTAGGAGCCGTCCTTGTACGCAACCACGGTCCACTTGAAGTGCTGGCCCGGCTCAAGGTCGCGGAGGGTGCCCTGGCGGATTTTCTGCCCAACCTTCCACACCTTCTTCTTGCGAACCTTCTTGGGCTTCGTCTTGGGCATGTCGTAGGGCTCCAAGCCCTGAGCTTCCAGCTTGCTCTGGAGCAGCTTGATGAACTCGTCGTCCCGTTCCTTGGTGGTCGCCTTGAACTGCACGTCATAGTCGATCAGGCGATTGCCGTCCTCGTCTTCGGCGTAGGCTTCCTCGCTGTAGGCCCCGATGGAGTAGTCCTCCATGAACAAGGCCCCGATGTCGCCCTCGTAGAACACTCGTGAGACGCAGTCAGCCTCTCGGGCCTTCCATCCCCACTTGGTCCCGAGGATGCCAGCGCCGGGGTAGTTGGAGTCCTTCTGCTTCCCGGTGCCACGCCAGAACCTCAGTGCGGCGCTGCGTCCCCACGAACGGGGAACCTTGAGCAGCCCAGCGAGTACCGTGTGAACGAGCCACCGGTTCCTGGCGGTGTTGGCTGCGGTGTACCGGTCGGCTACCAGATCTGCGTCCCAGATCTCCTCGTAGCCGATGGACTGCAGGGCCTTCTCGCCAATGAAGATGACACACGTCCGGAGGATGTCGTCGGGACGTTCCGCCATGCGTTGAAGCTTCACAGCTCTCCACATTAGGTTCGCGCGCTCCTGACGATCCCAGGCAGGCTTGTTCCACCCCTTGCGTCCATCCTCGAAGACTCGAACACCGTCACCCGGACGCTCCTTGTAGGCGTCTGCCACTCGCTGCTTCCATGTGGCGATCTCCTCCTCCGTGAAGAGGAAGTCTCGGTGGGTACGTCGATCATGTGTCGTCATCTGTTGTCCTTTTCATAGCAGGCAGCGCAGAGGCCGTGCGATTTCATGTCCTTCTTCCAGTGGTCAGACCACTCCTTGCTGATGGTCTTCCGGCACTTCAAGCACACCGTTATCACCCAAGCCACTCACACCTTCCTGATAGTATCCGCGCCGCCCATGTAGGGTCGAAGCTCGTCTGGGATTGTGATGCTCCCATCCGCTTGCTGGTACTGCTCGAAGATCGCCACGATGGTTCTACCCAACGGGAGCGCCGAGCCGTTCAGCGTGTGGACGTAGCCCTTGTTCTTCTTGATCTTGTACTTGATGCCCGCGCGCCGAGCCTGGAAGTCCTTGAAGCACGAAACCGAGCTGATCTCGCGCCACTCCCTCATCCCAGGCAGCCACACTTCAAAGTCGTAGGTGATGGCCGAGCTGAACCCAACATCACCCGCGCAAAGAGCTACAACGCGGTGCGTCAAGCCCAGGGCGTCGAGCAATGCCCCAACGTGAACAACCATGGCATCCAGAGCGGTCTCGCTGTGCTCCGGCCTCACGAACTGAACCAGCTCCACCTTTTCGAACTGGTGTTGCCTGATCAACCCGCGCGTGTCTCTGCCGTGACTCCCGGCTTCGGCCCTGAAGCAAGGCGTGTGTGCGGTGTAGCGGACGGGCAAGCGTGTCAGCGTTTCCTGGGCGTGCAGGTTGGTGAGAGGCACCTCTGCTGTAGGAATGAGGTACCGGTCGCCTACGGGGAACAGGTCGTCCGCGAACTTGGGGAGCTGTCCGGTGCCTTGCATGGTGTCAGCGTTGACGATGAAGGGGACGGTTGCCTCGGTGTATCCTGCCGCCGTGTTCTGGTCGAGCAGCCACATCATGAGCGCACGATTCAACTTCGCCGCGCCGCCGTACATGACAGCGAACCTCGAGCCGCTGAGCTTCGAGGCACGCTCAAAGTCCAACACTCCCAGCCGAGTTCCCAGCGTGTAGTGGTCCTGAGCCTCGAAGGGTAGCTCAACGATGGGCTGTTGCTCCACGACGAAGTTGTCTCCCTCGTCCACACCGGCTGGCACAAGACGGTCGAGCCAGTTGGGGAGCTGAAGGAGCAGATCGTCCACCTGCTTGTTCACTTCCTTGAGTGCGGTGTCGGCCTCCCCAATCTTGTCCTTCATGAGGGCGAGGAGCTTTTGGGCGTCACCGGCCTCTTCCATCTTCCCGAGACGGCGCATCTGTCCGACGGCCTTGGAGCCCTTGTTCAGCTCTGCGCGAAGCGAGCTCACCAGTCCGGAATGCTCAGCGCGTGCGCGCAGGGCTTGTACCAACAGGTCAACGGGGTACTCGAACCCTCGGCGCGAAAGCATCCGCTTGAGCGCGTCGGGGTCTTTCAGAACTCGTGCAGCTTCAATCATCGTCTTCTCTCAGGCCAGTACCAAGCTCAGGGCACCCAGGCCCTTCTCGTGGTCGTTGGCGATGGTCTCGTTGTAGTGGTCGCCCTTCATCTCCCCGAACACCCTCTCGTGCCACTCTTCGTGGGGGAGGATGGCCTTGAAGATGCGTCGGATGTCCTCGGGAGCCTCTTCATCAGCGGCGATGGCCCGGATGCGGTGCAACCTCATGCTCTCTGCCTGCATGGCTGCCTGCATGGCGTCCTTGAAGGAGTTGACGTTCGGAAGCACCTCTGCCCAGTACCGCTGAGTAGCAACACCGTCGGTCTCGGGCTGAAGGTCACGGTTGGTGAGGAGCTCGCTCATCCACGAGCCGTGCAGCGCCTCTTGGGTCATCACCCTGAAGACGTTGTGCCGGTCGCGGTGCGTCATCTCGCTGCCGAACCTGAGCAGAATCTCGGAGAGGAGGTTGACGGCGGCGAACTCACCGACGTACTGACGTTGGAGCCAGCGGTTCAGCTTGGCCTCGTCGTTCTTGGTCTCTTCCCACCACTTTTGTGAAGTCTTCATCATTGCTCCCTTGTTGTCCATCAAGACAAGCTCACTTGCCTCGAAACCACCATTTCGAATCTACGCGAGCAGCACCTTGTCAACAATGCGCTGCGTGAAGGGGTGCTTGTCCAAGAAGGCCAGCCGTACCTTGCACCCGCTCACCCGTACCTCAAGGAAGTCCTCGGTCAGTGCGAGCGCTCGAGCATCAATCTCCACGTTCACCGGCCTCTTATCGGAGTCCATCACCTCGATGCGGATCTCGGAGGTGAGCGGGGCCACGAAGCAGCCAATGCGAGGTCGGCTTGCGCAGATCGGAGTGAGGAACAGGGCGGGGATCTCTGGATGCGAGGCCGGGCCTCCAGCGCTCTTGTTGTAGGCCGTCGAGCCGAGTGCCGTGCTGATGATGAATCCATCGCCCACCATCTTCCAGCAGTAGAGGTCGCCGTCGATGTAGATGCGAAGGTTGGAGCTCTGTCCGCTGCTGCGGTTGATTACCACGTCGTTGAGGGCATGTCCCTCTCCGTGGTTGACGCTCAGCCGGGGGAACTCGTAGGTCTTGAACCTGCCGTCCCGAATCTCACGGAGGAAGATCTGGTGTGCGCCACCACGGATGTTGTTCATGAGGAACCCGATGGTCCCCATGTTGACGCCGAGGTACGTGTACTTCGTCCCGTGGGTCCGCACCGCTTCAAGCATGGTGCCGTCACCGCCGAACACGAACATCAGGTCGTCTTGTAGACCCTCGATCTTGTCGAGTTCGGCCTGTAGCGCCGCGCCGTCCTTGTGTCGATCTGCTCCGAAGAAGTGCATGGCTATCCCTGCCCCCGCCCGTCGTCATGGTAGATGCGGGCCGAAATGTTGTCGCAGTGGTGTACGTGAGCAGCCAAGGGGCAACTCACCCGCTCGAGCTTCTGGTGGTCCGAGCCTTCGCCGTGGGTGTACCTGAGCGCGTTGTGCTCGTCCTCGGTCAGCTCGAAGCCGTACAAGCTCTCCAGGTCTGCCAAGATCTCATTCTTGACAAACTCCCAAGCCGCGTACTCCTCGCCGCCGATGTGGTACACGCGGTTCCGGTAGGGCCAGCAGTAGGCATGGCCCACGGGTCCGTACCTGAATGGCTTCTCGATGTCGTGGAAGAAGAGCACGATGGTTGCGGAGTCTGCCGTGAACCCCAGGGGTCGGTAGGCGTTCAGAGCTTCCCAGGTCAGGAGGTTCACCCGGATGCAGTCAGCGATGTGGTCAGCGTAGCCGCCTTCCCACGCCTGATGATTGTGTCCGCTTCCCGTCGCGTAGTGGAACAGCTCACGATGTCGGTCGTAGATGGCCAGCAAGGCAACCCTACGGGGGTCTTCCATGCCCAACAGGAGCTCGCGGAGAGTCTTCATTCGATGGGCCTTCCACACTCGCGGCAAGCCGTTTCCTTCTCAGGGTGCGGCTCGCATTCATGTTCGTGGTGGTCGATGTGTTTGTCGGGCGGGAGTTGGCAGAAGGGGAAGCCGCAAGAACCTACGAGAGCGTCCTCGTGTCCCCAATCCCACGCGTCGATGTACTCGTGAGGGCTGATCTCGATGGTGAAGACTTGGGGCTGCTCTGCCTCAGACACCCGCCAATGAGCGCACGAGCAGTATTTGCAACCGATGGGGCGCATCCGGTCGTAGCTGTCGAAGTGGCGCTCGTAGTCATGTCCGCAGGCACACTCGCGGTGGTCCCCGAAGTCCGGGCGGTAGGACTCGTTCACGCGGAGTCGAAGGTTGGTCAGTACTGGAGCAAGACAGCCCAACGCGTCGGAGTCCAATGCCTCAAGACTGGCCAGCAATGCTGTCGCCTGCACCTCGGTGAGCTCAAGGCTCACTTCTGCTTCTCGGTCCCAGCTCATAGTGCGGCCCTCCTTTCACGCTTGTCCGACAACGCGGCACGGTGCCTGTTGCGGTGATGTCGAAGTTGCCAGGAGCTCATGGCCTCGAGAGCCGCAGCGTCGCGCCGCCTCTTGGGCCGAGTCCCCTTCTTGGTGTGGCCGTTGCCACCCGTGCCCGTTCGTGCGGGCTTGGTGCTCTGGTGCTTGAGGGGCGCACCACGCTTGGTCAGCTCGCGGCTGATGCTCTTGAAGTAGTAGTCGAAGGCGCGGATGGCCTTCACCTCTGCCTCGTTGGGCAGCCGCTCCTGCTGCCACTCGTTGCAGCACTCACAGGTGTAGCCGAAACGTCCGTGGATGTTGTCCTTGGCGTTGGTCAGCTCCACCCGCTTGTTCTGAAGCCAGCGGTCACCCTTGAGGGCGATTTGCTCGACGGTCAGAATGTCGATGCCTTCATGGCGTGGGGTACTCATGCGAAACTCACGTCGATGGTGAACATGCGGCTCTTGAGGGTCACCTTGCCGCGCTTGATCTTGGTCACGCCGTAGCCCTTGGCGACGTTCCGGTCGAGTTCCTCAACAATCTCTTCGATGTCGGAGTCAGAGTACTTGAGGGTCTGGAGCTGGCCTCGCCAGCTTGAGCGCGGGATGGTCTCGCCCGCAAGCTGGTCGCGGTACTCGTTGAGCTTCGCGTCAAACGCGGAGTCACTCACGAATTCGACACCGCCTTGGAGCTGGTACTCGTTGCCATCCTTCACAGGCTTGCCCTTGGAGGTGGCTACCTTGACGCCAACCACCATGACGGTGTCCTTGCGCCAGGGCTTGCCTACCCACTCAGGGTCTTCTCGGAAGTTCTTGAAGCCGCGCCACTTCTCGAAGGTCTTGCCGCCGTCCTTGGAGCGAACCTGGCGGTGCTCTCCAGCGAAGGCGCTACCGCGAGGGCAGATGCACTCGAGCAGGTACAAGGTCCAGATCTCGGTCACGCGCCAGTAGGTCTTGCCGTGGCGTACAATGTCGTCGATCTCTACCATGGCTTAACTCTCCGTCCGGGCTTTTTCGGCAGCGTTGATCCAGTCGGCAAGAGCAACAAAGACGTCGTCTCCGGCTCCGTCGAAGTTGATGGCGGGCAAGAGGCCCTCAATCCCCTCAACCTCGATCTCGGTAGTTCCGCCATCGGTTGTGGTGGTGATGGAGGCACGAATGCCTCCAAGATGTACCACCCGCTGGTTGCCGATTTCGAGGGGCTCTACCATGATTCAACTCTCCTTCGGGGCCTTGTAAGCTCCGTGGTTCAAGTTGATAACGATGCGAGCGCCACCCAACTCAGAGCCCATCTCGGCATAGATGTCGTACCCCGAGTTCCGTAGAGCCATCCGGGCAACGAAGAGGCCGAGCCCTGTCCCGTTGTTGCGGGAGCTGTAGTGGGCGTCAAACACACGCTCCAGCAGGTCCTCGGGGATGCCGGGTCCGTTGTCGCTGACGGTGATCACGTTCTCGGAAGGGCTGTCGATCTCGATGATGCCGGTGAAGTCCCTGTCCTCCCGGCGCATGGAAGAGAGGAAGCGGAGGGAGTTCTTCACAAGCCCGATGATCATTGGGTCCATGTGTCGGCGGCGGGCTGTGACGGTGCCCTCCAAGAACCTGTCGGTCGCGCGGAGGTCAATGCCGGTCCCGTAGTATTGGTCCCAACGTGGGAACCCGAGCTTCACTCCGTTGAAGACGTGCTCGCCCTTGTGTGCGGAGAGCATCTCGCCCTTCCACTGGTAGCGGTTCATCGGGTCGCTGAGGCTCTGCATGTGCTGCAGGCTGGCGATCAAGGAGTTCACCTCAGCGGTGGCCTTCTCAGATCGGGTCAGCATTGCGCGGAGACGCTTGGCTCGGCTCCACAGGTTCCCCCACAGGCTGTTCAGCTCGTGGCTGTTGGCGTCGAAGGCGAGCCCATTGGTGAAGGTGGTGAGCCAGTTCTCGTGGGCTTGGACGGCGTTCCTGTGTGCCTGCTCCTTTGCCTCGAACTCAGCCTTACGTTCTGCCAACCGAGCGAGGCGACGCTCAATGCGCTCTTCGTCACGTAGGAGCTTCTCAAGGTCGGCAGGGGTGGTCATGAGGGATCGAGCTCCAGTAGAAGTTTGCCGAGCTGAGCCACGGCGAGGTACGCCTGTGATGCTCCTTCGGAATCCTCACTTCCTGCAGTCTGGCTGAACCGGAGCGCGCTCTTCTCGGCGTGATCAGATGCATCATTGAGGTTCTTCTCAATGAGGCGCGTCAGGGTTCCTTTGCTCATCATGTGGTCTCCAAGGTGCCGGAGCACTTGTCGCAGGTTCGGTGGCCCTCTCGGGCGTCGTAGTAGGCGCACTCAGAGCAGGGAGTGGGAAGGTCTTCCCCGTCCAACACCTTGAGTGCTTCTGCCGCAGCGGCGCTTGCGCGTCCGTAGGCTTCATCGCCACCTCCGCAGCACCAATCGCATCCGCTGAGCTCCCGGTCCATCCGGGCCATTTCACGGCGAGCACTGATCAGCTCTCGTCTTGCATCAGCCTTGCTCACTTGCGCCCCTTAGCAGTCGATGTCTACGATGTACTCGATGCGCTGCTGAGGCAGCTCGTAGATGATGAACTCGTTGTGAATCAGGCTGCGGCCCTTTTCGCCCTGGATGCTGTTGTAGCCCTTGAGCAGCCGGTGTCCGCGCCGCAGGTCGCTCTGCGAGTTCTGGAGCTTCTTGATGCGTCCCAGCGCAACGTTCACCACAAAGAGGTACACGTTGTTCCGGCTGTTGCGCGTTCCACCCCAGCCGCCCCGGCTGTAGTTCAGGCTCTTGGAGCTGGAGTCGGCGAAGTAGAGGCCGTTGCCGAACATCGAGCCGGTCACCACAGCGCCCGGAGGCCGCATGAGCAAGCCCTTGGAGGTGATGCCCATCATGTTCGCGTTGCGGCTGCCGTGGTAGAGGTGCTGGTGGTTGCCGTAGTTGCCGCTGTCGAACCAACCCTTCGGAGCTTGGCTTGCCACCCGAGCGCGGTACACGCCTCGGATCTTGAGGTTCCGAGCGAAGCCGTGGTTGCCGCCCCGGCTCTTCATGATGCCGTCCACGATGCCCCGGTACTCCGCGCTACCCTTCTCAACAACCTCAATCTTGGCACCGATAGCGTCGTAGCGGTCCCAGTCGGTGGAGGAGGCCGCGAAGGTGCTCTGCACACCCTTCACGTCGCCCAGCAGGTCGAGCAGGTCGATCGCCTCGTTCAGCTTGGCGGTGTCGTCGATGCAGAGGCGTCGCCAAGCTGCCCGCGCTGCCGCACCGGAGCCAACCCGCACTGCCTGAGGGATGGCGTTGTAGTAGTAGCCGGTGAGCTTCATCAGCTCTTCGAAGTCAGCGGTGCCACCAACCACGAGGCCGCGAATCTCATCCACGATGTCCTTGCCGCTCTGAATCTGCCCTGCGCTCAGCGTGCCCAGCGGGTTGTCGCTGGTGGCCTTGAGTGCGCCCGTGTTCAGCTTGGAGCGAGCCGCCTTGCCAGCTTCCTCGTAGAAGTGCTGTAGCATGTTGGCTACCGCGCGGGGCATGGGAGGCCGCGTCACCTTCTTGGGGGAGGCAGGCGCGTTCACGGTCACGTTGGCCTGCGATGCGGCACTCAGCTTGGTCGTGTCCACGATGCCCTGAGCAGTGCTGCTGCCGGTGTTGGCCTGAGCCAGCTCAACAGGCACGTACTTGAAGGTGTAGTCGCGGGCGTCAAAGCGGCGGTCACAACCGCTGCACTTCAAGGAGCCAGCCTCGTTGGCCTTGGAGCCACACCCGGAGCACTTGGGCTTGCGGAACTTCTTGCGGAGCAGGGCGATGTACTCGGTGCGGGCTTCCTGCTCGGTCAGCGGGGAGCCGTTGGCGTGGAGGTACTCCTTCTTGGAGGATCGTGCGCCGCCGATGCGTCCGTAGTCCACAAACACCAGGCAGTTGCCGGTCGCTTGATCGCGCTGCAGCTCTGCGGTGTAGAACTTGTTGGCGTTGTTCTTGGGGTCCGCGCAGACGCCGTAGGTGCGTTCCAGAACGTCCACCGCGCCAAATCCTGCGGTTCCGATTGCCAGTGCTTTGATTGCCACGTTGTACTCTCCGTTGTTACTGCATCAACGTACAGCATGTCGAGATTGTCAGAGAGCTTCTGCCCTCTATCTACGTTTTAGGATCCTCTGGATGTCAGCCGGACGCACCTTCTTAGGAGCAAGTCTGGCAATCACCTGTCGCTGCTTCAGCTTGTTGGGAAGATCCCTGTAGGCGTGGAGGAGTCGTTCGATCTCCTCGT
>Ga0222664_1000843_pt1 | contig 13990 bp, 12 predicted proteins | sample AntAcemetagen604_FD_181147 | JGI IMG/M metagenome (GOLD analysis project Ga0222664, IMG submission 181147) | Saline water microbial communities from Ace Lake, Antarctica - #604 | ecosystem: Environmental > Aquatic > Non-marine Saline and Alkaline > Saline | place: Antarctica: Ace Lake...
ATAGTAACTATGGTTTTAAATTTTGATAAACTGATAATAATCATAGGAATATTTTTATTCCTTATATTAATTCGTTTACTAATACTTACACCAATAATGAAAAGGTTGGAAGACGGTAAATTACACTTTGGAATTATAGTTTTTGAGCCTATTCTAATCTTTTTTCAGTTGTTTTTTCCACTTGTTAGTATGATAAAAAGAGAGGTTGAATGGAAGAGCAATATTTGAATTTAAGCGAAAAAGCTCGAATTGATTTGGGCTTAATAAAATCGGCACTAGCGGGAAATCAACATGCTTACGCTGATTTAATGGTACATTATAAAGAGGCTGTTTATTTTATGGTACTCAAAATGGTTTCTGACCCTATTGATGCAGAAGACCTAACCATAGAGTCATTTGGTAAAGCTTTTAAAAAATTACATTTATATGAGCCTAAATTCGCATTCAGTACCTGGCTTTTTAAAATTGCAACAAATAACACAATTGATTTTTTAAGGAAGAAAAGAACCAAAACCATTTCAATTGATTCTGGTTTTTCTGATAAGGATGGAGAAAATTACCTTTTTGAAATTCCGTCAAAAGGCCGCACGCCGGAGGCAGATATGATTAGGCATGAGAAGTTTGATGTTTTACACAAGGTTATTGAAACTCTGAAGCCACGTTATAGAAACTTAGTAAAACTCCGATATTTTGATGAACTTAGCTACGATGAGATTTCAAAAGAATTAAATATCCCAATCGGTACAGTTAAAGCTCAATTATTTAGAGCCAAAGCATTACTGCAAAATATTTTAGAACCAGGAAAAGAAAACTTTTAAATTGTGGATTTAGAAATTTTAATAAAGTATTTCCCAGACCTTTCAAGTGAACAACTCGAAAAGTATGAAGAGTTTAGAAAGCAGTTTGCTTTTTGGAATGAGAAAATTAATTTAATCTCTCGAAAAGATTTAGACTCTTTTTACGAAAGGCATGTCCTTCATTCGCTTGCGATTGTAAAGTTTTTCGATATTAAGCCTTATCAAAAAGTAATGGATATTGGAACAGGAGGTGGATTCCCTGGATTGCCACTTGCCATTTATTTTCCCGACACGCAATTTACATTGGTTGATTCTATTGGTAAAAAGATAAAGGCAATAGAGGAGATTTCTAAATCCTTACAACTTCAAAATGTTATTATCATAAACGATAGAGCCGAAAATATTGATGGTAAATTTCATTACATTACCAACAGGGCTGTTGCTCCTTTGAGTAATTTATGGAAATGGACAAAAGGAAAATATGTAGATACCCAAAAATTTAAAGGGGGGTTAATTTCATTAAAAGGTGGCGATTTGGCTTCAGAGATGCAAAAAGCCGGAAAAAAAGTTGAACAAATAGAATTGAGTAAAATATTTGAGGAACCTTTTTTTGAAACAAAAAAAATACTTCATATTCGAGTTTAATTGGTGTTTTGTAAATCAACCAATTTTTTGAATATTCCTGTTTCATTTTTTATTAGAAAATCGTAAGTACCTTCTTCAGAAATACTTCCATTTTCAATTACATAAATTCTATCAACATTTCTAATGGTACTTAGTCGATGAGCTATAATAATGGAGGTTCTATTTTCCATTAATTTTTCAAGGGCTTCTTGCACTAAACTTTCAGATTTTGAATCTAACGAACTTGTAGCTTCATCTAAAATTAAAATTTTAGGGTTTCTTAAAACGGCTCTAGCTATTGCAACCCTTTGCTTTTGCCCGCCAGATAATTGAACGCCTCTTTCACCAACTAAGGTGTCAAATCCTTCAGGAAAACTTAAAATAAATTCATAAGCATTAGCATTTTTGGCCGCCTCAATAACCTCATTGTCCGAAGCATCAGGTTTTCCGTAAAGAATATTTTCTTTAATTGTGCCACCAAATAACATAACTTCTTGAGGTACAATTGCTATACTTTCTCTCAATGAGGTTAAATCAATATCATTGATATTTTGGTTATTGATAACTAAAGAGCCGGATGAAACATTATAAAACCTCAACAGTAAAGAAACTATTGTAGATTTTCCAGCTCCACTTTGACCAACAATAGCAACTTTTTCGCCCTCATTTATTTCTAAATTGATATCTTTTAAAACATCATTTTCAGGTCTATTTGGATAAACAAATCCAATTTTTTTAAATTCAATTTTTCCTGATATCTTATTTATTGTTGCGGTTTGGTTAAGGTCTATGTTTTCACTTTCCTCATCAATTAAATCTAAAAGGTTTTCTGTAGCTCCTGTAGCCTTAACTAATTGCGCATAAACATCAGCAATCCCCCCAAAAGAAGCTCCAACAAAAACTGTGTAAATTACAAATGATAACAAGTCGCCTTGTGTTATTTCTCCTGATTCTTTTAGCAATAATCCAAACCAAATTACTCCAATTATTGCCCCAAATAACCCAAAAATGATGAAAGAAACAAAAGCGCCTCTAAACCTTGCATTTGTGAGGGATATTTTTACAATTTTCTCTATTGAACTTTTATATCGTTTAATTTCAAAAACCTCATTGGCAAAGGCTTTAACAACATTTATTCCCTGCAGAGTTTCTTCAACCACAGTATTGGAGTCTGCAATAATATCTTGGGTTTGTTTAGAAAGTTTACCAATAAATTTACCGAAAAAATAGGCAATTAAAGCAATTACAGGAACAACAGCTAACATGAAAATAGTAAGCTTTCCTGAAATTGTAGATAGCATAATAATCCCGCCGAAGATGGTAAATATTTGTCTTAAAAATTCAGCTATAGAAGTGGTAAATGTGGTTTGTAGCAGTGAAACATCAGCCGAAATTCTAGAGTTTAGTTCACCAACCCTCCTTGAATTAAAAAATTGAATAGGTAACTTTATTAAGTTGCTATAGGTTTTTTCTCTAAGCAGGGCAAGTCCCTTTTGAGTAACAATTTCAAATAAATAAATTCTTAAGAAAGAAAAAATGGCATTTCCTAAGAAAATAAAAAGCAGAACCAAAGCCAATTTATTTATTTCTGCGGTGGTATCTTTATCTAATAAACCTCCTAATAAATATGGAAATGTTAATGTTGCTGCACTCGAAAGCATTAAAAAAACTAAACCTGAAAAAAAGTATCCTTTGTAAGGTGAGAAATATTTGAAGAGTCTTAAACTTTTCTTTAACGCCGATTTTTTGAGTTTTTCTCTTTTTGCCATAACAGGCTGCAAAATTAACTTTAAACATTTTTAAAATATTTTATTTGCAGATGAAAAAAAGAAAACTATTTTTGCAGGCTTAATTACGAACAATAGTCAATACATATAAAAGATGAAACGGACATTCCAACCTTCAAACAGAAAAAGAAGAAACAAGCACGGTTTTAAAGCAAGAATGGCAACTAAAGCTGGAAGAAAAGTTATAGCAGCTAGAAGAGCGAAGGGAAGAAAAAAACTTTCTGTTTCTGATGAAATGAATAGAAAAGGAAACGTATAAATTTCTTTTAAAAATATAAAAGCCTCATTGTTTTAAAGCAATGAGGCTTTTTTTATGCCAAAAATTCTGAAACTTTCAATTTTGTTTCTGGCTTAAATAAATTATGACCTAAGTCTAAAATTTTCACTAAAACTAAGTCTCCATATTGTTCATTTAAAAATTTAGAGTAAGCTGCCTTTATGGCTACATCTCTTTTTCCTAAGATTACCAAAGTATTTTGGCTTTTCTTTTTAAGATTTTTATTTATTAACTCATGGTTTGGGTTTATTAATTTAAAACTTTGCCAAACCAAATATATTTTTTGTCTTTTTTCTTTTGAGGAAACATTAAACTCAACAAATTTCTTCAGATTTTCACTAGTTAAGCCTAAGTAGCTTGAAAGCGCTATCAATTGAGGTAAGCCCAAGGTGTTTTTTGTAAATAGTTTTGATAAATTTTCCCCAATCTTGGTATGGGTAACCAATTTGTACCAAGGGTTTACAATTACACCATCAGGTGCTAAAAAAACCGATTTATTTATTTTCTTAGAAAACTTTTCAAGCAAACAAAAAGCAAACTTACCTCCCATACTATAGCTTAAAAGTGAAAAATTATCCACTTTTTCTTTTTCTAGGATTAATTCAAATAGATTATACCATTCCAATTTTGTAATTGGCCTTTTAGAAATCCTATCAATTGGAAAGGTTGATTCTCCATGATAGCATAAATTAATGCCAATCACCTTGTAGGTTTTAGTTAGCTCTTCAAAAAAGAAAAAATCTCGATAATCTCTACCAAAACCGTGTAAAGTAACTAAATGGCTAGGGCCATTTCCGTATACAAAGTATTGAATTTTAATGTTATTTAAAAATACAAATTCTTGCTTAATGATAAACTTTGATTTAACTGATTTAGCTTGCAAAAGTCAATCAATTTATTAAATCGTAAAAACATTGATAAGATGTTGAAAAAAACAACCAAATAGATTGGCTTTTTGGGGTTTTAATCTTTCTATTTCGGTTACTTTCGTACACCAAAATCGTTCAATATCATGCCAAAAGACTCCTCAATTAAGTCGATATTAATTATAGGTAGTGGCCCTATTGTAATTGGTCAAGCTTGTGAGTTTGATTATGCAGGTTCACAAGCATCAAGGTCATTAAGAGAAGAAGGAATAGAAGTTTCTTTAATAAACTCCAACCCTGCAACAATTATGACCGATAAGGTCACCGCAGACCATGTTTACCTTCTTCCTCTTGAGCCAGAATCAATTATAAAAATTTTACAAGAGCAAAAAATTGATGCTGTATTGCCAACCATGGGAGGACAAACAGCTTTAAATTTAGCAATTGAGTGCCAAAACCAAGGAATTTGGGAAGAATATGGGGTTAAAATGATTGGTGTTGATATTGATGCCATTGAGATAACCGAAAACAGAGAAGCTTTTAGAGCTTTAATGGATGAAATTGGAATAGGAAGTGCTCCGTCGGATACCGCTAAATCTTTTCTTCAAGGAAAAGAAATTGCTCAAGAATTAGGTTTTCCTCTTTGCGTAAGACCTTCTTACACACTTGGAGGTTCGGGTGCATCATTTGTGCATGAAGCTAAAGATTTTGAGGCTGCCTTAACAAGAGGTTTGCATGCTTCTCCTATCCATGAAGTTATGCTTGATAAAGCCTTACTTGGTTGGAAAGAATATGAGTTAGAACTTTTGAGAGATTCAAATGATAATGTAATTATTATTTGTTCAATTGAAAATTTTGACCCTATGGGGGTTCATACAGGTGACTCAATTACGGTAGCACCTGCAATGACGCTTAGCGATAAAACATATCAACGAATGCGCGATATGGCAATAAAAATGATGCGTTCTATTGGTGATTTTGCCGGAGGATGTAATGTTCAATTTGCAGTAAGTCCAGATGAAGATGAGGACATTGTCGCTATTGAAATTAACCCAAGAGTTTCTAGATCATCAGCTTTGGCATCAAAAGCAACTGGATATCCCATTGCGAAAATTGCCGCTAAATTGGCTATTGGATATACACTTGATGAGTTAACCAATCAAATTACAAAATCTACTTCCGCCTTTTTTGAACCAACTTTAGATTATGTAATTGTAAAAATTCCGCGATGGGATTTTAGCAAATTTAAAGGAGCCGAAGAGGAGTTAGGCTTGCAAATGAAATCGGTTGGAGAAGTAATGGGAATTGGACGAAGCTTTCAAGAGGCCCTGCAAAAAGCTTGTCAATCGCTCGAAATAAGAAGAAATGGTTTAGGGGCAGATGGAAAAGAGCTCACAGATCAGGATACAATTCTTTATAAACTTGAACATCCATCATGGGACAGATTATTTAGAATATATGATGCTATTAAATTAGGAATACCATTCAAAACAATAAAAGAAAAAACAAGAATTGACGATTGGTTTTTACGTCAAATTGAAGATTTAATAAAATTAGAAAGAGTAATTGAAAAAGAATCAATTAATACTATTCCTAAAGATTTACTATTTGAGGCCAAACAAAAAGGATATGCTGATAGGCAAGTTGCCCATTTGTTAAAATGCCTTGAAAGCGAAGTTTACGATAAAAGAATTAAAGAAGGTATTAAAAGGGTTTATAAACTTGTTGATACCTGTGCAGCAGAATTTCCTGCACAAACACCATATTATTACTCAACATTTGAGTTTGAAAATGAAAGTGTTGTAAGTAATAAAAAGAAAATTGTTGTTTTGGGTTCAGGCCCTAATAGAATAGGTCAAGGAATAGAATTCGATTATTGTTGTGTGCATGGTGTATTGGCTGCCAAAGAGTGTGGTTATGAAACCATCATGATTAACTGTAATCCTGAAACTGTTTCTACAGATTTTGATACAGCAGACAAACTTTATTTTGAGCCAGTTTTTTGGGAACACATTTATGATATTATTCAGCATGAAAAGCCCGAAGGAGTAATTGTTCAGTTAGGCGGTCAAACTGCTTTAAAGCTTGCAGAAAAACTTAGTAGATATGGCATTAAAATAATTGGAACTTCTTACGAGGCCTTAGATTTAGCTGAAGATAGAGGTAGCTTTTCAACTTTATTAAAAGAAAATGATGTTCCTTATCCAAGATTTGGAGTAGTTGAAAGTGCCGAACAAGCATTGGATTTGTCCAAAGAATTAGGATTTCCATTATTGGTAAGACCTTCTTATGTATTGGGTGGCCAAAGGATGAAAATTGTAATTAATGAAGATGAACTTGAGCATCATGTAGTAGAAATATTGCGTGAAATGCCTGAGAATAAAATCTTGTTAGACCACTTTTTAGGTGGAGCAATTGAGGCAGAAGCAGATGCTATTTGCGATGGGGAGAATGTTTACATAATCGGAATTATGCAACATATAGAGCCTGCAGGTATTCACTCTGGAGATTCATATGCAGTTTTACCTCCATATAATTTAGGAGACTTGGTAATTCATCAAATTGAAGATATAACTCACAAAATAGCATTAGCACTTAAAACAGTTGGTTTATTGAATATTCAATTCGCAATTAAAGATGAAAAGGTTTATGTTATTGAGGCAAATCCTAGAGCTTCCAGAACAGTACCTTTTATTGCAAAGGCTTATGATGAACCCTATGTAAATTATGCGACTAAAGTTATGCTTGGTGAAAAAAAGGTAACCGACTTTGATTTTAATCCAAAAAAAGAAGGTTATGCTATAAAAATTCCTGTTTTCTCTTTTGAGAAATTCCCTAATGTGAATAAGGAATTGGGCCCTGAGATGAAATCAACAGGGGAAGCAATAAGATTTATAAAAGATTTAAGAGATCCTTTCTTTAGAAAAGTTTACGCAGAAAGAAATTTTTATTTAAGTAGATAATTTTGGTTTACCAAGCAGATTTAGTTGGGGTTTTAAGAACCCTTTTAATCATTGTTCTAGTTTATTATACTTTTAGAATGTTGATTAGGGTTGCGTTACCTTTTATATTGAAATTCTTTGCAAAAAGAGTTCAAAAAAACTTTGAAAACCAATACAAACGGCAACAAGGATTTCAAGAAGAAAACATCAAATCAGAAAAAGATGAAATAAAGGTAACCATACCTAATAAACCAAAAGATCAAAAACACGATGGTTCAAAAGGTGGTGAGTATATTGACTTTGAAGAAGTTGAATGAATGAATTTACCCCAATTTTTTTATTTGGTGTAGGAAGGTCTGGAACCACCTTATTACAAACAATTATTAATGCCCATCCCAAAATGGGTATGCTTCCTGAAAATCATTTTTTACTTAATTTTTATCTTCCTACAATTGGAAAAAATCCTACTCCATTTGATAGAGACAAGGCTTTAAAAGATGAAGAGTTTTGCAGAATTCCTGAAAGATTAAGAAAACCACTTAAAGACCAAAATTTTGAATCGGCAACTAAATTTTACTATGAGTTGCTTAAGGAGTTTGCCGCAGAAAATAAACTAGAGCTTGCAGGAGATAAAGACCCTGAACATATTAATTACCTTCCACATATATTCAAGGAATTTCCTAAAGCTAAGTTTATTCATATTGTAAGAGACCCAAGAGATGTAATTCTTTCAAGAAAGAAATCAGATTGGGGTAAAAAGTATCCTATTTTATGGCATATTGTTGAGTATTACCATCAATTCTCTAAAGCAGAAGAGTTTGGTAAAAATAATTCTCAATTTTTTCAAATAAAATATGAAGACTTGCTAATAAACCCAAAATTATCATTAGAAAAGTTGTGTGGTTTTTTAAATGTTCCTTTTGATGAAGCCATGTTAAATCATCATCAGAAAGAAAATAATTTATTTTCCTCAAAAGAAGATACTTGGAAGCAAAATGTAAAAAAGCCCATATTAAAGGATAATTTTAACAAGTGGAAAAAAAATATTTCTAATAAAACCCTTAAATTAAATGAGTATTTGCTTTGGGATTTAAGCGTTTTTAAGATTTATGATAAAAATTTCAAAACAAAACCCTCTATTAACATAATTGATAAGGCAATTTTGAGTTTTTACCTTTGGTACATTAAAAGAAAAGACAACAAAAAGTATAAACTTTACTAATTGGCAACCTTTAAACTCATAATTTCTGCAGATCATGAAATCTTTGGCAATGGATCGGGAGATGTGAACCATTGCATGGTTAAACCGACCAAAAAGCTACAAGAAATTGCAGATAAATATGGCGCAAAAATTACCTTATTTACTGATGTTTGCGAATATTGGGTTTTTGAAAAAGAAAAGCCAGATTGGGCAAATGCCATAAAAAGCCAGTGGGTTGATTTTATTAAAAATGGGCATGATGTTCAACTTCATTTACATCCACAATGGTTAAATTACAAGTATCAAAACGAATTTATTGTAGATAATTCTCTATGGCGTTTACCAAACGTTAAAAATTCCAATAACGATTTTAAACTCACTATTTTTCAATTACTTGAAAAGGGGAAAATTACTTTAGAATCATCACTTCTAGAAACTAACCAAAATTATAGTTGCAATACTTTTAGAGCAGGAGGTTGGTGTATTCAGCCAGAACAAGAAATATTAGAAGCTTTAATTGCCTTGAATTTTAAAATTGATTCAACCGTAGCTCCAGGCAATAGCAACCCAAACCCGCATAGCTGGTTCAATTTTGAAAACGCGCCTAATTTGCCTTTTTGGTTTGTTAAAGATTCAGTTTTAAAGAAAGAAAGTAATGGCATACTAGAAATGCCAATTACAACCATAAAACCAGATTTTTTTACCAATTTATATTTACTAATTGAAAAGGTTTTACAAAAACATCCGAAAAAGCCTGAAAATTGTATTGGTAAAGCTGGGCTTGGGAAAAAAAGTAAGATTTCTAAAATAATTGAAGCATTAAAGCCATCACCAAAAATGTTAAACTTTTCAGATGCAACAACCGCAAAAGAAATGATTTACATCGCTAAAAAGTATATTCAAAAATTCGATTCGCAAAAGGGTGATATACCTTTGGTTATGATTGGTCATCCAAAAACTTTTGGTAATTATGAGGCTTTTGATGAATTTTTAAAATGGGCATCATCAAATCCTAAAATCGAGTTTTCTTTGTATTCAGATTTAAATATTGAAACAGCTTAATTTATGAAGCAAGAATTAATTGATAAAGTAATATCACGCTTAACAGGAAGAACAGAAAGCTTTTTTAGTATAGATATTGAAAAGAATACTCAAAAACTATCACAAGAAATAAAAGGTAAATCTGTTTTGGTTATCGGCGGTGCAGGCACGATTGGGTCGAATTACATTAAATCGTTGCTTTATTTTTTACCGAAAAAACTCACCATAGTTGATATTAACGAGAATGGTTTGGCAGAAATTATTAGAGATATTAGAAGCTCTAATTATTCGCAACTTCCAGAAATAATTACCTATCCATTATCATTTGGAAATCCAATATTTAAGAGATTATTTTTAGCCCATAAACCTTTTGACATTGTTGCAAATTTTGCCGCTCACAAACATGTAAGAAGCGAAAAAGATCCTTTTTCAATTCAAGCCATGTTTGAAAATAATTTTATCATGGCTCAGCAGCTTTTGGAGTTATTAAAGAAAAATCCACCTGCACATTTTTTCTGTGTTTCCACAGATAAGGCAACAAACCCTGTTAATGTAATGGGAGCAACTAAAAAGCTAATGGAAGATGTAATCTTTTCTTATCAAAACGACTTTAAAATAACTACTGCAAGATTTGCGAATGTTGCTTTTTCTAATGGAAGTTTATTAGAAAGCTTTACCCATCGCTTTGCAAAACATCAACCATTGGTAAGTCCAAAAGATGTAAAAAGGTTTTTTGTATCGCCTATTGAAGCCGGGGAATTATGTTTGTTGGCTTGTATTTTAGGGAAATCTGGTGAAATCTTTATTCCCAAACTATCTCCTGAGCACGATTTAAAACCTATTTCAAATGCATTAAAGTTCTATTTAGATGAATTGGGTTATCAATTGGATGAATGTAATTCAGATGAGGAAGCACTTGGAAAAGTAGCCAATCATAAATATCAGGATAAAACTTATCCAGTAATGCTATTACCTTCAGATACTTCTGGCGAAAAATTATTTGAGGAATTTTATACAGAAAATGATAAAATAGATTCAGATAGGTTGAATGCTTTGGCTGTAATTCAAACGTTTGTTGGTAAAACAAAAAGAATTGAAGATATGATGGAGGAAGCAACAGAACTTTATCAAAAAAATATTTCTAAAGCAGAATTAGTTCAATTTTTATCTAAATATATTGATGGATTTAGCCATATTGAAACGGGTAAAAACCTTGACCAAAAAATGTAGTTTATGAGCACCAATGAAAAAGTAGTTGCCTTTATTAAAGAAACTTTTAACCAACATAATAGTTTTATTCCACTGCATGAGCCAAGGTTTTATGGGAATGAAAGAAAATATGTTCTTGATGCAATAGACTCAACTTTTGTTTCCTCGGTTGGGGAATATGTAAATAGATTTGAAAAAATGATGGCGGAAACCGCTGGAACAAAATTTGCCATAGCCACAGTAAATGGAACATCAGCCTTACATGTTGCTTTGTTGCTAGCTGGGGTTGAAAAAGATACAGAAGTACTTACTCAAAATTTCACTTTTGTTGCAACTACAAATGCAATTAGTTACTTAGGTGCAACACCGCATTTAATTGATATTGAAGAAAAGTCTTTGGGAATGTCTCCTGAAAAATTAAAATTTAGATTACAAGAAATTGTAGAATTAAAAGGTGGAATTCCTTTCAATAAAGAAACCGGAAAACAAATATCTGCTTGCGTTCCCATGCATACCTTCGGGTTGGTTTCATTTATTGATGAAATAATTTCCATTTGCGATGCATATAATATTCCTGTTGTTGAGGACGCAGCAGAGTGCATAGGTTCTACATTAAATGGAAAGCCAGCAGGTAGTTTTGGTTTGTTAGGCACATTTAGTTTTAATGGCAATAAAACAATTACCTGCGGTGGAGGTGGTGCTATTGTTACCAACAACGAAAATTTAGCCAAAAGAGCAAAGCATATTACCACAACTTCTAAAATTCCTCATAAGTATAAATACAATCATGATGAGGTTGCATTTAATTATAGAATGCCAAACTTAAATGCTGCAATGGCATGTGCTCAATTAGAAATGTTGGATGAGTTTATTGCAAACAAAAGAGATTTGGCCTCAAAATATGAATTGTTTTTTAAGGATTTAAATATTGAGTTTGTTACCGAAAGGCCCGAAACCAAATCTAATTATTGGCTGAATGCAATTTTGCTTTCTTCAACAGAAGAAAGAGATGCATTTTTAGAGTTTACCAATAGTAACAACGTAATGACAAGGCCAGGTTGGGAGTTGATGCATACCCTAAAAATGTTTCAAAATGCTCCAAAGGGAGATTTAACGACTTCAACAAATATTTATAACAGATTGGTAAATATACCAAGCAGCGTTAGGGTAAATAGTTAAGCTTTTGTAATTGGTTTTTCATCAATTGAGTAGCCAATTGTTGGTCTTTTTCAGATAGGTCATTTTTCCATTTTCCAATAGAATTTTTATTGATGGGGTTTTTAACATTGGCATGATGCTCTAAAACAGTATCTCCCATTTTATCGAAATCTCTATCATTTTTTACCTTTTTAAAATCCAGATTTAAAAATTCAAAAATTTCCTTAGAAGTTTCTTCTGGTTTTGAAACTAAGTCCTCGTAAAAAATAGTTAAAAAAGTTTCTTTTGTTTTTTTGTCTTTTCCAAAAGCTTCAGACTTTTTGGTAGCTGTATTCCATCTCCAAGCAATTTGGTTCACTTCAGTTAATAATCCAGATTTTAAATAAGAACTTACTACATCTCTCCCATCTCTTACCAAATTAATATACTTGGCATTTGGAAAAAGTCTGTGAATCCAATTGAGCCTTAATGTATTAAATGTGGTTTTATCTCCCCAAATAGTAGCATTTGGAGAAAAAGTATTCATATGAAAATTATAAATAGCCATAATTATTTTAGCTAAGGAGCGTTCATTTTTTGGTAAATCATAAAGTTTTTCCCTTAAATTAAAAACATCAATTTCCCAATATTGATAGGCTCCAAATGAGCCAAATTCTCCTAAAATAATATTTACTAAATCTTTCCAATCACTAGCTCCATAGCGATAAAATTTTTTAACAATACTTGGTAATGCTGCAGACTCAGGAGGTATATGAAGTGCTTGATGCTGCAATAATATCGACCTTAATAGTGTTGAGCCACATCTGCCTGAGCCTATTATAAAAAAGGGTTGAAATTCCTTTTTTTGATTTTCAGTTATTATTGGGGTAAACTTAAAAACATTAAAAAGTGTTTGAATAGCTCTTAAAGTTAAAGGGGTTAAATACTTTTGTTGCTTTTCTATCTTACTATTCATTTTTAATATTTGAAACAAATTTATAGGTAAACCTTAATGAAGCATAATTGCATCAAAATAAATGTAACTATTGATTTGAAAATCATATGATGAACATTATCATGTATGGTCCTCCAAAAGGACATAACATAAAATTATACCTTGATTTCTTTCAAAATAACCCAACAGAGTATCGGTTAACCTACGTTTACACTGGAGCTCAACGTTATCCATTTAAAGAATTTAGCAATATTACTTTTATTGATTACAAAAAGGATTTTTCAAAATTTTTTGGGTTAGTCTTTACAGGATTTAAAAGTTTCGATTTAATATGGATACACAACTGGGTTAAGTTTTATATCGTTCTAATTAACTTGTGGTTTAAAAATAAGAGTGTAAAGCTAAATTTTAGTGTTTGGAGTGAACCCTTACCCAGAGAAATATATAAAAATACCATCAAGGGCTTTGTTTATAGGTATATTTTCAGAAAGGCCAATTCGGTTCAAAATCTTTGGTACGGAACTTATAATTTGATACAACGAAGGGGAATAAATGCTCACCTGCAAGTTATTCCATGGGGTTTATCTAAAATCTATTACAACTATCCAAACCATTGCGAAACTGCTGAGGCAAAAGATTTTATTGAAAACCTACCTAAAGATAAATTGAAGTTTTTTTGGCCCAAATCTATTTCTTATGCTAGCAGGCACGATTTAATTATTGAAGCTGCGGAGCTTTTAAATAAAAAAGGAGTTTCAAATTTTGTGGTGTATTTCTGGTTGGGAAATGCTGTTAACCCTAAAATATTTCAAGATTTAGTTGACTTAATCAAACAAAAAAAGGTAGAAAACCAAATTAAAATTGTTGAACATGGCTTTTTGCCATTTGAAGATATTATCCAGATTTGGAAGGCAATGGATGTTGGTTTACAAATTGCCTCACACGATGCACTTTCTACTTCTTTATTAGAACCTTTATTTTTCAAAAAGGAAGTAATTGTTACCAATATTGAACCCTATAAAATTTTAAAGAAAGAATTTAATTTTAAAATTGATTTAATTAATCAAGATAAAAATGAGCTCGCAGAAGCAATGCTTAATTTAATTGAGGGCAATAAAACTTCAGATTTAGAACTAGATAATAGGAGTAAGGCC